>VOFC01004518.1_pt1 | contig 13881 bp, 21 predicted proteins | sample 5384161 | NCBI WGS metagenome assembly VOFC01 (sample SAMN12384722, study PRJNA508395) | human gut metagenome | isolation source: healthy gut B | host: Homo sapiens | reverse complement strand
TTGACTGCTGTCCGTCTTTTTTCCCTGTTCCATCTTTTTCCGTATTTTTTCGTGGTGCCCTGATTTACCATCAGGTGCTCTTTTTCTCACTTCTGCTCACTTTTTTTTTCTGCAGCGTTCTCTTTCGTAGTTGTGACTTATTCCCGAAGAACGCGCCTAAACCTTTACCTAATCCACGCTTCGCCATTATATTTCTTCTCCTCTGCTGATGACTTCCGCTGCTAAAAAGTCTGTAGCTCTCCGCTCCTGATGATCGGCTGTCATAAAGATTGATCGGCATGCCGTAGCTCGGCGCCTCAGCCAGTCTGACATTTCGCGGAATAATTGTCTTATAAATATTTTCATTCAAGTGTTCTTTTTACGTTCTCTACAACTTCCAGAGACAGATTTGTTCTGGAATCATACATTGTAAAAACAACGCCCTCTACTTCCAAAGATGGATTCAGCTTTTTCTGAACAAGATTTACCGTTTTTAATACCTGACTTAATCCCTCCAAGGGCATAGTATTCACACTGGATCGGGACAAGTACTGTATTGGCCGCTGTCAGTGCATTGATCGTCAGAAGGTTCAGAGACGGCGGGCAGTCGATAATGATAAAATCATACTTACCGTTTAATAGCTCCAGATTTTTCTTGAGAATACTCTCCTTTTCTTCCATATCAAGGAGTTCGATCTCCGCTCCTGCAAGGTCCACATCCGATGGCATTACATCAAGACGTTCCTGAACGCTCGGATTGATGCACTCATCCACGGTGCATTCTCCCATCAGGAGTTCATATACAGTATTGTCAATATTTCCTTTTTCCAATCCAAGTCCGCTTGTTGTATTTCCCTGCGGATCAAAGTCCACAGTCAGCACTCTCTGTCCTGCTTCAGCCAGGCAGGCCGACAAATTGATCGCGGTTGTCGTCTTTCCGACACCACCCTTTTGATTTGTAATTGCAATAATACGTCCCATACCTCTATCCTTTCTGCAGGTCAGCTCTACTTTTATTATCCTGTAATTATTTCGCATATCAGTCTGGTTTTGCTCATTTTAACCATATTTACTGATTTTCTATCATTTGAATCTTGATAATCTTTCCATCCGATCATTAGCGAAACTTAGTATAACACAATTTTTCTTATTTTCCTATTGCTTTTTACCTTATAAAAATTAAAAATGTTTCACGTGAAACATTTTTGCAAATCATACAAGCTTCATTTTATGTTTCACGTGAAACATTTATCTTCAGAAACATTTCATATTTTCGCCTGTTGTATCTCATTACCAATTATATTATAATATAATAAGGAGTTGTCAAAATAGGAATATAGTCATGAAACCACTATTCTCCTCTCTCAATCCCTTGAAACTGTATTTCTATAACATCATCATCTAAACCCGAGGTGAACTATGAAAGCTAAAATAAAATCATCACTGCTGTTCTTCTCTCTGCCGGTGCGGCTGTCGGAACAGCGCTGATCAACAAATACATCAAGATGTCCGCGGTTTCAAGAAATCTTCTGGCTCAGCCGGAGCCACGCTGCTATCGTTGGAGACTTGGCAATATCTACTATACAAAACCGGCACTGGTAAACCACTTCTTCTCGTACACGACCTGACTCACGCGTCCAGCAGCTGTGAGTGGGATTCTCTTATTCCACTTTTATAAAGAGCACTATACTGTCTACACATAGATCTTTTAGGTTGCGGACGTTCAGAGAAGCCAAATTTAACTTACACAAATTTTCTCTATGTGCAGTTGTTAAACGATTTTGTAAAATCCGAGATTGGACGCCGCACAAACATTCTTGCTACCGGTGCGTCCGCTCCCATCGTGACAATGGCCTGCGGATACAATCCGGATCTTTTTTGAGCAGATGATGTTTATCAATCCGATTCTCTGCCTCCTGCAGCCACATACCAGGAAAATCCGCAAGGTATTATAAGTTTATCCTTGATCTTCCGATCATTGGTACACTGCTCTACAACTTTGCGTCCGCAAGAAGTATTATCTCCAGAACCTTCTCTGAAAGCTACTTCTATAATCCTTATGATGTTAACCCGCATTACATCGACAAATATCACGAGTCTGCCCACCTTGGTGACTCCCCCCGAAATCCGTCTACGCCAGTGTCCAGTGTAATTATACAAAAATGTAATACAAAAGACTCTGGAAAAATTGACAACAGTATTTACATCCTCGGCGGCGAAGCTGAGCAGGATATCGATCTGATCATAAAAAATATACAAAAATGTAACCCGGCCATTGAGTCCAGTACAATTCCAAACACCAAACATCTTCCTCAAATTGAGAAACCTGAAGAAGTCAGTTCCACGGTCCAGATGTGTTCTTCAACTAACGCTTCAAATCAGATCTGTTAAAATGTTTCACGTGAAACATTTCTTCGGTGTTTGAAAGATGCCACTACTTTCTAAACAGTAGCGGCATCTTTTTTGATTTTAGTACCTGTTCTGTAGATCTGCGCACTTGCCGCGCTGACCGTAAACTAAGGAAGTATAGACCTGAAAGCACAAGAATCCATCCGCGGAGCTGCTCTTGAATGGATTTTTGCGCGTAACTGTGAGGGGACTGAACAGTTACAAAAAGTAACTTTTATCAAGAGTTAATTTTTCAGAAATTCTTCTTAACTTCAAAGATGTTGGCGTCTTCTCGACCGAAATATACCACATCGATCAATATTTTATCTTCAGGTCTATCATTTACGACGGCCGGTACATCAAGTACATTATGCGGTACTCCTGCTGTGCATGATAAATCTTTATTCATTACGATGATTCAGTGCATCATAACTGTTCAGAACCCAGTTAGTTGAAAATGATATCAGGGGTTCCCAGATAGAGCTTCACGGATAGCTGTATAGGCATTAAATTCCATGCTTATGAGCAGTCTGCAGTCCCGATATAGCTCATGATTGTAAGATATTCCTGTGCACCTTTTTCACTTCGGAAAACATCCAGAAACTTTGGTTTTACTTTTTACCATTCTCAGATCACGTTCCGCCTGGTTATTATCAAATGGTACACAGAGATTCTTTATAAACAGGCAGACTGATTCCTTTATCGTAATTATACAGTCTGCAGATCAAATTTAATACTTTGGCTCTTTTTTCTTGCGACCGCGCTTTTTTCGCAGCAGGAGTTTTCGGTCAGAATGTGGATTTTCCTGCATATGCAGTGTATCTTTTAGTAGCTGACCTCATCAAATGTTTTTTTAAAACGGATGGTTCCCGTTGCCCTGAATGGAATGCATTAAACACACTGGACAGGATTTCATGCGTACGTTGCCAGCCTGCTCACTGCATAACGGTGAACCCAGCAGGTTTTTCCAAGCCACAACCATTGCCTGAAGGTTTTTTGCCATACTGGACAGTTGCTTTTATGTTTTTAGGAAATGATCCTGTTTTTAACGCCACCATGCAACGGGCATTCGTTTAAGATTGTGCGCAGTGACATCTACAGTCACAACCGCATCAATCTCATGACGGGTTTCTTTTTTATACAAGCCTTATCCAGACATTTCTCGCGATAAGGACATCCGTTACAGTCAAAATGCCATATGTTCCATTTATGTGATTCGGATTGGAGATGACAGAAAGATGGACACCATTGTGACCCTGCTGAGCGCCCTGCTTTTCCGGAAGATTCACGAAGGCTTCGGTTCTTTTTACCGCAGGTTTCTTAAGACCGTCAGAGGAAGGTGGCTTGGAACTGTTTTTTGGAGTTTTTGTTTAGTTGTTCTTTCAGCTTTTGATGGTTTGATTCAGCTCGGCAATTGTTCAGCTGTTAATGTGCTGTTTTTTCGTGAGAAAATCAATCTGTGCCATAAGCTGGTGAACGAATTCTTCTGTGATGTTAACGGGCATTCAAACCACCTTCTTTCCGCTGGATTTTGCATTTTTATTATAGCGGAAACGCTGTAAAAAGCGAATCTGTCGAAAAATCCATTCGGCAAAATGACGGTGGATAAGTATTAAATTTGAAGGTTTAAATGCTTATAAATAAATATATTCAATATCGCCTCAAAGAGGAAAATGAAGCTAAAAAAGGTAGGTAGTTAAGGTTATCCACAAGACTGATATACAAGCATCACTTTTTATCCACAGAGTAACAGCAAATCAGAGTAAAAAGATTTTTTCGATTCTTTGTTTTGCACACACTGGCAACGAACCCGAAGGGGGTTCTGAACAGTTACAAGTTTTCAATTATACATTCTGTCTTGGATAAAAAATTTGTCGGAAGTCTGCTTATTATAAAGTGCTTTTTCGTCCAAATCAGCATATAGTGAATCATCATGCTTCTTGTTTTACAAATATGAAAACCAAAAGATGTCATGACTTAATTGTAACAATTTCGGGAATTCTTCAGTTCAGATGTTTCACGTGAAACATTCCCTGACTTTTCTGCTCACCCTTCGAATGTGTAAAAAAGAACCTCACGATCCATACTCACAAGATCCTGAAGTTCTTTCCTTTTCTTACTATTCTGTTTTTTTACTTTAACGGTTCCTTCCCGGAAGTCCGCTTTTCTTGGATACTGTTTTGCTGTAGCCGCCAGCTTTTTCACCGGAACAAAGGTGCGTTCCACGTCCGTCTCCGGCAGGAACCTTTACGATAATATCCTTCATCTCTCCGCCGAGTTTTCTTTACCGCTGATCTCGCCTGCGCGATTTCCTCATCGGCTTTTCCGGATTTATACGGAATAAAATATCCGCCCTTTTTCACAAACGGAATACAATACTCAGAAAGTGTGGACATATTTGCCACCGCCCGGGATACACAGAGATCATACTGCTCACGATATTTAGGATCACGGCCGTAATCCTCAGCGCGTCCATGGACAGCATTAATATCCGTAAGTCCCAGTGCCTCTATCACCTCATTTAAGAATCCCACTCTCTTATTTAAAGAATCAAGCAGAGTGACCTTAAGCCCGGAAACGCAATCTTTAACGGATTCCCGGAAATCCTGCCCGGTTCCCCACATCGATGCATTTGTATTTTGCAGAGATATCGAGTTTTAATCAAGTTCCGGTGCAGCCAGAACTAATAGCAGGCTGTCCACAAAATGCTTCGTGATCACATCGGAAAGCTCTGTGATCGCCGTGAGGTTCATCACTTTATTCTTCTCGATCAGCATCTCATAATACTTAAAAACTGCTCTTTCTGCTGCTTTGAAAGTGTCACTCCGAGATCCACGCAGCCCTGATCCAATAATTTTACAAATTCATCTGTCATGGTATTACTTTCTCCCCATCTGCTCCAGATGTACCATCAGCACGGAAATATCAGCCGGAGACACACCGGAAATTCTGGACGCCTGGCCAATATTCTCAGGTTTGTAGAGGTTCAGTTTCTGGACTGCCTCTCTTCGAAGGCTGTTCACCGTCGTATAGTCGAGATCCGCCGGGATTTTTCTTCCCTCAAGCTTCTTAAACTGTGCCACCTGCTGCTTCTGTCTGCGGATATATCCGTCATATTTCAGATTTATGTCAACCTGTTCCGCACATCGGCCGGAAGTTCCGGTCTTTTTTCGTCCAGTTCCGCAAGCATCTCATAATTTAATTCAGGTCTCTTGATAAGCTCTGCCAGCGTACTTCCGGACTTTAACGCCGTACTTCCATGAGTCTCCAGGAACGTCTGAACCTTCTCGTTCGCACCGATATTCGTCTTCTCGAGACGTGCGATCTCCGCCTCAATGGCCTTTTCTTTCCAAAGTACATACTCGTACTGTTCATCAGATACAAGACCGATCTCATGTCCGATTCCCCGAAGTCTGAGATCTGCGTTATCCTGTCGTAAAAGCAGGCGATATTCCGCTCGTGATGTCATCATACGGTACGGCTCATGGTTCTCTTTCGTGACAAGATCATCGATCAGAACCCCGATATACGCCTGGGAACGATCAAGGACCACCGCGCTCTTCTCCTGCAGCTTTCTCGCCGCGTTCACACCGGCCATAAAGCCCTGAACGGCTGCCTCCTCATATCCGGAGCTTCCGTTAAACTGGCCGCCGGAGAATAATCCGTCAATATTTTTTAAATTCGAAGGACGCCTTTAACTGTCTCGGGTTGATGCAATCATACTCAATTGCATATGCATTTCGAACAATTTTGACATTTTCCAGTCCCGGAACCGTATGATACATTTCATATTGAACATCCTCTGGCAGGGAACTGCTCATTCCACCGACATACATTTCATTGGTATTTAATCCTTCCGGCTCCAAAAATACCTGATGTCTTCCTTATCTGGGAATTTCACGACCTTGTCCTCGATGGATGGGCAATACCTCGCCTGTTCCCTCGATAGCACCGGAAAATAGTGGGGAACGATCCAGATTATCACGGATGATCTGATGTGTTTCTTCATTGGTGTAAGTCAGCCAGCAGGAAACCTGCTCCTTCTGTACTGACTCTGGATCCGTTGAAAAGGAGAACGGAACAACTCTTTATCTCCAAACTGCTCTTCCATCTTGGAAAAATCGATGCTTCTCTTATCTGCTCTCGCCGGTGTACCTGTCTTAAAGCGGTACATCTCGATTCCGTTGCCTTTAAGGAATCCGTGAGATGGTTTGCCGCCTGCAGCCCATTCGGTCCCGTTGGGTTACTCACGTTGCCGTAGATACATCTCGCACGAAGATATACGCCCGTTGCAAGAACCACTGCACGGCACTTATAGACAGCGCCGGAGTAAGTTTTACGCCCACGATCCGTTTCTTCACCGGATAACCACTCTCCTGATGCCCCCTCATGTTCTTCCCGAAAAAAGTTCCGTATTCTCCCGGAATCTCCTCTGTGAGGATCTCAGCAACTTCCGCCTGGCGGATCGTGAGGTGGTCCGTATTTTCAAGGACACGACGCATAGATCTCGTATACTCCTGCTTATCCGCCTGGGCGCGCAGGGATGGACCGCCGGCCCCTTGGACTCGTTCAACATCTTTGACTGGATAAATGTTTTATCAATATTTTTTCCCATCTCTCCGCCGAGGGCATCCAGCTCACGGACAAGATGTCCCTTGGAACTTCCTCCGACGTTCGGGTTGCACGGCATCAGAGCGATGCTGTCCACGCTGACCGTAAACATGATCGTCTCAAACCCAAGTCTCGCTGCCGCAAGCGCCGCCTCGCATCCCGCATGGCCCGCGCCGACAACTACAATATCATATGTCTCCTCTACTACCGGCATTTTATTTCCTCTTTTCTTGTCAATTCCCTACTGTCTCTTCTATACTCCCAGCAGAATCTCCCATAAAAACGTTCCGATCCGAATTTCTTTCCACCATAATTTACTTACCCATACAGAAGAATATCTCGTTCACCAGATCATCCTCCACGGATTCCCCGACGATAAGACCTAGCTTCTCATACGCATCCATCAGATCGATCGAATAGAAAAATCCTCCGGCATGCCGTTCTCAATACTGTTCTCCACCATGGACATGCTCTCAAAAGCATCCTTTAGAAGCCCTCACATGGCGCACATTCGTGATCATGACCTGGTCGTTGAAGTCGATCTCACCTTCATAGAATAAAGCCTTTATCTCCTCTTCCAGAAGGTCAATTCCCCGTCCTCCTTCGCGGAGATTCCAATCACCTTATGCCCTGGACCGCTTCTTCCACCTCATCCGCGGATACTACCGGCTCCAGGTCGCTCTTATTTAAGAGTACCACCGACTTCCGTTCCTTAATAAAGTCCATGATCTGATAGTCATTCTCATCCAGCTCTCTCGATCCATCCACGACGTAGATGATCAGATCCGCTTCTTTGCCTCTTCCATGGCCCGGGGACACGCCGATCTTTCTCCACCACGTCCTCCGTATCCCGGATTCCCGGCGGTATCCAACAACATTCAGGCTGATTCCCTGAAGGTAGATATGTTCCTCAAGAATATCTCTCGTGTTCCTGCCACATCCGTCACGATCGCGCGGTCCTCACCGACTAAAACGTTCATCAAAGCGACGATTTTCCGGCATTCGGCTTTCCTAAAATAACAGTCTTTACGCCCTCAGAAACCACCCGTCCATTGGAGGAAGAACGGATCAGCTTCTCAAGCTTCTTCTTCACAGAAAGAACAACTTTAAGCAATTTTTCCCCGTATCCGTCCATGGAAATATGTTCCGGATCATCTAACGCCGACTCGATAAATGCGATCTCGTAGAGGATCCTGTCGCGATTTCATGGATCTCCTTCGATACACTGCCGCGAAGCTGGCTGACAGATGACTGCAGCGCATATTCATTTTTCGCGTTGATCACGTCGATGACGGCCTCCGCCTGTGAGAGATCGATCCTGCCGTTCAAGAAGGCGCGTTTTGTAAATTCTCCCGGCTCGGCAAGTCTCGCTCCCAGCCTTTAAAACCGTCTCAAGGATCCGTCTCGTGACCAGCATGCCGCCGTGACAATCGATCTCCACGGTATCTTCCGCTGTGTAGCTCCGTGGTCCTCTCATAAGCATCAAAAGTACCTCGTCCGACAGTCTCGTCCCCGTCATAAACGTATCCGTAATGGATCGTGTGGCTCTCTGATTCCGAAAGTTTTTTCTTTCCCGGCGTGCGGAAGACTTTTTCCGCAACCTCAACCGCATTCTCACCGCTGATCCGCACGATTCCGATTCCGGAATTTCCCATTGCCGTGGCGATCGCTGCAATCGTATCTGTATATTCCATAATCTCCATCCTGTCACCCGCCCCGTATCCTTGGATACCCCGGCGGAATGATCTTCTATTTTCTGGCTCCGCAAAGTCCTGTAAACCACGGAAATTCACACAATTATCACCCTGATCATAGCACAAAGGGGCTGCCATAGGCAACCCCTCTTATTGCGATATCTGCTTTGTTTACAGTAATTCAGCCATGCGTTCCCGCACAGTGCGGCGCATGGCTGATATGTTTGTTTTATTCCTGACTGTTACGATAGCTGCTCTCAGAACCGGCTGTTCTTTCGCGTCTCTCGTATCTCGGTCTTCTCTCCCTGCGCTCTTCCTTCTTTAATGCGATCACAACATGACGGAACGGATCCTCACCTTCGCTCTTTGTGAATACGTATTTATCGTTCTGAAGTGCAGAGTGAATGATCCGTCTTTCATACGGATTCATCGGCTCTAAGGAAACCGGACATCTTGTCCGTTTTACCTTGTAAGCGATATTCTTCGCGAGAGTTTCCAGTGTTTCTTTTCTTCTCTCTCTGTAATTTTCTGTATCCAGCTTGACTCTTAAGTAGTCCTCAGATTCCTTATTTACAACAAGGCTTACAAGATACTGAAGGGAATCGAGTGTCTGTCCTCTCTTACCGATGAGAAGTCCCATCTCCTCGCCGGTCAGATTGACATCCATCTCCTTTTCCTCTTCATTCATTTTCACTTCCACGTCAACAGCAAGGCCCATTGCATCGAAAACGGAATTCAGGAAATCTACGGCCTTATCGTCAACGGTCTCGATCTTCTTCGCACGGATCACTGCCGGCTTGGAACCAAAAGAGTCCGCCAAGAACTCCAGCACTTCCTTTTTCCACGACCTCGTACTGAATCCGATCACTGCTCACACCGAGCTGCAGGGATGCCTGTGTGATTGCATCTTCCACAGTTTTCGCAGTCACTGTAATCATTTCCATAACAGAACCCCCTTATTATTTTCGCTTGTCATGTGCCTCATTGTACTTCTGGACCATCGCTGCCTTGGAAGCGAGACTTCCCGGTTTCGCGTTGGTGTTGTAGTACTTGCTGGACTCCTCGATCTGTTTCGCGATCTTTTCCTTCTTAACTTCCTCAGCTGCTTTTTCCTTCTCCTCCTCAGCCTTGATCGCTTTTAAGGATGCGGTAGCATTCTGAGTTACCTTAGCCGGCGGAAGTCCCTGTTTCGCACGTTTTTTGTTGACCTTCTCCAGGTTCTTTGCGATCATATCGTCGATGTTTACCTTATCCATGTACGCGTTAACGATGAGCTGCTGGATAATTGTAACAACGCTGGTCGCGATCCAGTAGATACCAAGACCTGCCGGCATCGTGATACAGATGAACGCGGAGAATAACGGCATTGTCGTTGTCATAGTCTTCATGGACTGGGCCATCGGATTCTCTGCATCTGCGGATGTGGACGGCTGATTTCCGCTCATGAGCTTTGTGCTGAACCACTGGGACACTGCCGCAAGAACCGGATGATCCATGCGAAGGACGGTACCCAGCCCGGCGCCTCTGCCATATTTAAACCGAGGAACGTGTTCATTCTCTCGACAACAGCAGCATTCTGGCCGATCACATCAGAGATTGCCGGGAACAGTGCCTGAAGCTCTCCCCACTGGGATGTGGAGAATTTATAGAGCATGTCTACAAGACGGTTTGCATTTGTGAAATCAAACTTGTCCAATTTTCCGCCGCAGGCGGTTGCGATATTTGTGATTTCCTGTAACTTCTGAGCATAGTCAGCCTGTCCCATCAACGGAGTGACAACGTTGTCGAAATAAACGCGGACAGACGGAACGTATGCCGGGATATTGTAGATGACACGGTACAGTGCAAGAAGGATCGGCATCTGGATCAGCAGCGGAAGGCATCCGCCTGTCATGCTTGTGCCGTACTTCTCGTAAACAGCCTGAATCTCCACGTTCTGACGCTGCATGGACTCCTGATCCGACTTTCCTTTATACTTCTTCTGGATCGCCTGGATCTCCGGATTCATGACAGACATGAGTTTTGTGGTTTTCTGCTGTTTGATCGTGAGCGGTATCATCAGTGTTTTCATTACGATCGTAAACAGAATGATGCACAGACCTACGTTCAACACGCCAGAAGCTGCTCGTAAATCTGAAGAGGATGTCCATGACATAGCCAGGACAGTCGCGATCGGTCCCAGAATGGAACCAGCCTTCGTCAAAACCATATCTTACCTCCTGGGTTTTTACGGGACTGGATCATAACCGCCTTTTTGCAAACGGGTGACATCTCAAAAAATCCGCCTGCACGCAAAGATAAGTACCTTTTATAGCGCCGTATTTTCTGATTGCTTCCATGGCGTACTGGGAGCAGGTAGGCGTATAAATACAGTGAGGGCCGATACAGGGAGAGATAAACTTCCTGTAAATCTTAATCAGACCAATCAGAACCCATTTCATAAACCACTCACTTCGATTCTTTTAAAATGTTATGAAGCCCGCATAAGTGCAGAAAAGCACTCTCAATCTTGTCGAAATTTTTGTCTTTTTGCCGCAGCACGTGCGACAACAATGATGTCTTTTTCCTTCTTCTAATATGTCCTTATTTAACCGGAAGCTTTCGCGGACAAGTCTCGCGAACCGATGCCTCTACAACGCTGTTTCCGACCTTTTTGCTGGCGGAAATTCCGATTCTCGTGTCCTCCCGTCCCGAATCCATCACGTACATGACCAGATATTTGTTTGCGTAGGACTTCCTCCCCGGTAAACCGTCTGAAATCCTGATTTTTCTTTAACGAATTGAACCTTTTCATTCAATACCTCTGCAAAACTAAGTCGATAAAGCCATAAAAATCCGCATAACAAAAAAGAGCATCCAAAAAAGTTTTCCTAAACTTCCGGATCTCTTGGTTCATTATGCAGATAATCTAGCTCTACCTTTTGCTCTTCTGGCAGCTAAAACTTTTCTACCGCCTGCTGTTGCCATTCTCGCTCTGAAACCATGAACTCTTTTTTTCTCTGAGTGTTCTTCGGCTGAAATGTCATCTTCATAAACCCGGCACCTCCTCTTACTATAAATTCAAGTACCTTCTCATGTACATATAAACTAAGACATATTGAAGCATCGTATCGATTATATAAAATTGCCGCCCTTCGTCAAGACTAAATTTCAAAAAAATCCTTAAAACATGGGGATTTCTCCCATATGATATCCACATTTTCGGTCTTTTCGGTCTTTCAGTAATAAAAGGAACAGCGTTTCGCTATCCCCATAAAATGATGTATTGATTTTATGTCACCATATTTAGTATCTCTTCATTATATTATAGAAGCTGCCACGCTACCTGAAAGGTATTCATATATAACCAAATACTTTCCGATCAGCCGTTATCTTTCATGATTTTAAACAGAACCTTCGTGATGGCCGTCGTAAGGATACCTGCAACGATCGCCTCCGGGATACCGAATCCCAGGATGATTCCCAGGATCACATCGTAGATGTGCTCCACTGCCTTGTTGGACGCAGCCGCGTAGCTCTGTCCGAAGAAGATATAGATTCCGTTCATGACAAGCAGTGTATTGTTTGTCATAGCTCCTGCGATACCAGCCACCAGAGGGCAACAGTCTGGCTGCCTTTGATTCCGTGAGCCACTTTTACGATCGGCTTATAAACAAAATAAGCAACGTGCCGATGCATACACGCGGCACGATGGCGATCACGGCGCTCCACATGTTTCCGCTGTATCCGCCGATCGTAACGAACGGGCTGAATACGAAGGAAGTCACTCCCGGAGCAATGGTCGCTTTTTACAAGGGCTACAGGGTCACACCAAATACCAGTCCTGCGTAGCGCCGTACTTCGGTCAAGGACGTCGCTCCGATGATGACCGGGACGTATGGATGATCGTTGCGTTCATAAAGCCTAACGGAATATAACCGAAAGCGTTACGACCGACATGGCAATGACTGATCGCAGTAAAAATCGGCGAGGACATGTCCAGAACTTTCTTTTCAATTTTCATTTTAAATTCCTCTGCTACTGTTCTCTTGCGAGATACAATGCAATATAGTCACGTCTTGCATTATACAGTGTCAGCCTGATGCAGTCAGAATTCTTTCTTAAATTTTCTTTTTAATTTTCTTATCATACCACTTCCGGCCTCATCACTCTCTGCCTTTTTCAATTTCCTACTTTTCGGTCTCTGCCTTCACCTGTAAACTGTCCGTTAAATTATCACCGTTTTTCCCTTCTGAATTTCCGTGTCTTTCTTTCACGAGGCTAACGGATTAGTTGCTCTGTCCGTTCCGAGCGTACATCTTGTTGCGTGGGTATTCACATGTTTTTCCACCTATAATTATCAACTTATCCCCAAATCGTGGATAAGTTGTGGATAACTTTTGCTGGAAAAGTTGTGGATTTTCACATTTGACATTGAAAATTATTCTGTTTTTACGTTAGAATAAACTCAGAGTGGGTTTTATATGCATTTGTGGACAGGCCCCCACCTTTTCCCACACAGCTATGCATCGTTATACACATGTTTAGAGTATGAATATGCTGGAAGAAATCAAAGAGAAATGGACGAAATCCTTTTAAATATAAAGGAAGAGCATGATATTTCAGGAGGTGTCCTACCGAACATGGCTGCTGCCGCTGATCCCGGATTCTGTGGATAAAAGATATCCTCACGATCCTGGTGCCGGATTCTGCCTTCATCAGCTATGTGAAAAAAATATGAGTTCCTGTTGACAATTACCATCGAAGAAATCACAGGATTTCAGTGCAAAATTAAGAGTTCAAAGTTAAAATCTGATGTGAAGGAACCGGAAAAAGAAAACCGCCTGATCAACGTAAACAACAATACGGTCAGCCAGCTTGCTCTCCAAATGCAAACTTAAATCCTCGTTACACGTTCGATACCTTCGTCGTCGGGAAAAAACAACAACTTGCCCATGCCGCATCCCTTTACCGGTAGCGGAATCTCCGGGCGAAATTTATAATCGTTATTTATTTATGGAGAATTGTGGGACTCGGAAAACGCACTTAATGCATTCCGTCGCCCATTTTATCTTAAAAAATAAACTCCGAGCGCAAAGATCCTGTACGTGACTTCCGAGAAATTTACAAACGAACCGATCGACGCGATCCGAAACAAAAAACAATGTTTCCACCACGGAATTCCATGAAAAATACCGAAATAATGACGTGCTTCCTAATCGATGATATC
>VOFC01003905.1_pt1 | contig 13908 bp, 22 predicted proteins | sample 5384161 | NCBI WGS metagenome assembly VOFC01 (sample SAMN12384722, study PRJNA508395) | human gut metagenome | isolation source: healthy gut B | host: Homo sapiens | reverse complement strand
CTCATCATATCGAACTGGTCAGCAACCGCAACGAACTGACAGCCGATGGAAAAGACCTCGCCTACGTCACTGTGAAAGTGGTAGACAAAGATGGTAACCTCTGTCCTACCGATAGCCGCCTGATTCACTTCTCCGTAAAAGGAGCCGGTAAGTTCCGGGCTGTTGCCCAACGGCGACCCTACCAATCTGGAACAATTCCACCTTCCGAAGATGCACGCTTTCCATGGAATGTTGACAGCGATTGTACAGGCAGGAGAGATTGCCCGAGATCTTTGTACTGACTGCCAAGGCAAGTGGGAGGAAAACCGGAACAGTCCATCTTCAGGCAAAATAAAAGGGTAGAATTATAAGAAATAGAGAAATCCATCCTACCTATACTATTATTTAGGCACAGATTACCCTGTTGCTTTATGCAATCATAGTTCTAAAACCGTGTAATCTGTGCCTAAAATATTAAAGTCGATTATTTACAGATAAATGTCACTAGCAATCCCTTTATGGTCTGTCGGCCACACATCAAGCGGTACTATGAATTCATCTTTTGATGTTTCCTCTACACGTTGAGAGCGGACAATAGATTCTTTCGGACCAAACAAAACGGCTTTTTTGCTTTCAATCCTTTTCCTTTATAGAAGATAAAAATCAATACGATCCCGTTCGTCCGCTTTAGGAGCCCATGTTATCTTTTCCGGAGTTTTTGCCAGGTTATCCGAAGGATAGGTAAATCCCGGATGCGTCAGGATTGGGATAAATCTTACGGTAGCTGTCAATAAAGCCAGCTTCTTCCAACAAAGTGGTAACTGTCCAGGGTACAACAAAGCCGTTGTGGTCGTACAAGTTCTTATTTTCTCAATCCAATCGCGATGAGAAGGTTCGTTGAAGTCTCCTCCCACGATCACCCGATAGCCGTTTGCAAGGTCTTTCTCAGCCTGGGCGATAAACATACGAATCGCATCATCCCGCTGAGAGGCTACATTGACTTTCATAATTTCATCTACTGACGCCGGCAGTGGAATTTCTTTCAGGTAGAGCCGTCATAGCCACGGGCGTTATAATATGCACAGTCCAGATAATCCAGGTGGGCAGTATAAACCGCTACCTTCTTCCGTTCACGGAACTTGTTAGACGATAAATACTTCCATGGTCATTCTTTTCCGGAAAAACCGTCAAAGAGTCCGTGATAGGATGCTTGCTTAGTAAACCGGTATCATAAGTATAAAGAATAATACTTCAGTCCCTTTCCTGAAAGTGAAGCGCACACACGTGCCGTGAAATTCGTTTTTATTGTATTCCTCACCTCACTGAAAGTCACAAAGTCAGGCTTCAGACGGACTATCTCATTGATAATAGCATCATATCCGCCTGGTATCATGGTACCTTCCTGCCATACATTCCATTGCAACACTGTAAATTCATTACTCTTTTGTGCCTTCACAAAAACAGAAACCAGCAACAAAATAGCCGGTAATAGTAGTCTTTTTAATCGCATTTTTTTATATTTAAAGATGAATAATAATCAAATAGCTTTCCAAAAGGATTGGAAGTCACGATATTTACCGTAGCACACCAATTCATCCCCTTCTACTTTCGTCCCCGGAAGTTCATTCTTCACATGAAGCTCCATTAAAGAAAATACCCAGACAATTAGTTACTTTATCCGCCCGCTTCAATCCGATTAGTTTTAAGTGAAACTCTTCATCCATATTCAGCTCATTCACAAAGTATCCTACAAACTTCTTCGGAACAGTAAACTTCACGACATAATATTCCGAATCGACACGGAAAGCTTCCACGCTTGTTCCAAAATCCAGCAGTTGCACCAGGCTGCGGGCAGCATCTTCTTCCGGTGTCAATATCTTCTCCAAGCTGAATGCTTCAAGCACGGCTTTGCACCGCATATCATGGCACGGCATAGATATGAGCAACCTTCTTTTTGTTTCAAAAGCAACCACACGCACCGATGCGCGAAATTCTCGCCGATAGCGACAATAACGACATCGACACTATTCAAAGGAAGCACGGACAAAGCCTGCCCGTCGGTTGCATCAATGACAAAAGCCGTAGCAACCTTATCTTTGATTGAATCTACACGACTTTCACTAATATCCGCACCAATAATCTCGTGTCCCTAATGCCGATAACTCTTCAGCCAACACACCGTAGTTTTCCTAAACCGATAATAATATACTTCATATCTTTAGTTTATTATAATGTTATCACTCGGATAACGGTATTTTGTATTCTTTTTTTCTGTTTGATAATTCCCAACATTAACGTTATTAAGCCCACACGCCCGATAAACATCAACAAGGCCACTAACAATTTACTTGCATCACACAAATGAGGGGTCAGATTCAGACTAGAACCCACAGTACTAAGTGCAGAGACACATTCGAAAGTCAATGCCATTAGAGAGGCTTGCGGTTCCAGTATACTTAATATAAAGATAAAAATGAAACAGTACGCCCAACGACATAACCACTGTCGCATTGGAACGACGGATAGAATCATGAGAAAGTTCCTTCCAAATACCTCCACCCGTTCCTGAGCCACGCAATACGGCTACAAGATTCAGAACCACAACTGCAAAAGCGTTCACTTTCACACCACCGGCAGTAGATTGAGCACCACCACCAATCCACATCAGCACTAAATAGACCAACAAAAAGTCTGTACACTCAAAAGAAGCTAAATCAACACTGCTAAACCCAGCCGTTCGCGGACAGGTCGCATTAAAGAATGCTTGCGTCCATTTATCGGCCACAGACATACCGGCAAAAGAGGCATTCCACTCAAAAGCAGCAATAGCTAATGTACCGATTAATAAAAGCAGGAAAGTCATGATTAACACAATCTTCGTATTCAGGTTATACAAATGCGACACCTTATGCCTTTCTAACTTGCGCGTACGTACAAACGTCCAAAAATGGCGCAAATGGTATAATACGATATCTTTGAAATTAACCAGAATCGGAAAGCCGATACCGCCCAAGATAATCAGTAAAGAGACGGAGATGAACAGCCAGTTGTGGTTGGTCATTACCATAGAGTTTCCCAAATTACCGGAAAGTGTAGAAAAACCCGCATTACAAAAAAGCTGATATAGCATGGAAAGCAGCAAAACCTAACTCGCCTTCCAAAGTCATTCCCAGCGTACCGTGAATACTAAACCAAATCGAAACCATGCCAATACCTTCAATCACCAATGTAAAGCCCAATATATATAATAAGGTGGACAGTAATGAACCTAACGAATTGGAACTGACCATATCACGGACAACGAGCTGATTGTAAATGGAAAGTATTTCCCATAAAGAACATGGCGAAGAAACTGGTTAATGTCATTACACCTAATCCTCCTACCTGGATCAGCAGGATGATAACAACAAGTCCGCCGGTAGTAAATGTAGTCGATACATCAACGGGCACCAGCCCCGTCACACATACGGCACTGGTAGCCGTAAATAAAGAGTCTACCCAGGTAATACCATTCACCGTGCATCGTGGCAACATCAATAACCCCGTACCAATCAGAATGATAGCCAAAAGCTGACTGCCAATATCAGAGAAGGATTAGTGCGACGCCCCAACAAACGGACCAGTCCGTTGGACAAATTCAGAAAAGAAAAAATTAGTAATAAGACAAGATGATAAAACTTCCCGTGAAGGAATTCCCAGACTTGCAGAATCGCTCCCTCTTCTTCCGGACGATGGAAAATGACCGGTATCAAAGTCAGATACAAAACCGCTCAAAATCCAGGCCAACCGCCGGTATTGTTTTTTGTATTCCGTATTCAAGTGAGATATGAAGAGTCACATCAACCAGAAAAATAATCCATACAGCCTTATACAGTGACCTGAATTTTCGCCACTTCATCAACCGATAGGGAAAGCCATGTTCGTAAATCACTCCAACGATCAACAACAGAGACGCCAGATAAGTAAGTGCTTCTACTAGTCCTAACAAGATACGTACATAGGGCTTTAGCAGCTTGTTCTGATATAATAGAAATTTATGATAAATCTTCATATCACATTTTTTATATAATGCCGTGCAAACTTAACTAAAATAACAATCGAATCCGATTCTTTGTTGACAAAAACATCCGAATATTAAAAATTTTGTCTACATTTGGCAGCGGAAAACTAAAAAACCACAATATTATGAGTGACAAAAAACAAAAACGGTATATCTTACCCGAAGAAGAAATTCCACATTACTGGTACAACATTCAGGCTGATATGGTAAACAAACCTATGCCTCCGTTACATCCGGGAACCAAACAACCACTGAAAGCGGAAGACTTGTATCCGATCTTTGCTAAGGAGCTGTGTCATCAGGAATTGAATCAGACAGATGCCTGGATCGAAATACCGGAAGAAGTGCGTGAAATGTATAAGTATTATCGTAGTACTCCGCTGGTGCGTGCTTATGGATTGGAAGAGGCATTGGGGACTCCGGCTCATATCTACTTTAAGAATGAAAGTGTCAGCCCTATCGGATCACATAAATTGAATTCAGCACTGGCACAGGCTTATTATTGCAAAAAAGAGGGAGTTACGAATATTACGACTGAAACTGGTGCCGGACAATGGGGTGCTGCCCTTTCCTATGCTGCTAAGGTGTTTGGTTTGGAGGCTGCCGTTTATCAGGTAAAGATCAGTTATGAACAAAAGCCTTACCGCCGCAGCATCATGCAGACTTTCGGCGCACAGGTCACTCCTTCTCCATCTATGTCTACCCGTGCGGGTAAGGATATTCTGACGAATCACCCCTACTTACCAGGGTTCACTCGGAACAGCTATTTCTGAAGCTATTGAACTGGCACAAATGACTCCTAACTGTAAATATACGCTCGGGTCTGTGCTTAGCCATGTTACTCTTCATCAGACTATTATCGGACTGGAAGCCGAAAAACAGATGGAAATGGCAGGCGAATACCCGGATATCGTAATCGGTTGTTTTGGAGGTGGTTCCAACTTCGGAGGTATCTCTTTCCCATTCATGCGTCATAACATACTGGAAGGCAAAAAAACCCGTTTCGTTGCTGCCGAACCCTGCATCTTGTCCGAAACTGACACGTGGTAAGTTCCAGTATGACTTCGGTGATGAAGCCGGATATACTCCGCTGCTCCCGATGTTTACATTAGGACACAACTTCGCTCCTGCCCATATCCATGCAGGCGGTCTTCGCTATCACGGTGCAGGCGTCATCGTCTCACAATTGCTGAAAGACAATCTGATGGAAGCGGTAGATATCCAGCAACTGGAATCGTTCGAAGCCGGTTGCCTGTTTGCCAAATGGAAGGTATTATCCCTGCTCCGGAGTCCTGCCATGCTATCGCAGCAGCCGTTCGCGAAGCCAATAAGTGCAAAGAAACAAGAGAAGAAAAAGTAATCCTGTTCAACCTTTCTGGGCATGGGTTGATTGACATGGCTTCTTACGACAAATATCTGGCAGGTGATTTGGTGAACTACTCATTAACCGACGAAGATATTCAAAAGAACTTGGATGAGATAGGCGATTTAGCTAAATAGTCTTCTGATTTCAACATCCGAACAATAAAAATAAGCCCGGTATCTTATGCCGGGCTTATTTATTTTCATTACCATATCTCTGAAAAAGAAAAGTTGTCCAAATAAGATTTCATGCTAAAAAATGATTTATCGGCTAAAAGATGTCCTTTTCTAAAGATTTTCGCCAATATCGGAAGGATTGCATCTGAATTAATTTCCTATTCTTAACAGAAATCCGTACTTTTTGCGCAGCATTCAATCAAACAAAAAGCCATACAAATATGACACGCTACTTAAAAAACATGGAAAAAGAAATTATCATTGATAATCAGTTGGATGAAGTTGCAAGAATTGCTCTATTTATCGAAGAATTAGGAATGTCATTACAATTACCGGCAGGTATCACAATGAGCCTCAACCTCGCTATTGAAGAAGCGGTTACCAATATTATCCGTTACGGCTACCCTTCCAATAAAGAAAGTGAAATCATCCTTCGAACATCTGTTGCTCCCGGAATGCTGGTTACACAAATTATAGACGACGGAATTTCCTTTGATCCTACTGCCAAAGAAACATCTGACAATGTACAATCTCTCGACCAGCAACTGACACAAGGCCTGGGACTTTTCCTGATCCGGCGTACAATGGACAAAGTAGAATATCATTCCACAGATAATCATAACGAATTAATTCTTACCAAGAATATAGATATGGACTTCAAGCCTGAAGCTACTTTGAAAACCAATCTATGCCAAATAGAAGAAGTGACGATTCTCACTATTGAAGGGCGTTTGGATACAGCAAATGCCAATACATTCAATACAGTATTACAACCTCTTTTAGATAGTAAAACTCCAAATATAATTGTGAATTGCGAAGGCTTATCATACATTAGCAGTTCCGGTTTGCGAAGCCTGATTACACTGCAAAAAGAGTGTCATGCAACATGGAGGTCAACTTGTCCTGGAGGCGATGAAACCAGAAATACGTAAAATATTCGATATGACCGGATGCTCGGACTTTTTACAGTACGCTAACTCATACTGTATGAAAGTAATCCGCATCATAGCCTACATCCTGCTACTATCTGTATTTTCATTAATAAACGTAGTTCATGCACAGTCTGTTACACTTATCCCCAAATGGACGGCACAGGCACAATTTGCAGGCTACTATGTAGCGGAGAAAATGGGCTTCTACAAAGAAGAAGGACTTGATGTACACGTGAAACATCCGTCTCATTCGGAAAACTCATTCCAGTATCTTAAAGAAGGAGAGCCGCAGGCAGTTATCACCAATCTATCACAAGCGTTAATGGAATACTTTGCAGGAAAACGAATTGTAAACATCCTGCAAACTTCACAGGAAAACAGTTTGATGCTAGTCAGCCACTCACCATTAAAAGGAATTCCGTCATTACAACACAGAGAAATTGCAGTATGGAATCATCTTACTCAGAACTACTCGACCGAATCGCGAACAAATACCAAATTGAAGTAGAATGGATACGGTTTAACAGTGGTATCAATCTATTTCTATCAAAAGCAGTAGATATTTGTATGGTAGGAAGTTATAACGAGTTTTCCACAACTTGCCGAATGTGGAATGCAGATAGATTCTACTCATATCATGCGTTTTGCCGATTATGGATATAACTTGCCCGAAAGATGGACTTTACGTTACTGAAGAATTTTATCAAAAGCATCCCGAAACGATACAGAAACTAGTCAGAGCCTGTATCCGTGGCTGGAACTGGGCGAACGAGCACCCGGAAGAGACTCTTGACATTGTAATGGAGCAGGTACATCATTACAATATAGGAACCAACCGATATCACCAGCGTAAAATGCTGGAAGAAATACTGCGATTGCAAACAGACAAAACAGGGCAACGCCCTTATCGGCTAAGTCGTGAAGGTTTCGATCTGGCAATTGATATTTTACTGCCACCAGACATCCCAAAGAAAAAAAGTATTCGTTACGAAGACTTTGTAAAATAACCAATTCACGACATGAAACACATATTTTTCCCATTCTTTTTGCAACCCGGTTAAGTATCTACGTTTTTCTCATTCACGTTGATCGTCTTTGCTACTATCATGGCATTGTTCTACAATTATAACCATGAAAAGGTAACGAGATTACGCCATTGAACGTACTCACGGATTATTGAGTAACATAGCAACAGAAATCAGCAGCCAGCTAATGTCGGTAGAAAACAACTATCAATCAATCTACATGGGTATTGGAAAGAAACATAAACCTGCCGGATTCATTGCATCTTATCATCGAATCAGTCGTAAAGAATAATCCACTTATTGTCAAAAGCGGCATAGCTTTCACCCCAAACTACTATAAAGAAAAAAGGCAAGTATTTTATGCCTTATGCTTCGCTCAATAACAAAACAAATCATGTAACCTATCAGGTATTAGGCAGTCAGAATTATGATTATCCTTGTATGGACTGGTATCTTATCCCTAAAATGCAGAAACAAGCCTACTGGAGTGAACCTTATTATGACGACGGAGGCGGAAATATCATTATGAGTACTTACTCAAAGCCTTTTGTATGACAACCGTGGCGAACTGTTCGCTGTCTTTATCGCCAGTATATCCCTGACGCAATTCACCGATACGATCAGTCTCCTGAAACCATATCCCTCCAGTTATACTTACTTAATCAGCCGCAACGGAAGTTTTCTGACTCATGCAGACCGGGATAAAATAATGAATGAGACCATATTTTCCGAAGCCTTTGCCACAGAAAATCATTCACAGGAACAGATAGGACGTGAAATGCTGGCCGGTCATACAGGTACTATACGCTTCGACAACCAAGGAAATGATTCATACGCATTCTATACTACTATTCCCCAAATCGGTTGGTCAGTATGCACGGTATGTCCGAGCCGTATTATTCTTCAGGAGCTGGACAATACTTCCCGAAAATCATTTATACTTTTCTGGGCGGTATACTGATACTACTACTTATTGTATACAGTATTATCCGGCGTTTAGTCCGTCCATTAGAGAAATTCTCGGAATCCGCTCGTGAAATTGCCACAGGGCGGTTTGACGTGACACTACCCCTAGTCCGCTCGAATGATGAAATCAAAGACTTATATGATTCATTAGTCTACATGCAAAAATCATTGTCGACTTACGTGAATGAACTGAAAGAGACTACTGCAAGCAAAGAACGTATTGAAAGCGAGCTTTCCATAGCACGGGAAATACAAATGGGCATGCTCCTAAAATATTTCCTCCTTATCCAGATCGTAATGATGTGGATTTGCATGCCATACTGCATCCCGCCAAAGAGGTGGGTGGCGACCTTTATGATTTCTATATGGACGGCAATCATCTCTATTTCCTGATTGGGGATGTATCGGGAAAGGGGAGTACCCGCCTCACTATTTATGGCTATCACCCGTAGCTTATTCCGGACGTTATCCCAGCATGTACTTTCACCTGCCAAAATAGTTACGGAAATGAACAATTCTATTTCCGACAATAATGAATCCAATATGTTTGTCACCCTCATTGTCGGCATACTCGATCTGGAAACAGGCATACTGAAACTTTGCAATGCCGGTCACAATCCTCCCATACTCATTTATCCTGATGGACAGGTTTCATATTTGGAATTCAAAACTCAAATATTTGTAGGAGTCGTCGAAGATTTTAAATACAGTGATGAAGAAGTTGTATTGGAAAAAGAAAGCAAATTATTCCTTTATACCGACGGAGTGACAGAAGCTGAAAAATATAAATAAAGAACTATATGGAGAAGAAAAGTTATTGGAAATGTTATCAGATAATGCCTCGTCGGATGTGCGTACTACAGTCAACGTTGTTGTAGACTCCATTGCAAGCCATGTCAAAGAAGCCGAAGCAAGTGATGACCTCACCATTATCTTACTAATTCAATATGAACCCGAACAGCAAAACAGTTAAGTTATTATCAGTATGGAAAAAGAAATTAGAATCTCAAACAATTTGAACGAGATAGTAGTTTTAGCCAGTTTTATAGAAGAACTGGGCGAGGAACTTTCCCTGCCGGCAGAAACGGTTATGAATATCAATTTGGCACTGGAAGAAGCTGTAGCCAATATTATCATGTACGCTTACCCTCCCAAAGAGCAACATATTATCTTACTGAAAGTTACTTCAACCGAAAACAACTGATTTTCCTTCTCACAGATAAAGGAGCTTCTTTCGATCCCACGCAAGTAGAGGAAGTAGATATCACACTTCCGATTGAGGAACGTCCTATCGGTGGGCTTGGCATTTTCCTGATTCGCAGCATCATGAATGAAATATCCTATCAACGCATCGATAACGAAAATCGACTAATAATGAAAAAAGACATTTAACATAAGGACGAGAAGATATTCCAAACGTGGGAACCCGGTTCCAAGGCTGGAAACTGGAGTTTCTAACTAAGGAAACCTCAAGAAACTCATGGCTTGCTTTTTTTTAGAAGAACAATCTTAATTGTTCATTCAAACATTCGTTCCTCTAAAATGTTATATTTGCAGATTATAATCAAAAAAGAACAAAATATGAAATATATCGGAGCACATGTCAGTGCATCCGGCGGCGTAGAATTCGCCCCCCATAAATGCGCATGAAATAGGAGCAAATGCTTTTTGCACTGTTCACTAAAAATCAACGCCAATGGATTAGCAAACCATTGAGCGAAGAAAGTATCCGGCTTTTCAAAGAGAATTGTGATAAGTACGGTTTTCAGCCTGAGTATATCCTACCACGATAGTTATCTTATTAATTTAGGGCATCCTGAGGAAGAAGGACTGAATAAAAGCCGTGCCGCTTTCTTGGACGAAATGCAACGCTGCGAGCAACTGGGCTTGAGACTTCTGAATTTTCACCCCGGCAGCTCTCTTAATAAAATAGCAACAGAAGATTGCCTGTCACTTATTGCAGAAAGCATTAATATCACTCTGAAAAGACAAAAAGGAGTAACAGCCGTTATTGAAAAATACTGCCGGACAAGGCAGTAATTTAGGAAGTGAATTCTGGCAATTAAGATATATCATCGACCGGGTGAATGATAAAAGCCGTGTAGGTATTTGCCTGTTGATACTTGCCATACATATACAGCGGGATATGACATAGTGAATGATTACGATAAAGTCTTTGACGAATTTGAAAAAGAAGTAGGTTTCGAGTATCTGCGTGGTATGCACCTGAATGATTCGAAGAAAGCACTGGGTACCCACGTCGACCGTCACGACAGTATCGGCGAGGGACTAATTGAAAAGCATTCTTTGAAAGATTAATGCAAGATTCAAGATTTGATAATATACCTTTGGTACTGAAACTCCTGATGAAAGTAAGTGGGCAGAAGAAATAGCCTGGTTAAGAAGTGTTGAGTAAAAGACAGATAACAAAAGACATTGATATACAAGAATAGCTGGCAGACAGGATCTATCAGCTATTTATATATAACGAACAGCTAATAAATATTCGCCATACTGACTAACGGCTCATAGAGTTTCTCGATATCCCTGCGAGTCCATTTCTATCTGCACCTGATCCCCCGGCATCAGTTTCTGCCCTTTGGGAGGCCAGTCCTTCCGGTCGCGATGAACATTAATAATAATACAACGCCCGGCAGACGAAGCTCATCCACAAATCTTTCCGTCCAGGTAAGAACCGCTCATGACCTCTACCGATAAAGTGTAGCGGGCCTCTTCTTTAAACGCAGGAGAATTAATCATATCATCATATAAAAGTCACATTGAGAGGTTTTATTTGAAGCATTTCAGTGAAATAATAAGTTAATCCCCCAACTACGATCGAAGGATAGAATACCTCTAAATGTCCTGTTATCTCGGTTATCAGCACGATAGCCGTTAATGGAGTCGAACTACTGCCACAAGAAAAGCAGACATACAGATCAACATGATATAACTGATATTTTCATAAGCAATCACTCCTTGCTGAACCAGAATCAATGCAACTATTTGCCCTAAAAGCCCTCCTGTCACTAATGTAGGAATAAAATTTCCACCCGGCAAGCCCGAGGAAAAAAGAAAATATGCTAAAAACCAAATGTAATAGCATCATACCGACAATCCAAAGAATATGGGTATCGGGATGCATGGCCTGGGAAAGCAAGAATTGCTCTCCTCCACCGGTCAAATTGAACTCCGCCATAGAGATAAGAAAAAAGCAATAAAGAGCAGATACAGCATTTTTACGTATTCCGGATGTTTAATGGCAGGATAGATACGTTTGACCTGAAGTGTGGTAATAGAAAAGAGTTTTTCCGAAAATGGAAATTACGGCGGCCAATAGAAGAAACAGTTTCACCTGCCCCCCAAAAAAGTCATTCCCGGCACAATGGCATCTATATGAAAATAAGGATTCATAGGAAAATCCAACTGGCGACCCCACCGGCAACCACTCCCCGCCAGCAGCGTAGTAATAGCCGTTTTTAGGCGCATCGAACCGTTCAATGGATTCTATAACCAGCAACGACGAAGCCAATGGCGCAGCAAAAGCAGCCGCTAATCCGGCACCTGCACCGGCAGCTAATAACTGCTTCCGTTCGCCGCTAAGCACCCGCCCCCATTTGGATACCAAGTATCCCACATATGAACCTATCTGTACGGAAGGTCCTTCACGTCCCAAAGACAGTCCGGTACTTAATGCGAGTATTCCACCTACAAACTTAGCCATCAATTCCCGAAAAAGGATGTTTGTAATCAACCCGTCCGTTAATGACTCCACGTGTCTGTGGAATCCCTCCACCCGTAATGAGAGGCATTTTTTTTTACGAGCCAGGAAACAAATAGGAGAATTCCCCACATCAGCAGAAAAAGAGGAATATACCAATACCATTTTAAATGGGCATCAAAGAAATCGTGACGAAGATTGAAGAAAAAACTGCAATAGATAATGGTAGGGCACTGCAACAAGCCCCGTCAGCAGCCCCCACAAAGATACTAACAAAGTAAAGCCGCGCGTCAATCAACTTCAGTTTAAAGATTCGCCAACGGCCCTTATCCTTCAATTTATTGACAAAATCAAACATTCGGCAAGGTTTTCATTGTTTTCACGTACGACAACAACAATCAAAACCCTGCTGTGGTTTTCGGATAAATAGAAATTTAATTCTCAATTATCGCCCCATCATATTCAAACGAAGAATAGCATGCACCATGAAATAGGAACCCAGCGCATTGTAATCAGTATCACGAATAGCAGTGGCAGTAATCGTACGTATCATCGAAACGTCCTGATGAAGAATATCATATATTTTTGAAACGGAGCAGTAGTTGTTTCCGTTTCAGAAAGGCTTTCGACAACTGACAATTCCACATCAGGTTTTCGCGGGCATTGCCACTATATCCATAGCCGGAACGTTGAAAACAGGTAAGGTCGCTGAACAGTTCTTATCCCCATGGGAAATAATATTGTACTTCCGTGCCAAAGCGGTAATCGTAAGTTTCGGTACGTGTCTCTTTCACATTATTATGGGAATTGTTGTACAGCAATTCTGCACGGGCACTGATTTCCATTTGCTTCGTGCGGTATGTTAATTGCAAGCGTTGGCGGGCTGTGAGATGTTTCACTGTACTTTTTTACAGGAGCTTCTTTATTTATAGTGCTATACCCGTTCTGGTTTCTGTATTGCAGATATGAATATGTACGGAATCGCCAACTACGATTCTTGAAAGGGTATTGAGAGAAAAAGAGCCCATAGCACGCCAGTTACCGTTCAGATTAAGAGGAGTGGTAGTTCGCACACCGGATTCGCTATCATAGGTCACTTGGTTGGTTATACTATTAATGGTATTCTCCCGCCAAGACGGAAGCAACCATATTCCGTTGGTGTTTGGCATTATAGGAGTTGAAATTTAATGTGAAAGTATTCGTATACGAAAGGCTTCAGCGAAAGGATTACCGACACGGATATTCAACGGGTTGGTGCGGTCCGTCACCGGTTGAAGAGTCGCGTATATTCGGCTGACGGCTTTTTCCCCGATATACAATCTGCAAACGGGTACGTTTGGAGAACTATAACGGAAATTGACGGTAGGAGATATTAAAACAGACTTTCGCAACGGTTCTTCTGCCGGAGTTGCCTTTTCCAGAAGAGAGACGGCTGACAGACTTTTGAGGTTCAAAGTCAGCACCGATATTATAATTATATTTCTTACGAGAAGTACGGACCGCAAAGATTAAACAGGTGATTGCTATGCTGATTCTCAAAACAATTGCTTGCGTCCCTCGTCATAATCAGGAGCAAATTCTTCAGTTCCTTGTTCCAGTTGTAAGACAAAACGGTCGGAGTTGTTCGCGATACTGTTAACTGTAACGGAACTGAAGAAAAATGAAACCAGGGCAAAGGTTCTACAT
>VOFC01005828.1_pt1 | contig 13936 bp, 23 predicted proteins | sample 5384161 | NCBI WGS metagenome assembly VOFC01 (sample SAMN12384722, study PRJNA508395) | human gut metagenome | isolation source: healthy gut B | host: Homo sapiens | reverse complement strand
TGCTTTCTAAAATGAGTAATTTAAAGAAGAATGATCCAGGACGAATACACTATCTTGAATATTCCGTATGCAATATATAAAAGGTGACCTGGACTTTGCCAAAAAATATCGTCATCGATAACCGTAACTCCATTGCATTTCATATTGGGGAGGTATTGCCATTCCTTACGGAAACGCACGGATGATTCCTTTCGAGAAACGTTATTTCTCGGGTGGAGCAAACAGTGTACGCGGATGGTCGGTACGTAGTCTTGGTCCCGGTACTTTCTCCGATGAAAAATTAACTTCATGAACCAGTCGGGTGACATCAAGCTGGATGCCAGTATAGAATACCGCACACGTTTATTCTGGAAATTTAGAGGTGCTTTGTTTGTAGATGCGGGAAATATCTGGACGATTCGCGAATATCAGGATCAGCCAAAATTCAAGTTCGACCAGTTTTTATAAGCAAATAGCCGTAGCTTACGGTGTGGGATTACGTCTGATCTGGATTTCTTTGTACTTCGCTTTGATGGTGGTATGAAGGCTATTAACCCTGAAAAGGAAAAGGATCGTTATCCCATTCTGCGTCCTGACTTCGGACGTGACTTGCTTTCCACTTTGCAGTAGGTTACCCATTCTAAAAAATCAGGGAAGGGTATAAAAAGCAACGGGCGAATGATTGCTCATCCGCCCGCATATTCAAATTCTTTTCTTAATTGGCGTGCGGCGTAATAAGTGTTGATCATCGTTGCCTGACGAGCAGCAGCTACGCCTTGCGCATCCAATGTCACATTCATTGCTTCACCATTCGGCAGATACATCTGTGCAGTACCGTCACCGTTCATTTGCAGCAATTCAGTGCTAACACCTCTGCAACAACATTCCAAGTGTTCAATTCTTTGTCGTAAACCAGCTCCATAGCCCGGTGGTTTCACCTTCTTTTGTGATAGAGTAACCGTTCTCCAATGTTTTTACGAGATAGTTTCCGTTTTCACCTTTTACTTTCTTCACATCACCCACGTTGGCCATCGGATTGGAAACCGCTCCAAATTCAATGGAGTTGATTACCAACGCATCTGCCAGATAGCAAACAGGATATGGGGATAATGTTGCAAGCCAGATAAACAAGCTCATTAACAAACTTTGTACCGATACTTTGGTTCCAAATTTACCAATTTACTGTGCAGGCCGAAAGAACCGATACAAGAACTGAAAAGAAATGCGCCACAAAATCATCACGGTTGCAGCCAAATTCAAATTACTCTTTTTCATAATTACTTTCTTTGTTTTACTGAGTTTATTGATTTAACTCTTTGCTCTTTTCTTCGGGCAAATATAAGTGCTTTTTTGTGAAAAATACACTTAAATAAGAACAAAACAATTTTCAGTTAAACAGCCCCGGTAAAATTAAGGCTTTTTTGGGAGTTAAAGCCTTACCTAACCAGTGGTCTACGGCAAACTTTCCAGGACCGATAATATACATCAGTACGTATACCACCAGATATATGAAAGCCAGTTCTTTGACCGCAAACGGATCGTTTCCGTGAATGACAAAGAATGCCATCCCCATTGTAAATATCATCGGCAGCATAGCCAGACGGTAAAGGAAACCAATGATAAATGCCATAGAACAAGCCAATTCACCGAATATGGCTAATCCCAGGGAAAGGGGACTGCCCACACCCAGCGGGTCGGGAAATACAGCGGATAACTCCTGATAATTGGACCACTTCTCGATACCATGGTTCATTAGTAACACACCAAATATAATTCTCACTATTAATAATATAGCAGACGTTGCTGCTCCATCCGGTTTAGACGGGAATAAAAATTTGTAAAGCATAGTCGTTCGTTTAAACATTTATATTTAATATAACGAAAAATAAGGCATTATGGTTTATCTCACGCAAAGGCTTTATAATAACCCGCAAAGAAGGATCGTATGTAAAGTAACTCCACATCCAGTCTAAAAGATAAACAGACGGTTCTTTACACCGACAATACTCATTAAGTGGATGAATAGCCATACTGCCCACGCGGGGGAAACCACCGAAACGAAGGTTTTTCAGTTCCACCACTGCGTGATTGCGTCCTATAGGTAGCCATGGAACCTTTGTTGATAAACAAAAGGTTGCATTTCAAGCCCCCTGTTCCTTTCTATCCAGATTCTGGATCAGATTACGGGCTTGCTGAATGGCTGGTTGAACTACTTGGGATGTCCCTTCGGGGATTCCTTGAAATCATAAATTGCAGTGTCACCGATGGCAAAAATATTGTTATAACCCCTGAACACAGTTGTAGAGATTGACAAGGAGGCGGTTACGGGGCCATAGGCTTCCCTTTGTAAGGCCACTCTATGCTGTTGGCGTACACCTGCAACCCAAAAAACGTTCATCGTTTCCAAGGTACTGTTATCACTCAGGATCATCGTTCCATTCTCATAATTTGTAACCTGCACACTGGTTATGATCTCCACGTCATTTAATAAGATAATTTGCCACTTCTTCCGAAGATTTTTCAGAGAAAGCGGAGAGCAGACGGGGAGCACCATCCACAAGAATAATGCGCATCAGGTTCATATCAAGATCGGGATAGTCTTGCGGAAGCACTTAAATTTCTTCATTTCTGCCAATGCACCGAAAGTTCTATACCCGTAGCACCGCCACCTACGATGACAAATGTCATGAGACGTTTTCTTTTCTCCAGATTGCTGGTATTCTGTGCTTTTTCAAAACTTTCCAGTATCTGGTTGCGATTAAACAAAGCTTCCGCAGTGTTCTTCAGGGCCATTGTCCGTTGAGACAGCCCATCATTACCAAAAATAGTTGGTACGACATCCGTAGAGACAACCAGATAATCGTATGAAAAGAGCTCCGATGGAAGTCTCCAGAATATTATCTTCGGGAATTACCCGTTGCGCCTCACAAATACGTATGGAAATGTTTTCTCTTTTTAAATATCTTGCGGTAAGGAAAAAGAAATTGCACTCGGTTCAATACCGCGGTTGCTACCTGATAGAGTAGGGGTTGGAAAATATGATGATTATTCTGTCCAATAACACTATCTGGAATTTATCACTTCTCAATTTTCGTGCCAACTTCAATCCACCGAAGCCACCACCCACAATTACAAGTCGTTTCGTCCCTCTTTATCGGGAATATCCATTTTGTTTTCATAATGAAGTTCGTTATTCGTTCTAAAAAGAATAACGTTAAAACGGGAATAAAGTTCTGAAATTCTTATTTCCTCCCCTTTTTTTTCTTAATGGAAGAAGTTTGAACAAAACACTTCACAAAATTGTTGTTATATGGTTAAAATAAAACTAAATTTGCCGACGTAGTTTTCTACAGGTATAATCATGGACGCTAAACTAATGAAATGGGTATTACCGGGTGCTGTTATTGATAATAGCCACTGATATATGGGCACAAGGCCCCACAGGAACAGATGTTTCAGTCGAATCTTCTGTATCTGTAACTGACACTTTACCACAAAAAGAAAAGTTTCTTCAAGAAATTCCTGGACTATTTTAATGATGCCAATAAAGAGAAAAAAAATAAGAAGTTTGACTTCAGCGTTATCGGAGGGCCTCATTATTCCAGTGACACCAAGTTCGGTATCGGTCTGGTAGCCGCCGGATTATATCGTACAGACCTGAATGACACCATCCTTCCGCCATCTAATGTATCTTTATATGGTGATGTATCTACGGTAGGTTTCTATTTGTTGGGGGTACGTGGAAATCATCTCTTTTCCACAAGACAAATACCGTCTGAATTATAATCTTTATTTCTATTCGTTCCCCAGCTTGTATTGGGGAAAAGGATATGAAAACGGTTCTAATGACGATAATGAAAGTGATTACGACCGCTTCCAGGCACAAGTAAAGGTAGACTTCATGACTCGTGTAGCGCACAACTTCTATATCGGTCCGATGGCTGTCTTTGATTATGTCTACGGCCACGATTTTTGAAAAGCCCGAACTGTGGGAAGGAATGAAAGCACGGACGACCAATATAAGCCTCGGATTCTCATTACTCTATGATTCACGGGATTTCCTCACAAATGCCTATAGTGGCTATTACCTGAGAATAGACCAACGATTCAGTCCCGCATTCCTCGGTAATAAATATGCTTTCAGCAGTACAGAGCTGACTACCAGTTATTATCATCCTGTATGGAAAGGGGGAGTATTGGCCGGGCAATTCCATACGTTGCTGAATTACGGTAATCCACCTTGGGGACTGTTGGCAACTTTAGGCAGTTCGTATTCCATGCGTGGCTATTATGAAGGGCGTTATCGTGACAAATGTGCCATGGATGCTCAGATTGAGCTTCGCCAGCACGTCTGGAGGCGAAATGGCGTAGCTGTATGGGCAGGAGCGGGAACCGTATTTCCTAAATTCTCCGGCTTCGAAGTTAAACATATCCTCCCTAATTATGGTTTTGGTTATCGATGGGAGTTCAAAAAGAGAGTAAACGTAAGGTTAGATTTAGGTTTGGAAAAGGCCAGACCGGATTTATATTCAACATCAATGAAGCTTTTTAAAAACATAAAGAAATGGTTGGAAAATCAGGAGCATTTGTTCTATCTGATCCTGTTGATCCTGATAGTACCCAATATCATCCTCTGTTTTACAGAGCCGATGCCTGTGGTGGCAAAAGTGTGCAATGTACTGTTGCCATTTGCTTTCTATTATCTATTAATGACTTTGTCGAGAAACTGTGGAAAGATGTTCTGGATCCTTTTCCTATTCATCTTCTTCGGAGCTTTCCAGATAGTACTGCTTTATCTCTTCGGACAGTCGATTATTGCTGTGGATATGTTTCTGAATCTAGTAACCACTAATTCGAGTGAAGCTATGGAGTTGCTGGATAATCTTGTTCCGCATTAGTGAGCGTGATTATTCTTTATATACCGGCATTGATTCTGGCTGTAATCTCCATTATAAAGAAGCGGAAATTATCTCCGAATTTATCCGTCGGGAACGGAAAAAGGCATGGATTGCCTTGCTCATCGGTTTTATTTCACTGGGCGCCGCTTATGGACTGGATAAACGTTACGAGCTGAAATCGGATTTGTATCCGCCAACGTGTGTTACAATGTAGCACTCGCATTCCAGCGTAATGCCCAAACAAGGACGTATCACCGCACATCAGAGAACTTTACTTTTTAACGCCCAGCCTTCCCATCCGGAAGACAGGCGCGAAATTTATATTATGGTAGTGGGCGAGACATCCCGCGCCCTGAACTGGAGTCTTTACGACTATGATCGGGATACGAACCCTGAGCTTTCTAAAATAGAAGGAGGTGACCTCTTTCTGCCATGTTCTGACGGAATCGAATACTACGCACAAGAGTGTACCAATGCTGCTTTCTCCCGTTTCTGCACAGAATTTCGATTCCATTTATTATCGGAAAAGCATCATTACCGCTTTCAAAGAAGCTGGTTTCCAGACAGCTTTCTTCTCAAATCAGCGGTATAACCATTCTTTCATCGACTTCTTCGGAATGGAAGCGGATACTTATGATTTTATCAAGGAAGATTCCCAGGATTCGCAATATAACCCTTCAGATGACGACCTGTTAATGTTGGTAGAAAAGAACTTGAAAAAAGGAAATCGGAAACAGCTCATTGTATTGCATACCTATGGATCTCACTTCAATTACCGGGAACGTTATCCGAAACTGCCGCTTTTTTTTACCGGATGTCCCCGTAGATGCAGAAGTGAAATACAAAGATAACCTGATGAATGCCTACGATAATTCCATTCGGTATACGGATAATTTCCTGGCACGTATCGTCCACCTATTGGAGGAGCAGCAAGTAGATGCCAGTATGCTTTTACACGTACGACCATGGGGTAGCTATCTTCGACGATGGTCGAGACCCTTTTTCTTCCTGCATCCCCCCTTCCGTCATATTATCAGTTACACGTACCTTTCCTGCTGTGGACATCCGACAGTTATAGGGAAGAGTATCCCGATAGAGAAAGCTGCTTCGATGAACCGGCAGAAAAAATATATCTTCCAGCATTTCTTTTTCCAGACCATGATGGAACTGGCCGGAATAGAAACTCCGTATCGCAATGACAGTCTATCTGTCACCAGCCCTCTCTATACAGAGAAATCGAGGGTTTATCTGAACGATCATAATGAACCGCGTCCGCTGGATGATATAGGAATGAGAAAAGAAGACTTTGAGATGCTGAAGAAAAAGAGGTATAGACGCGCAATAATACTATTTACTTTTTCTTCCTGATCTCCTCTTTCTCCAGATTTCTAACAGAAGGAATGCACATCATCAGAATTGCAGTCAGCACAATGGCAAAACCACAGTATATAAATATGTTGCCTATTCCCAAAGAGTCGGCTACAAAGCTTGTGACAAGCAAACCGATAATAGAAGGGAATAAACTTATACTGTCGAAAAGCGAGAATACACGTCCCAGATAAATCGGCTTGAACTGCGTCTGCAATAGAGCGGTAAAGGGACCGGATAAAAATGGCACGATAAGCCCTTGTACCACCGTCAGTATGGCAAAAAAGACATACCCATTGCCGGGCAACATACCACATATAGCCAATGCCAGACCAAGTACTGCATAAGAGAACGCAATCATCAGTATCTTCCTGATCTTAGGGATTCCAAATCCCCAATAAAGCCCCCTCCAGCCAACATACCCACCCCGAAAAGTGTTTCTATCAAACTAATCTGATAAGCTGTTCCGGAGAAAGTATGTAAAGTCATCAGCGGCATCAGGGCGACTATCGGCAGCACAAAGAAAGTAATCAGGATTTCTGTAACCATCACCCAACTAACTCCTCGGTTGCGCATAACATGGAAACCGTCGCGCATATCGTTCAATACACTCTTTAGCTGGAGATATTTTCCTTCTTCGGATTCGGAATGTAAACAAACAGGTAGGGAAGTGCAGGCAATGATTGCGCCTGCCACATCCAATAACATGACTACACTCATATCGAATGCCAGAAAGCAGAACTGCTCCCAACGCAGGGCCACCGATATTACAAATAGACTGGATAGCCTGGTTAATTCCCGCAATACGGGTCAGTTCCTTTTCCGGAGCCAGCAATGGAATGGATGATTTCATTGCCGGTGAATGGAACGAACCACCAATGGAACGAAGTGCCAATAATATATAGATATGCCACAATTCCACAATATCCAGGTAAAATAACAAGGCGATGATACGGAACAAAGTGCAACAAACCATTCGCACCTATCATAGTCCATTTCCGGTTCCAGCGATCCACGTATACGCCTGCAATCAATTGCTCTACCAGCTGAGCTAAGAGTGCAAATTACAAACTGTTTTTCTTTCGTACACCCTCAGGGATTCGAACCCTGGACCCACTGATTAAGAGTCAGTTGCTCTACCAACTGAGCTAAGGGTGCCTGCATTTCTGTTTTGCGGGTGCAAAGGTAGGTGTTTTCTTTTAAACATCCAACATTTTGCACCATTTTTTTACCTTTTCATCGAAATTTATTCAAACTCATAAACATCTGAAGGTGTATTCCGCTTTAAAGCAATGACTTGCACATCTTTGCCGACGATAATCCCTTTGTTTCGTAGTGAGAGTTCTACTGTCTTGTATGCCAGTTCGGGGTGGTTGTTGTCTTTGCTAAGATGACAAAGCCAAATGTATTTAAGACTTTCATTGATATTTTCTGCCAAAAAATCGGCGGTTTCGCGGTTACTCATATGTCCATTAGGCCCGGCAATACGTTCTTTTAAATATTGGGGATAAGGTCCCATTTTCAACATCTCTTCATCGTAATTCGCTTCCAATACCAAATAGTTTGCTTTACATATATATTCGGCGGCAGTGGGGGTGATGTGCCCCAAGTCAGTAAGGAAAGAAAATATTTTACCGTCTATATTCATGCAATAGCCTACATTGTCAGTTCCGTCGTGAGGCACTTCAAAAGCTGTAATCGTGAAATCTTCCAATTCCATTGTCTCACCTTTGTGCAGATAGTGTACGCAGGTCGATAATAATAGCAGTTGCCGCTACTTCCGCTTGCGAGACTTATAAATTTTACTTTCATTATGTTCTCCTCAATTTAGAAAAAGCCGCCACTTTTATGGCAAAGTGACGGCAAATATACATAAAAAATGAGATATTCAGACCTTGGCTTTCTTCTTTTTGTCGATGGATTGGGTGATTTTGGCAAATACTAACAGTGCCAGTGCAGATATCAGACCGATAGCGGTGAAATAGTACCAGATATAATGCGCATTTGTGCTGGCAGCCTCCCATGCTTCACGAGTCTCAAAGAGGACAGGATCGGGACAGTATTTTGTCAACAATACTCCCGCGATACCAAAACCGAAGATGGAAGATAGGAAGGAATGGAGATGGCTAAATCCAAGATACATACCTTCTTCACCCTTTTAGGCGCTTGCAGGGAGAAGTACTCAGATAACGCGGTGAAATGAAACATTCTGCCAAAGCCTGTATCACGATACCGGCTATCATCATTAATGGTGATATTGCTCATTCCGCTTATCACGTCATTTCCAAGCAGGTTACCGCATGCCATCAGCAGAGCCGAAAGGGGATAAGGAACATACCGATATTCATGGAAGTAATAGCCGACCGTTTCGCCATCAAACGCGTCACGAAACTAACGCAGCAAACCACTACAAACGGGTTTACATTGGCTATCCAACCCGGCTGCAGTTTCGCCCGCCATACGGATTACATATTTAGGCATCGTAGCGTATAACTGTTGCTGCACCATCCAGAATCCGTTATAATCAGGATAAGAATCAGCAGACGCCAGTTTGTAATGATGCGCAGGAAGCCCCTGACCGATTTCACGCATACTTTTTCCTTCGCCTGCCGTATGGGTAGATTTATAGAGCAGAACAACGGAAAGTAATGCCAATATTGTCATCGTAGCAGAGAAATAGTTGATATAGATATACGCCTGCTCTCCAATAACATTCCGCAACGGGTCAATCACTGTTTTCGGTAAATGCACCAATATTCACCATCATATAAAAGATGGAATAACCGCGTGCACGGTTTGCTTCCGTAGTTTTGCCACTGAAGCTGAAATAATGGTTTGATAAACGATCCGCCCACCATGATAACAAACAGCACAGGAACGATCATCCAGCGGCTATCGCTATCGGCAGTCGGTGAAACGGGTTGCTTTGCCATATTCCACCAAACGGCAGCTTCCAGCAGAGGTAGGGAGAATTCTAAACAGATATCCGACAGACAGCAGCGAAAAAAACAATCATGGATTTCCGGAAACCTATCTTATCGGCATAAGCACCCGTGAAGATAGGCAAAAGATAAAGACCACCAAAATAAACCGGAGCTTCAAGGTCGTTGAAGCCTAAAATAGAAAAAAGAAAGATAAATGGTGAGAACGATAAAAACGGCATAATACGCCATACGTTCGAAAGTTCGACCGTGTTGCTTACCCAAAAGGCTTTAGTGAACCCTTTAGATACATTTTTGGGTGATTAGTCATCCTAAAATGTTAGTGAAAAATTAAGCAAAAATACATTTTATGAAATTATATGCAAATTTCTTTCATGTTTGCCTATTGTAAAATGGGAGAGAACGCTTTGTTTTTTCAATAAATTCGTATCTTTGTTCTGTAATTTTTCAATAAAACTATGACAATAGCAGTTGATTTCGACGGAACTATAGTAGAACATCGCTATCCCCGTATCGGTAAAGAAATTCCTTTTGCAACAGACACTTTAAAACTGTTGCAGCAAGATCAGCACAGGCTTATTTTATGGAGTGTGCGCGAAGGTGAACTTCTGGAAGAAGCCGTTGCCTGGTGCAAAAAAAAAGAAAGAGGAGTGGAATTCTATGCTGTCAATCGTGATTATCCCGAAGAGAAGCAGCAGGTTGTGGATTCTCCGTAAACTGAAAGTAGACCTTTTCATTGATGACCGTAATCTGGGTGGATTGCCCGATTGGGGACTCATCTATCCAGATGATTAAAAGGGAGCGTAAAACCTTCCGGGATATCTATACGCAAGGCAATATCCCCGGATCAGGACAAAAAAAAGAAAGAAGTGGTGGTTTTAGAAAATACCGTCCGGACTTTTTACCTAACCCATAGAGTCGGAACGGCATCCTCGTCGAAAACAAAAAGTGAGATGAAAAAATGGTATATATTATTTTTGTTTTTTATGAGTATCTCCGTAGCCATAACTATATCCGTAACCATATCTGCTGCCATAGCCATATTTCTTTTCCCGCCAGATTACCACCATTCACTACCAAAGATATTTGGTTCAGTTGCCCTGATCGTTGTATCTCTACAATTTCAGACAACACATTCTTGTGCGTATAATTCATACTGGCACACATATAGGAGTGTGAAATCAGTCACTTCACTCAAGCTCAATGTATCACTTAATCAATCCCACCGGCCGAGTCCACCAATGATATAATCAAACTGTTCACGAAAATACGCGATACTTCTTTCAATCGGGCTCTTTCAACAGTTCTGCGGATTAGGAGGGATAGGTCCGGCAGGTGCGACGAATAATTGCTCCATACTCCTGACGGGAAGATTATATCTTCCGGTTTTATCTCATTGTCGAAAGGTAACTGGTCATACCTATGACTCTTTATTCTAATACTCCGCCAGTCTGGGACGGCGGATATCCGACCACTACCAGTACCGGCATCCCAGAAAAGCAAAGGTCAGAGCCAGGTTGATGCTGATGAAACTCTTTTCCTTCTCCGCTAATGGTGGAGGGTCATCAAGGATACATTTTTTGTCACCGTCTTCAGTAAGAAAACGCAGATTGCTTCTCATGCGGCGAAAAAGATTCTTCCATGATGCCGTTTTTGTCCTTCTTCAACACCACCACCTTCTTTGGTATACGGAATGATTCCCATTACAGGAATTTGTGTACTCTCTACTTCTGCTACCGACATTATTTTTTAGTACGGAAAATGCCTCCGAACAAAAATCATCTCCTGCCGTCATTGCACATGCCAAAAACAGACTTCCGCATAAATCATCATACTTCGCGGAGCTATCGGTCTGTCAGCAGATAGGGAGCATCAATCATCCTTGCTTTGTTCATTGTGGCTGCCAAAGAAATAGCTGCCTGTTCACGCCGTTCAAGCAACATCAGATATAGGTTTGCCTTAATTTGCTGTTGACGGTCTATGTTATTGAACTCCCTTTCCTGCTTCGGCATATTTCCGATACGGGAGTTGAAATAATCGGTTTTACGCAGAATATCAGTGCGTGCTATGCTCAGTCCGTCTTTCACACCGACCACAGAACTTACTTACATTTCTTCTCAATGCATCAATGCGAATATCCTGATTTACCACCGTCGGATTATCTGCTTTTCATGGTGTTCATCAGCCGTTCACGTTCCAGCAGTTCCTTGTTATATTCGTTAATCAGTTGCACCAGTTCCGTATCGGCAATTCCCCCGTATTCACCGGTAATAGCGAAAAACGGTGTTTATCATCCGACAAATAGTTATAAATATAGTTAGTCATATTTAGTTGCATCTCCACATCCAGCAACTTCTTTTCGTACTCATTGTTTGTATTCAGATCCAGAGTCATGTTGGTTTTCAAATCGCTCAGACGTTCTTTTTTGTTTGTATTGCTCCAGATGCTTTTCTACAAATCCCAGTTCGTTGCTGATACTGTCCAAACGTTCTTCCAAAAAAAGATGAGTGTATTTCCTGTCACCTTATTCTTATCATCCATTGCATCCCGGTTTGTAGACTTCGATCAACTTGGCAAGAAAAGCTTCCGCACGATCCTTATCCGTATCCTTGAAGGTCAGACTGATGATAGAAGTTTTCTTTGAGGTAGTGGTGACCACCAGTTGACCCGGAATAATCATTTACGGCATCAATAGGACGGCAAATACTTATCTTTATGGCCTCGGAAAACTGATGTCCGGGCAGTAATCTTAGAGTGCATCGTCCGGCAGGAGTTTCTATAAAAGCGGGGAAACCTGTGAAAGTCTCCGTTACACAAATATCGTCCAAGGCGCTGCTCACGGCATAACGTTCACCTGCTTTCTCTACTTGTATCAGCAATGTCCCGCTCAATGTATCCATGGATGCTTTATCCATAGAAGCAATGATGGGAGGTGTAGTAGTTTCATTATAGAAAAAGTCCATCTTTCACCTTGTACTTCGTATGCAGATTCAGCTCATTAATCACTTGCAGCAAGGATAGAGCGTGAACGCAATATCTCCATTTCATCTTCAATCTGCGTATTTGCAGAGGTGAGGGAAGAAGGAGCGACTTTCTGAAATAGCTCATCAATGGCCTTATTGCTTCCTTCCGAATCCTGATGACAACAGAAGCCGTCGCCTGATAGATGGGAGAGTAGCTACATGTACATAAATGTATGCACCGGCAAGTGCTACCACAGCAGCCAGCAGAAACCACCGCCAGTGTGCTAACAATTTGTAGAATAGTTCAATCAAGTCTATTTCTTGTTCCTGCATTTGATTAGTGTCTGTATGATTGGTGTTCATATATATAGATTGTGTTAGTTAGTGAATTATACTTTTTATCGTAAAAATATTGACCATTAACCCCGCCAGGGGATATATAAGTATAGAGGTTATGGAAATCAAAAGATTGGTGGAAGAACCAATGTTGGCACTCTGTTTCTTTTGCCTTGTTCGGCTCCACGTAGACGATGTCGTTTTTGCCGTAGATAGAAGTCGGGGAATAAATGATGTTTTCATCATTCAGGTTGATGGTTAAGTTTTGTTTGCCGTCTACGGTGCGGATGATACGTACATTATCCTGCTTCCCGTATATGGTCAGATCACCCGCCATTGCTACAGCTTCAAAGACATTCACCTGTTCGTTATTTACGGTATAGACTCCCGGCGGCTTATTCTCAATTACGGAAATCTTATAGTTTACCAACCGGACAGTCACGATGGGACGCTCTTTCAAGTAGCGTTCCAGTTTCCCCCACAATCAGTTCAGAGGTTTCCTGAGTGGTCATTCCACCTACTTTCAAGGTGCCGAGTACAGGAAAACGATCTCGCCCTGATTGTTCACCAGATAGTTTTGCAGGGTAGGTTGTCAAACTAAATTAGTGGAATTGATTCCTGTTTGCGAAGCAGGTACCACTAAATTGAAAGGCAAGGCGGCTTCCGGTTCAGAACAACTGACGGAGATGGTAAAAGCAAATCTTTAGGGCATGATGCGGGCATCATATTCTATAAGAGTGTCCCGAATCCCTCATTCAGCTTTTTGCAAATAGGATACTTGCCTGCTTGATGAACAGGAAGAACAGAGCAGGCACAGAAAAGTTGCCACATAAGACAGATATAGTATTTCTCATCGTGTATATCCGGTGCCGAAAGTCCCCATACGACACCTATAAATAAAATGAAAGCGTGGGGAACTGCTGCCATTATTCTGAAGAGGTATCGCCAAACACACCGGATATAGATAATAAAGACAACAGCCCACGCTCTACTATACATTTGATATACAGCGAGCATGAGCGTTTTGTTGCCTATTATTCTTATATCCATTTGAAATTTGGCGATTTCCTTGACAAGAATAATATGGTAAACGCTTCTAACTATTTAATATGTAGCCTTTTAGAGTATATCAGAATATTCCTAAAGGTGTCGCAAAGTTAATGAATAATTTATAAAAAGCCAATAACATAGAGGAATTTTCTCTCCCATATATATAATATCTCATGCAAGGTTAAAGGATATGCCTGATTATTATTAAAGAATGGTATTACTTACATGCACATGTTAGTGCTATTGACATGTACATGTTGATGATGCTAACATCCGGTGTTGATAGTGCCAACATGTACATGTAAGTAACATCATTCTTTAAAGAAGCGTTGTATATATATAAAAGAAAAGGAGCGCATCAATATAACTTTGATGCACTCCTACTATGGGTAAAAAGTAC
>VOFC01002633.1_pt1 | contig 13946 bp, 25 predicted proteins | sample 5384161 | NCBI WGS metagenome assembly VOFC01 (sample SAMN12384722, study PRJNA508395) | human gut metagenome | isolation source: healthy gut B | host: Homo sapiens | reverse complement strand
TTCGTCGCGCTTCGTTCAGTTACATGTGCTGCCCGCATCCCAATGGATCTGGCTCTCCTCCACATTGACCGGGATGTCGTCCACGAACAACAGCGCGCCTCCGGCCGCAGACCGAATTTCTCCACAAATGTCCGGTAAAATGGCCGGATCGGGCTTGATCAGCTCCACCTCACGAGGAGAAAATACCGCCATCCATCAGCGGCACAGAAGTTGATCTCTTTGTATCCTTACAGCCGCCAGAAAGAATAGTTGGACGAATGGCAGACGCCGAAGCCTCTCTTTTCAAGGCCTCTGTATCCCTTGGGGCGAGATGGGGCCGTTCATGAATCGTCTCAAACACATGGCCCCAGACGCACGGATCTCTGTCTCCACCTCCGGTGCTTTCGCGATAAAACGGGCCCTTTACTCTTCCTCAGTCGCGCCCCGATCCCGGCTCTCCCAGTCCCTTGTTCTGAAATACCGCTGCTGCCCGGGCGCACCTCCGGCGAAAACGAACGAATCCAGATAGCTTTTTCCCAGTCATAGTCTACCAGCACACGGCCAATATCAAACACAATATTTTTTTTTACCATCATGCAAGTCCTCCCCTTTTTCTTCCTTTCCGATTCGCCCGTGCAGATTCTCAGCGCTGCCTATACAGACATATCTTCCTACAATAAATCGGCAGTTTTCCATGCCATACGAAACGGGCTCTCCGGCCCGCCGTCAAGCCCGTTTTTCTGCCAGTTTTCACGCAAGCAATCTTAACGATAAATGATGTCGTGTCTCCCGGTCGTTGGAAATCATGCGGATCGGGAAGCCGATCTTCTTTTCAATAAATTCAATATAGTTTCGGCAGTTCTCAAGCGAATCCTCCATTGCTATGCTTGATGCCCGCGGATGTCGCACTTCCAGCCAGGCAGCTTCTCGATCACCGGTTTGCCTTCTCCAGCATTGCGGTGGTCGGGAACTCGGTGGTGATCTTGCCGTCGATGTCGTAACGACGCAAAGCAAGTCTCGTCCAAATAGCCCAGTATCCAGTACGGTGAAGGCTACATCTGTAGCCAGCTCCTGCGAGCGGCAGCCATATTTGAACAGTCAAACCAGCCCATTAAATTCTCCGGACGGCCAATGTAGCGCCGTACTTCTCCGCCGTCGCCGCCACGGTCACCAACTCCTGTGCCTCATCGCCAAAGATCTCGCTGACGAATGCGCCTGCGCCTACAGCACTGGAATATGCCCGCACCGTTACCACCTGCTTGATCTCGTGGGCAGGATGCCTGCGCCAATGGCGCCGTAAGCAGCAGTGTGGAGGAGAGGAAGTAACCATCGGGTAAAATGCCGTGATCAGGATCTTCAGGGTTCCCAGCTGACCCTCCAGCGGATGGTCTTGCCTTCTTGGATGGCCTGATATAGAAAGCGGATGTATCGCATACGCGGAGTCATTTTTCTTATATTCCATCAGTTCTGCGAAAACGTCCTCCGGTTTCAGTGCCGGTTTGGCATGATACAGATGCTCAGGATCACGCTCTTCTGCTCGCATACCGCTTTCTTCACGCGCTCCATCAGAGATTCCTCATCCCGTACAGCTCGCTGATCTGGAAACCGATCTTCGCATATTATCTGAATAAAATGGGGCAATTCCTGATTTGGTAAAGAACCGAAGGTGGCTTGCCAGAGCTCTTCTCACGCGGTCAAGCAGAATGTGATACTAATCTGTGCCGGTCGAAAGCAAAGAGATCTCTTCGGCATGGGAGCTTTCTCTGGATACAACAGACTCCGCTCTTGCAGACCAGAGAGGATATTCAGCGCAGCGCCGTTACGCCGATCACGCTGGTGGTGATGGTTGTAAAAAAATACACCAGACGGCGGGATTATGCAGTGCAAATTTACCGTAGTTAACGTTTACGATCGTATGCCCGCATTGGCACCGCCCTGAAACGAACGATAATCGAAGCGGTCTCTGCACCAGCATATCTGTGATCTTACCTTTTGCCCTCATCGCCCCAGTTTTTGCTCCCCAACAACTGCTTTTACCATTAAAATTCCTCCTAAATGGATACCTTTTTTCGTATCATGTAATTTTGTAAAAGATACAAGCCCTTTTATTCACAAGTATACTACAGGAGTTGCATAAGTAAAAATCAATATTTATTATATTTTCCATAACTATTGTTTTATATCGCGTTTCAAAGGTATCCATCTCACGAACCCGCGCTGACGCGCTCATTCGCCTGCCGCAGGTCGGTTCGTTCGATGATCGCAAGAAAAATAAATGCACGCTGACGTCGCTTATTTTTCTTTTGCCCTTCATATCAACTTCACGTGCAGCATCTGCAGAAGGTTTCTTCGCCGCCAGCGACACGGGATTGTGCCGGTCCCACGATCATACATGCTGCGCTGGGAATGCGCCGGCTCAAATTCCAGCTCAAACAGTTCCCGCTGTCCACATACTCCTGCGCGAAGTCCGATACCACGCAGGCGATCCCCAGATTTTTCCGGGCAAACTGGACAAGCATGTCACTGGTGGCCAGCTCGAACTCCGGACGGATGACCACCCCCTGCTCCCCGCAGAAATTCATCGGTGTATCTTCTCGTACTCGTATTATCCTCCAGCAGGATCAGCGGCAGGGACAGCAGCTCCTCATAGAAAGCTTCTTCCTCTGCAGATGGGCGAAACGGCTGCCCGCCACAAAGATATCCTGGGCTTCCGCACCTCCTGAATGCGCAGATCCTTTCTCATATGGAAAGGCGCTGTCACCAGGCCGAAGTCGATCTTGCCCTCCTGTAAATTCACCAGCGTCTCCGGCGTGGTGGCATTGGACACGGTGATCTTGATCTTCGGATATTTTCATGAAACTGTTCCAGATAAGGCGGCAGGTAATACTGCAGGGACATGTCACTGGCGCCGATCCGGATCTCACCAGTGGACAGGTTCAGCATCTGCATCAGCTTCTCTTCCCCCGTTCTGTATGTACTCATACCCCCGGGCCACGTAGAATAGAGCATCTCTCCCTCCCGAAATGAAACGCACGCCCTTGACCGTGCCAGGATAAAAAGTGCGATTTTGTCCCCAGTGTATGCTCCAGCTGCTTCAGCGCCTGGCTTTACCGCAGGCTGAGAAATGGACAGCTCCTCCGCAGCCTGGGTAATGGAACCATATTTTCCTGCATAATAAAAGATCCGGTAATGCTCCGATTTGTGTTCATCTTCTGTTCCTGCTGTATGGATCGCCCATTTTGAAACGATCCGCCGTGATCATTGCTTTTCTTTTGCTGTGCCTCTGTCTCCAGACAATGTACGCTTTCGTGCACATCCCGCTCGCCTTCCTGATCACTGTGAATATCCAGAACGGTCTCCTGACCCACGCCGAGCTGCAGCACACCGATCAGCGACTTGGCATCCACGGTACGGCTCCCCAGCTTCAGATCCGCATCACCGGCAACATTCTCCATCTTCGTCACAAACATCGCAGCATCCTGTACAGTTGCAATTCTGATCTTCATTTCCATAGTGATCCTTCTCCTTTCGTAGATCTTATGATTCCCGGGAATCATATATAGTTTTCTTTTTATTTGATTTTTTATACTTTTGTCACGCTTTCCTGTTGTCTTCATTTTTAACATACCTGTGCTGTAAGGACAACAGGAAAGTACCGCGTGTCTCCGTTTCCCTTCGGGCAGGATTATAACAGGCGCCATCGACGACGTAATTTCCGATCATGCAAAAAAGCCCCGGACGGCTTCTTTCTCCTTCTTCAGGCGTATCTGAAACCATCCGGGACTTCTTTATTTAAAATATTATTCTGCAGCTTCCTCTTCTGCTTCCTCCGGAACCTCACCGCCGCGAACCGGTGTTACCCGTACAACAACGGCTTCCGGATCGGAAATCAGTGTAATACCGGCTGCCGAAGCCAGCGGCAGATCCTTTACCTTCACAGCGTCGCCGATCTTCATCTCGGCCACATCAATCTTCACCTTATCTACCAAGGCTGCGGGCAGTGCCTTATAGGCAACCTCTTCCATCTCCAGCTGCAGGACGCCTTCCACGATCTTCTCATGGTTCAGCAGAATGACCTCTGCGGTGGAATGTACTTCCTCATTGCTTACCAGCGCCTGGAAGTCAATCTCGTCTACCTTGCCGGCCAGCGGATTGAACTCAACATCCTTGATCAGGACATCATACATGGTTCCTTCCACATCCAGCATGATCTGACTTCCCTTATTGTCCGTTTTCAGAAGCCGATCCACGTCCTTGCGCTCTATCTTGATCGGAATGGAGCCTTTCACTTCCCTTCCAAATATGTTACCGGTCACGTAACCTTCTCTTCTCAGTCGTTTTGCCTTCACGGCCAGATCTCTTTTTTCAGCTTTTAAAGTATTCATTTATCTTTTCCTCCAAAAATCTGATTTAGCGGATCAAGTTCTATTAGCTCTATCTGCTATACTTGTGTTATAACACTCTGTTTTGTATTTGTCAACACTGTTTCTCAGATTTTTTTTTCAAATAATTTTAAAAGCATTGATCCAGCTGTCTGCGCAGTTCCCGCATATCAATGGGCTTGGCCACATGGCCGTTCATGCCTGCCTCCAGCGCCGCTTTCCGGTCCTCCTCAAACGCATTGGCCGTCAGCGCCACAATCGGTACCGAAGAAAGTATGGATCCGAAGCTTTCGGATCTGTCTCGTCGCTGTAAATCCGTCCATCCGCGGCATCTGAATGTCCATGAGAACCAGGTCGTACCGGCCCGGTCCCTCCTGCCAGAGCTTTTCCACCTCCTCGTCGCCGTCCGCGGCTTCCCTCCACCACGAATCCTTCTCCTTCCAGCAGCTCCCTGGAAATCTCCCGGTTCAGCGCATTGTCCTCCACCAGCAGTACCCGTTTGCCCCGCATATCTCTGTGGGACTCCTCCTGGGCCTCACCGGCGAGATCCGCCTCTGTGCCAATGGCAAAAGAAAATGTACATGTAAAAAACAGTGCCCTTTCCCTGGTGCTTTCGCAGGAAATGGTCCATCCCATCGCCTCAACAAGCCGCTTGGTGATGGCAAGACCCAGGCAGGATCCCTCGATCCCCGTAGTCACGCCGCTGCTTTCCCGCTCAAAGGCGGCAAACAGATGCTGCTGGAACTGCTCACTCATGCCGATGCCTGTATCCCGCACAACACACTGATACCGGCCATAGGCACCCTCCCGGCCCAGCTGGCGCACCTGACGAAAATCCTAGCCGCCGGCCGGCGTGTATTTGATGGCATTTCCGATGAGATTCAGTTCGATCTGTTTTAATTTCAGCAGATCGCAGAAAACGATCCGATCCTCCAGTTCACAGAAAACGGTCATTTCCAGCTGTTTTTTCTTCAGATCCGCTTCAAAAATATATCTGGCATGATTGACAGCCGCCTCCAGATCATGGGCCTCCACATGGAGCTCCAGCTTGCCGTTCTCGATCCGCGCCAGATCCAGCACATTGTTGATCAGCTTCAGCAGATAAGAACCTGACACCTGGATCTTCTGCAGGCAGTCCTTCACCCGTGCCGGATCATCCACATGCTTCTGCGCCAGATCAGAAAAATCCGATGATGGCATTCATGGGGGTCCGGATATCGTGTGACATATTAAAAGGAAGGTACTCTTGGCCCGGTTGGCGCTCTCCGCCGCATCCTTCGCCTGCTCCAGCTCCGCAGTGCGCTGCATATCCTCGTCAATGCAGCGGGTCATGGAAATACAGCAGATATCATCGGCCTCATTTTTCATCAGAATGTTCCGTGTCTCCATCCAATGTATCCGGCCGTCATCCCTGCGCTGGCGCACCTGCAGATGCAGGATACGTTCTCCTCTTGCATAAGCATCCAGCTGCACTTCCCGGTTCATACAGTCGTAAAGGGGTCCGGTAATCTCCGGAATCTCCACCGTGTCCTTCAGGCTCTCCAGCATCTCTTCCATGGTAAAATGATCCATTCTGCCCGCATGGACAATGCCGTGGTTATAGATCGTAAACACCCGGTTTTTCGTCAGATTTTCCTCCAGAATAAACGGATACACCGTGCTGGCCGCCGACACAATCAGCTCCATACTCGTCCGGGTGCGGATCCGTTCCCTTGTCAGCGCCGTGATGTCCCGGATGCCCACAAGCATGTACGGCCCATCCGGCTCCTCCCGGCTGATGGTACACCGGCTCTGGAGTCTGCGTTTTTCTCCGTCCAGCATACCGTCATATTCTATGATAAAATCCTTCTGTTTTCCAGTATTTCCGCAAAAAAAGACCAGCTGTGTCGCATGGCGGAACCGGGAGCGATCCTGCTCACATACAATATGATCCGCATAGCTTTCGATGCAGTGGTCGTATGTATAGTTGCCCTCTGCCCAGTCCTTCAGTTCCCTCCGCGGGACAGCCGGAACTGTTCCTCCTTTCCCGTCCGCAGGTTCACCCTGATCAGACAGATATACTCATCCGCCACGCTCTGCAGCAGGGCCAATCATCCGTTCCCGCTCTTCCTTATGATGCTCCAGCGCCGCTTTCTTTCTGGAAAAATAAATAAACTGCACACCGGAAGCCACCAGCACCAGTGCAAACAACAGCATGGCAAACCACTCATCCCGGTTCACCTCATCCACAAACTGTTTCGTGATTTTGGAAGAAAAAGCTGTACCAGTGACCAGTCCGTCCCGGCAATGGGCTGAATGTTTCCCGCAGAAAGGCCATGAGAGCCAGTGAAAGAAAAGCTGACAGCTGTCTGCGCTTCCAGCGCCTCCCAGGTCGTTTTCCGCTCCTCTTCCTGAATGTAAGGCAAAAGAGACGAAAATCCTGTCGCTTTCTCATATCCTTCTGCCAGATACTGGCCCAGTGAGGCACCATCCTGATCCACGATCATCGTAAACGCCGGATAGCCCGTACACATCGGTTTCCAGTATATCCGACACTGTCTCCTCCTCCAGGAAACCGATCATCACGCCGCAGATCTCCCCCGTTCATCCGCACCGGCGCATAAAAACCGATGAGCTTTGTCCCGTCAAAATGGGACTGCATGATCACTGCCGCGCCGCTTTCTCCTGCACGCCGCGGGTAAAATAATCCCGGTCTGCCACATCGGCAATCTTCCCGTCGCTGGCAAAACTCTCCCCTTCCAGATTCACAAACCTGATCCGGTCGAAACCTGAATTCTCCTCCAACGCAGCCAGGCACTCCTGCCCCAGCTGCGAGGCGCCGCCTCCCCGTAAAGATAGGCAATGGACGTGATGGCCGCCTGCTTATCCGCAAAAAACATCGCTGGCATGCTGAGCAGTCCGCCCGCTCAGCCCCTGGATGTACGCCTCCATCTGCTGCATCTGCCTTGCATAATTTTCCCGCCCCGACAGCATCAGAATCGCCGACACTGCCACAAGCAGCAGGATCACATTGGCGATCAGGTGACGCGTCAGCCCTTTTTCCGTATTTTTCAATGCAGTTCCCCTCATCCTGCAAAAAACAACTCATTTTGTACGTGCTTATACTTATTTTTCGTTGGCACACGTGTCTGCACGTATTATCATAAGGGAGAATCATGAAAACCGGCATAAAGCCGAAATTCCATTTGGAACATTGAACAACATATTGAGGGATGCTGGAATCAAAATAATTCTCATTCTTCATATTTTATTCTGATTAAAGGAGGACTCAAAATGGCCAAATATGCTTACCCTGCAATTTTTACACCGGAAGAAGACGGTTCTTATTCTATCAACTTTCCTGATCTGGAAGGCTGCTACACCTGCGGGGACAGCCTGGAAGATGGCATCGAAAATGGCTGCGGATGCTCTCCCCTTAGTTTTATATGGATATGAAAAGATGGACGTGAAATTCCGGCTCCGTCTGTACCTGCCGCTATCCCACTTTCAGGAAATGCTTTCGTTAATTATATTGCCTGCGATACCTTGCGCTATAGAAAAATGTACAACAACAAAGCTGTCAAAAAAACATTGACGATTCCGGAATGGCTCAACGAAGCAGCCGCTTCCATGGGCCTTAATTTTTCACAGGTTCTGCAGGAAGCTTTACTCAGAAAGTGCAGCAAAAATAAAATTACAATACGAAATGCAACACATAAAAAGGAAGCCCATAAAATGGACTTCCTTATCATGCCGGTGGCCGGACTCGAACCGGCACGGATCGCTCCGCATGATTTTGAGTCATGTGCGTCTGCCAATTCCGCCACACCGGCAACTCGGATTGACTTAAATATGATACCAGATTCTCACATTTGTGTCAATCATTTTATATGCTCGTGTGTGAACAGATGATCCTGGCAGTACTCGTAATTGCCGTTGCATTTGGAGCAGTAACGGAATTCCAGATGGTCGCCGTCCGCCTCTGTCCGTCCGCAGATGGCGCACTTGTGCCGCGGGCCGGATGCCGCACGGTGCACCTCCTGGCGATAGACCTTCTTGCGGTGCACTTCCTTGTAGCTGTATTTCTTCATGTTTCTTGTCATGGCAAAGAAAATGATGAAGTTCATGACGGCCATCAGTGCACACACCGCCGTCGCAAAGTAGGGACGGACTGATGAGGATGCCGTTTTTCACCGAACGGAAAATATCCCAGGCGAACAGCACCCCATCCAGCATACCAAGCCACTTGGCTTTCACCGGGATGATGAAAAACAGCAGGAATTCCATATCCGGGTACTGGGCCGCAAAGGCCATGAACAGGGACAAGTTCAGGTAATAGGTCGTCATGGGGAAGGTGATGCCCGTCAGCCCCAGCGCAAAATACGCGATAAACGCCGCCAGAATGTGGCCGATGACGCCCACAAAGAAATACACGTTGAACCGGAACGCGCCCCACTGGTATTCCAGCTGTCTCCCGATCATATAATACAGATACAGGGAAAAATACGATGAACAGGAAATCACTGCTGGGCGGATACATGAGGAAAGGTCACCAGCCGCCAGATCTGCCCGTGCAGGATCGCCCGCACATCCAGGCTCAGGTACGACCAGTACATCGCCGGTGCAAAGTTCATGATGAGGAAACCGCAGCCGTACAGCACAATGATGTAAAACATCAGATTGTGAATGGCGTATTTCCCAGAATTTCCGTTCCATTTTATTTAAAAAATTCATGGATATCTTCTCCTTCGTCCTTCAAAAGTTCTATGACCCATTATAAATACAGGTGAAACGTTTGTCAACGAAAGCCCCACAGATTAGCCTTTATCATACATACTTTTTCACATTTTTTTCAGAAGTTCCAGGCAGGAGGCGAAAGCCGCATGGAGAGATCCCATTCCTCCAGCAGGGCGTCCACGGTCATGGCCCGGATCCGCTCCCTCGCAGGGCAGGAAGCGGTTTCCACGGAGGCACTGTCTGCTCCGTTTCCGGCATTTTTCTGTTCTGTTCCCGCAGGCGGCAGCTCTGACAGCTCCATTTCCGATTCTGCAGGAACATCTTCCCTGTCCCACGAGCTGCCATCCCCAACCGGAGTGGACATTTTCTGGTTTTCCGGCACCACAGTTGTGCGCTCCTGCTCTCTTCGCATAGGGTCATCCGTGGTTCTCTGCCGCATCCCGTTATCATACGCATGCATGGCATCCTCCATTTCCCCACTGTCCATCTGTTCTCCACTGTCCACGCTCCTGCCATTGTCCTCTTCCGCACTTCGGGCTGGATCACGCCAGGGCGGGTGTAGGGCGGCTGGGGATAGGGTGTCACCAGGATGACCACCGGACGGATCCGGGGAATGCAGATCTCATCCCCCACCTGCAGATTGTAAATATTGACAAAAGGGTTGGCAAGAATGAGGGCTGACACCTTCACATGATATTGTTTGCTCAGTTTATAAAGGGTATCCCCTTCTGGATCACATGGGTGAACCCATAACAGCGGTCAAAATTTGTGTTTCGATCTTCCATAACAGCATCCTCTGGTTTGCATTGTTACCTTATTCTATTCGCCGGGCAGTCTCCTGGTTCCTCTCCTGCCATATTTTGTTTATTTTTTTAAACAAAGATTTTATTTGTCATTTATCGGTATCTGTCGTATAATGGAGAATCATGCGTGACCTTTAGCGGTTATCCATTTAATATAGAAGCAATTTTTCATATGAAACAGATATTTTTTTCAGAAAGGTAAGGTAAAGATTACATATGGAACAGTCTAAGATGAACAGTCTCGGAATAGATATCGGTTCCACCACAGTAAAGATTTCTATTCTTGACCCTGATCAGAAGATTCTTTTTCCGCATACAAACGACACTACGCTAACATCCAGGAGACGCTGAGCTCCCTGCTTTCCGACGCGCACGCGGAGCTGGGCGACCTGCAGGTTTCCCCCATGATCACCGGTTCCGGCGGCCTGACGCTGGCCAAACATCTGGGCGTTCCTTCGTCCAGGAAGTGATCGCCGTATCCACTGCGCTGACCTACTACCCCGAAGACGGACGTTGCCATCGAGCTCGGCGGTGAGGACGCCAAGATTATCTATTTTGAGGGCGGCAACGTGGAACAGCGTATGAACGGCATCTGCGCCGGCGGTACCGGTTCCTTCATCGACCAGATGGCTTCCCTGCTGCAGACAGACGCTGTGGGACTGAACGAATATGCCAAGATTACAAGGCCATTTATCCCATCGCAGCCCGCTGCGGCGTTTTCGCAAAACAGACATCCAGCCGCTGATCAACGAGGGCGCAACGAAGGAAGACCTCCGCCTCCATTTTTCAGGCCGTGGTGAACCAGACCATCACCGGCCTGGCCTGCGGCAAACCGATCCGCGGCCATGTTGCTTTCCTCGGCGGCCCCTTCATTTCCTGCCGGAGCTCGCAACGCATTCATCCGCACGCTGAAGCTGGACGAGGAGCACACCATCATCCCCGAACCATTCCCACCTGTTTGCGGCTATCGGTTCGGCCATGAACCACAAGGAGGAGGTGTCCCTGACCCTCTCTGGACATGGTGAAAAACTTTCCGGCAAGATCAAGATGGAGTTCGAGGTGGAACGTCTGGATCCGCTGTTCACCGATGAGGCGGATTTTGACTTTCCTGGAGCGCCAGAACCAGTATAAAAGTAAAGAAGGGCGATCTTTCCACCTACAAGGGCAACTGCTATCTGGGCATTGACGCCGGTTCCACCACCACCAAGACGGCGCTGGTGGGCGAGGACGGCTCTCTTCTGTATTCCTTCTATCATAGTAACAACGGAAGTCCGCTGGCTACCACCATCGAGTCCGATCAGGGAGATCCACCGGCTGCTTCCCGAAGACGCCCATATCGTCTACTCCTGCTCCACCGGTTACGGGGAAGCGCTGATCAAAGCTGCCCTGATGCTGGATGAGGGTGAGGTGGAGACCGCCCACTACTATGCTGCCGCGTTCTTTGATCCGGAAGTAGACTGTATCCTGGATATCGGCGGCCAGGATATGAAATGTATCAAGATCAAAAATCATACGGTTGACAGTGTACAGCTCAACGAAGCCTGTTCGTCCGGCTGCGGCTCCTTTATTGAGACCTTTGCCCAGTCGTTAAATTACTCTGTACAGGATTTCGCCAAGGAAGCGCTGTTTGCAAAACACCCGATCGATCTGGGTACCCGCTGCACCGTATTTATGAATTCCAAGGTAAAACAGGCGCAGAAAGAGGGCGCCTCCGTCGCAGATATTTCTGCCGGACTGGCCTACTCCGTCATCAAGAATGCTCTATATAAGGTAATCAAGCTTTCCGATGCCGCAGAGCTGGGAAAACACATCGTCGTACAGGGCGGTACGTTCTACAACGACGCTGTTCTCCGAAGCTTTGAGCGGATCGCCAACTGCGAAGCCATCCGCCCGGACATCGCCGGCATCATGGGCGCTTTCGGCGCTGCCCCTCATCGCAAAGGAGCGCTACGAGGCGGGCACGGTCTACCATGCTTTCCATCGAAGAGATCGAGAATCTGACCTTCTCCACCTCCATGCTGCCACGGCTGTACCAACAACTGTCTCATGACCATCAACAGCCCCCAACGGCCGTCGGTTTCATCACCGGCAAACCGCTGTGAAAAGGTGACTCAAGGAAAAGACCGGCAAGGAAAATATGTACCGAACCTGTTTGACCTACAAAATGAACGGCTGTTTTCCTATGATCCTCTCCCGGAGGAGGAAGCGCCCTGGCACGGTGGGTATCCCCGAGTTCTCAATATGTACGAGAACTATCCGTTCTGGTATACGTTTTACCAAACTGGGCTTCCGCGTGATCCTTTCCCCGGAATCCAACCGGAAAGATCTACGAGATGGGCATCGAATCCATCCCCAGTGAATCCGAGTGCTACCCGGCCAAGCTGGCCCACGGACATGTGGAATGGCTGCTGAAACAGGGGCTGGGAATTCATCTTCTACCTGTGCATCCCCTATGAGCGCATCGAATATGCGGATGCCAACAACCACTACAACTGCCCCATCGTCACCTCCTACGCGGAGAACATCAAAAATAATATTGAAGAGTTGCTGTCCGGACATTGATTTCCGCAACCCCTCCTCCTCCTTCCAGAGCGAAGAGGTGCTCATTCCCCGGCTGTATGAGGAGCTGCAATGATTTCCACATTTCCAGGGATGAAATCACGGAGGCGGTACACGCTGCCTGGGCAGAAAATGCAGCAGCTTCATAAGGATATGCAGAAAAAGGCGAGGAAGTGCTGCGCTGGATGGAGGAACACAAGCGCCGCGGCATCGTGCTGGCGGGACGCCCCTACCATCTGGATCCCGAGATCAACCACGGCATCCCGGAGCTCATCACCTCCTATGGCATTGCGGTGCTGACCGAGGAATCCGTGGCCCACTTAAACCCGGTGGAGCGGCCCGCTGATCGTAATGGATCAGTGGATGTACCACCCGCCTGTATGCGGCAGCCAACCTATGTGAAGCTACGGGAAGATCTGGATCTCATCCAGCTGAACTCGTTCGGCTGCGGCCTGGACGCCGTGACCACCGATGAGGTCAACGATATCCTCTGACCAATTCGGGCAAGATCTATACCTGTCTGAAGATCGATGAGGTCAATAACCTGGGAGCAGCCCGGATCCGTGTCCGTTCCTTGATTGCTGCCCTGCGTATCCGCAGAGAACAGAATCCGGTGCCACGTGAGATCCGTCGCTTCCAACATCGACCGTGTTGGTATTTACCGAAGAAAATGCGAAAAGGACTACACAATCCCTCTGCCCGCAGATGTCTCCGATCCACTTTTTAACTCCTGGAATCGGCATTCCGCGCCTGCGGCTACAACCTGGTTGTCATGCAGAACGATGACCGTCAGGCTGTGGATATGGGACTGAAATATGTCAACAACGATGCTTGCTATCCTTCTCTGATCGTTGTCGGCCAGATTATGGACACTGTTATCCGGTAAATATGACTTAAAAAAGTAAAACTGCCCGTTCTAATTTCCCAGACAGGCGGCGGCTGCCGTGCCAGCAATTATATCGGCTTTATCCGCCGTGCCCTGAAAAGGCAGACATGGAACAGATCCCTGTCATCTCCATCAATTTGAGCGGTCTTGAGAAAAAATCCGGGATTTAAAATCAGCTACAGTCTTGTGATGCGTGGTCTGTACGGTGCGATCTTCGGCGATATTTTCATGCGTTGTCTCTACCGTATGCGTCCTTATGAAAAAGTCAAAGGTTCCGCAAATGCCATGCATGAAAAATGGGAAAAAAGTCTGCAAAGATTTTGTCTCTTCCAAGCATCCGACTATGGGACAGTTCAAAAAGCTGTGCCGTGATATTATCCATGACTTCGATAACCTGCCGATTACAGATGAGAAAAACCTCGCGTCGGCATTGTAGGAGAAAATTCTGGTAAAATTCCCTGCCGGCTGCCAACAATCATCTCGTAGACCTGCTGCTGGAATCCGAGGGGCTGAAGGTTGGTGATGCCGGATCTGATCGACTTTTTGCTCTACTGTTTCTACAACACGAACTTTAAAGCAGAAAATCTTGGCATGAAGAAATCTTCCAAACCATTGAAATGC
>VOFC01003366.1_pt1 | contig 13951 bp, 20 predicted proteins | sample 5384161 | NCBI WGS metagenome assembly VOFC01 (sample SAMN12384722, study PRJNA508395) | human gut metagenome | isolation source: healthy gut B | host: Homo sapiens | reverse complement strand
CATCTTCCTTGCATGGATAAGCCTTGCCGTTGGTGGTGAGCGCCAGCCGGGAGCCACAATGCCCGCAAAAGACATTCCCGGCCAGCAAGGACTGACCACGGGTATTCAGCGGTACACGCCGTTCCTGTTCGGCGGAGTTGGCACGGGAGGTACGAATGTGTTGTGCGGCCTCGAATAGCTCCTGTGTCTATGATCTGTAAGTGGGGCAGCGTTTGGGAGCGGCTTTCGCCGCTGCGAAGCACCCCGGTATATGTCAGATTGCAAATGATACCCCGGACGCTGGCGTGATGCCACATTTTACCCGTCCTCGCCCGATAGCCAAGATTATTTAAGTAGGTGGCGATCCGTTGAGCACCGAAACCCTCATGCACATATTTGTCAAAGATAATCCGTACCACAGCAGCCTCGGCTTCATTGATAGCCAGCTTCAAAAACTTCGTGCTTGCGTTTATTGAAGCGTCCGCTCTTTACAAGGTCATACCCATAAGGAGCAAGACCGCCCTTGAAACCGCCGTCCTCGACAAGCTGGCCGAGAGCGGTTTTTGTGCGTATTGAAGTTTTTTCGCTTTCGCCGTCAGCCTGCCAGAAGCGGATGTAGTTGGTGAGCTTGTCCGTGTGATTATCAAAACGCTGCTCACCCTCCTGCGTACTCCAGACCCGGATGCCGTTCTTGACAAACCATTCCACCACGAAAGGCGTTTCGTCAGCGATACGCCCGATACGGTCAAACATGAACACAAGCAGAATATCGAATTTTCCCTGTTTGGCGCGCTCCTTGATGATTTGCAGCTTGTCCCGGTTTTCAGCTCTAACCTTATGCCCGGACACGCCGTCCTCCTGTTCCTCATGAACGATCGTCCAGCCCATTTTTTCACAGAAGCGATGGCACTCTCTGCGCTGCATGGGAATGTCGGCTTGGCTTTTGTCGTTGTAGTCCACCTGCTTGTCGGTGGACACGCGGTATAGACAATCAACTCGATTACCTGTCATCAGTCTGGTTTCTATCATATTGATCCGTCCTTTCATTTGTCGATGGGTCAATGAAAAAACGCAATCAATACGCGGGAAATATGAAGTTTTCAAGGTACATAGGGACTACCCCCACTATTATTATCCCTCTGTTCGGGAGGGATTGCAAGGATGTCGCCGGAGCTATTTTTTGCCGTATTGTTGGCAAAGGAAGATAGTAGAATTTGCTTTACATGATGGAGCGCTGCCGCATTTTTTGCAGTCTGCGAAGCTGGCGGTGATGGCGTAGCCATCCACAGCAAATGCGGTATGTTGTTTTCTCTGCTGCATAAAGACCTCCTTTTCAATTCTCGGCAACAGGGAAAGGCCAGCGCCTCATAAGAGCGCTGGCCTGTAGACTTATGGCTTCGGGACGAAATGTCCCAAAATTCGGTGTTTTTGAAAGGCTTGCGACTTTGCGGGGCACCCCAGGGGAGCGCCGCACCCGCTCCTGTTGGCCTGTCATAAGACAGCTCATATTCAATGCGGCGCTCCCTCACAGCGGACAGCGACGATCCGTGACGGAGCATCAACTACCTTGCTGCGGAGAAGTGAAAACTACCTCTCATATACCAAGGACAAAAATCGGTCAAATGGAGCCCCGCTTACAGAACTTTTTTCAAATATTTTTTCATAGCAGCCATGCCGCGCTTTACTGAGCGCCGGACAACGCTCTTGTCCACATCTTGCTCTTGGGCAATCTGGCGGTAGCTCTTGCCGAGGATCAGATGTGCCTCTACCCGGATGCCCTGCACCTCCGGCAGAGAGTTGAGGGCATTCCACAGGTGGATGAACAGCTCCATGCGATCCAGAAGCTCCTGCGGCATCGGCTCATGCAGACAGGCCGAGTATTCGATCCCATCGTCACAGTTGAGGGAATACTGCGCCTTATTGCGGGTCGTGCGCCGCTGATGGGCTGCCTCATACAGCATGTCCGCCTTCAGCTCGGCGGCCACTTCGTCGGAAACTTCGATGTATTCATCATGGGTGTACCAAGCATAAAAGTCCTTCAGATTGATGGTCGTCATTTGTATTTCCTCCATTCAGTTTATGTGTGGGTGGGTGAACAGAAAGAAGAATCGGCGGAGGATCGACAGCCGGGACTGGCTACCTTGGGACAAATTGTCCCAAGGTGCAGGCATATAAAAACGCCCGCACAGCATGACGCTATGCAGACGCAAGCAAGTAAATATCCTGTTACATGATGCTTAATTTCACTTTCAAAGCCGGACTGCTCCGATGGAGGGGCTACGCTTTTTTTAGCTGGTGCAGATCATGAACGCTATGAAAAGTAAAATGGACACAGCGATACCTCCTCGGACACCGCCGTATCCTTAAAAAAGGGCGACTTTATCACACCCCCGTTGATCCATTTTTTCAAAAGGAAAACGGCGGCTTGAAATACAATATTTCAAAACCGCCGTTCTGCGCCGCAAGGCCGATTGCAACGGTCTTGTTTTGATACCAGCGCAGTTGCTATCAAAAGAAAAGAGCCGATAATCCGTGTGCCTGTTGGCTACGGGTTATCGGCTCTGCGTCTGTGCGTCTGGCTCTTTGATAACTATTATATTTAGTTGATAAGCTCGATTAGATTTTCTTGTTTGCATTTTGGGCAATACAGAGGAAAGTTCTCAAGCACCGTATCACCCCGAATTTTGATGCTTATTTCTGCATATTGGACATAGAATCCAGTTGTTTTCAATCATTAGGTGCCACCTTACTTCTTGCATGACGCCTTTTTCTGAAAATGCTGAGTGACGCACGATAGGACAGGTAGAGGAGTAATGCCATACCGATAATAAGCAGTGTAGGCAAGGAATGAGGATGCGGCGAAAAAAGGCGGTATCAAGACCAGTAGACCGTATTACCGCACAGACCATGATGGCGGCGATCATTGCCCCGGTGCAGTTTGACTGTTTGAAAACAAAGCCCGAGGGGACACCCAAACAGATTGTAAGCACCGTACAACACATACCTAAAACAAGGTTTGGTACAACTGTGGTGAACGAAAAATGTCCTGTAAAAGCAGCAATGATACAAAGCAAGAAAGTCAACACAGAGAGACTAACAAACAGTATTCCGCTGAACAGGTAGCGCCCGACAACAATCTCCTTATCCGTGATAGGGAGAACCGGTAAGTAATTCTTCCAATCGCTCTTTTCCTCGATTTTAACCAACTCGGTCAGAAAAGCAACGCCCATCAGCGGGAGCAGCAGTGAAATATACGGGATTGCCGCTTGTGGAATGAAAATGCAGGCGCACAGTAATAGGATGATGCCTAACAGACGGTAAGCGGGTTTACATATCTTTTGAATACGATAAAATCTTTTGCGACCAAACCAATCATAGCGATCCTCCCTTGATATACAAAAGCATGATGTCATCTAAGGTGGCCGGGTCGATTACGCAGCCCCTTGTATTTCCGAGCAGCGGCTTCTCGGTCTGCCACCAAAAATTTGATATTCATAATCCTGTTTTCTCCACGCCAATATATCGCCACGGTCAATTTCTCGAAATAGCTTTTCCCCACAATGGATCAGTCCATAATGGTAGATCAATTCGTCCTTCGACTCAAAGAACAGCAGTCTACCCTCTATGCAGAAAAGCTATATAATCCGCAATCTTAGAGAGGTCACTCATAATATGTGTAGAAAAGAGAGGACTTGCTATCAAGAAAGCCCGTGAGCGCGAGGGTATGACGCAGGAACAGTTGGGATACATTGTTGACCGTGCTCCGCGTACCATTATGTATAACGAAAATGATGGTCAGCATCCAAGCCTCAATACCTTTTATCAAATGGTAACCATGTTCGGTATCTCCGTGGACGAATACTTTTATCCCGACATGGGAGCCGATGAAGCCACAAAGAAGCGGATCAATATTCAGCTTAATTCTCTCAGCGAAAGCGAGCTGCGGCTCGTCGAGGGCATTATCGACGCGATCATAAAAAACCGCGGAACGGAGGAAGCGTAAGAAACGGCGCTGCCTCCGTTTTTTTGTGGGGGTTCCGGGGGAGCGCGTTAGCGGCAAGCAAGGCAAGTGTATTGACACTTGCAATTTTGCATCCCGGCTTGTTGGGGTGCCCCCAAACCCGCTGGACTTCTGACCATCGTGACCAGAAGAAATATTGTCTGCGTCGCCGTCCCGCTAACGGGCCTGCTCCTTATTGCGCTGGTTGTCCGTCAGCCCGCAGCAGGTGATCCACGCTGCCCTTAGACCGCCACCAGCTCCCGCATATCCTGCTGGGCCTTGCGGTATTCCAGATAAAGAGTCTTTTTCCGCGCCGCCAGTTGGCGGCGTTTTTCTTTTAGCTCTGCATCTTGGGGAGCTTCTCGCCGCCCAGCAACTCGGCCATCGTAGCCTTGGCTGCCCGGTAGTCCGCCAGTTCCGCCTCATGCTCGGCAAGATATTTTCGGCTGTACTTGCGGCCTTGTACCCGTCAAAGCAGGGCGGGTCTTGGCGTACCGCACCACGGCTCCCATCAGCTCGGAGGTTGCGGACAGGTCAGCCTCCGGTCCGCCGGATGCTGCTCGGTCAGAGCGTGAAAGCGATCCACGGCGGCGTCGGTCTTTGCGGAGCCAGCTCGTCATATTCGGTGATAGCTGGTGCTCCTGCATGAATTGAAGTGCCGCCGCCATCTGTTTAAGGTTATAGACCTTTGCCCACCGCGCATAGGCCGCCCCCTTGCAGGAGCGCAGGTGCTCCTGTATATCCACGATCAGATTGACACGGCGAGGGGCGCGCAGGCGCAGGAACAGGCTGCTCGGGATCGGGAGCCTTGCCGTCAATGACGGCCTGCACGTCTTCGGGATCGTAGCCGTCCCCGAGCGTGGATGCCCGGAGCCGGGCAGCCCGCTGTTGCCCTGGCACAAGGAAAGAGATCGTACCGCCGCGCCCGCGCTTGACCGTGAAGCCAGACGCCTCCATGAGCCGGAGGAAAGCATCAAAATCGGCGGAGCGTTTAGCAAGAGCCGCGTCAATGGCAAGGCGGATCTGTTCTTTCTGTGAGAGCTTTTGATTTTCGCCCAGCCATTGACCGTAGTGCAGATACCGCCCCTTGCTGTGGAGCTTGGGATTTACGATCACGGACAGATCGTGCTCCAGACATACCCGGTCAGACAGCCGCCGCAGGGCACGAGGAGCCGATGAAGTTGCGAAACTTCCGGGAGCGGTCATAAGCGGTGGAATTGTAGTAAATGTGATTATGAATGTGCTCCTTGTCTATATGGGTACAGACAAGGATTGATACTTTCCCTTTGTCCAGCGCATCGCCGTTTCATAACCGATACGGTTTGCTTCTTCCGCCGTAACCTCGCCGGGCAGAAACGCCTGCCGGATCTGGTAGCACAGCGCCCCGTGTCCGACTCTGCGGTCAGTTTCGCCCTGATACTGATTTTTGACCAGCATGAACTCGGCGTGTGCCGTGGCCGAATCGCAGAGGTAGGAGGAAACGGCCCCCAGCTTTTCCGGGTTCAGGACATAGTCAAAGCGGTCTTTCAGACTTTGCAGGGCCGTCCGCTTATCGGCCCGCTTGTGAGATTTGAGGTAGGTTGTGGCCGTAGGCAGCCCTCCTTTCCATACGACAAACGGCGGCTGGGATCAGCCGCCGTTTTCTGCATCTTCTGGCCACCGTGACCAGAACTCAGCCCATGTGATGAAGCCCCTGCAGAGAGCTGTTCAGCTCGTCCAGCTTGGCAAGCAGCCATCCGGCCAGCGCGGGCAGGCCAAAGGGCGAAATGGCAAACGCCATCAGAAGCCCCGCGATCCCCGTGGAAATGTCTTTCTCCACAAACAGCATCAGGACACTCAGCAGCCCCAGCACCGATGCGAGGATGGAGAGCAAACCAGCGGAAAGACTCAGCAGGAACGAGAGCACGGCCACAAGCAGGGTCAGCACCAGCACAAAGGGGAGCGGCAAGGATTTTGAATATGATCCGCATAGGGGGTTCCTCCTTTTTCCTGTATATGTCTATTATAACTCTGAAAAAATCGGCACTCAAGGATGTCTCGGCCCTCCGCACTTCTGGTCACGATGACCAGAAGCAGGGACAGCCGGCGAGGCCGTTCCCCCTGTGTCACATCGTTACAATGGCAGAGAGCTGGGCCAGCAGATCAGACAGCGGCCCCCACAGGGCGGCATAGTCCTTTTGCAGACGCTTCAGCTCGTCCGGGTACAAGCCGCCATAGCTGTTGGCATGGATGGCCGCCTGATTAAGATTGTTTGCACAGCGCCGCTGGAGTGACACAAGCTCCTTGACGGGTTCAAGGTCAACGTGGAGCACATAGCCGCCCAGCGCCATTTTTCGGATATAGGCGCTCATGTTGCGGATGCCCGCCTCGGCCATGCGCTCCCGAATGACCTCCAGCTCGTCAGGCCGTACCCACACATAGATGGGGACACTGCGGACACGCTTTTTTGTCAACGCTCCTCACGCTCCCGGCTGCGGCGCTTGGGCGGATGTTCTCGTACCCTGTCCAGCGGCTTTTCTGCCAGGGGCGGCACAGGCAGATTGTTGATGATGCCGTCGATCATGTTCCCGTTCTGCTCCATAGCAAGCTCGGCGTTCTTGTTGGGATTGCGTTCCTGATCCATAAATATCCTCCTATCTGTCGCCCCGGTCAGGGGCATTTTTCTTTGGGGCCGCTTGGCCCCTGTCAGCCTCGACCTGTTTTGCGGCGGTTTTCATCTGCTCCCGGATCGAACGGGGTCTGTCGGGATTGTCGGCGCAGGCCGCAGCTCATAGTCAGACGCCTGCCGCTTGGTCAATGGCCGTGTGTAGGTCAAATGCCCCCACGCCAGAAACGACCCGTTTTCAACCGGGACGCGCTGATCGTAGTTGACAATTTCATCCGGGGCGTTGCGGGGCGGCTTCGGGAATGTCCCAATGTCCACAGGGCGCTGGGTCGAGTAATACTTGTAAAGGCCGGGAGCCTCGGTCTGCTTGATGCCGACATTGTAAAGACGCTGGTACTCCTGTACCCGCGCCGCAAAGTCCTGTTCCAGAGCGGCACGGTCGCTGCCGTAATGCCCCCATTCATACTGCCGCTGGCCGTCCTTGTCGTCATAGCAAGCCCATGTGACATAGGGCGAGGGAGCGGGGTTATGCCCCAGCGCAAAGCCCCTGCCATTTTCCAGCATGACGGCCTGATGATCTCATAGCCTTGGTTTTTGTCCATACGTCCTCCTTTCCAAAATGTTAGCAATATTTCTGCAAAACCGGGCGGGGCTATGAAATCATACACCCCGCCCATGAAGCGGCCCCGGAAAACCCTGCAATTAAGGGAGTTTTCCGGGGTCAAATGCTCACAGCCTACCCCCGGTATTTCCGCATATAGCCGCGCTGCTTCTGCCGCCTTGCGGCCTCGGCGCAGGCCGGGGAGCAGTACCGCTGCCGCCCATCCGGGAGGAAGGCCCTGCCGCATACCGGGCAAGGCCGGGTTTCTGCCACACGCTCCACGGTCAGCGACCTTTCCAGCACAGGATCAAGGGGCAGCACCGCCGAGCGGAAATAGCGGCAATAAGCGCCTGTCCAGCACTTGCCCAGCATATAGCAGGCGCAGTCCAGCGGCAGGCAGCCATAGTCTTTATCGTAGTTGGCGCACCATTTTGTCACCAGCTTGCGGATCGCCGCTTTTTCCTGCCGGGTCAGCTCACGGCTCATTTTTGCCCCCTGTCTTGGGCGCAAGCTGTTCCCGATAGCAGAACACGCAGCCGATCCCGTGCCAGTAGGGGCAGCCGTCACAGCGGGAGCCTTTGGGCGGCAGGCTGGGCGGAGCACCCTTAAAGTAGCTTTTTTCTTTCATAAATCCCTCATAGGGGCTGTTGGTAAACCTCATTCCTCACCGTCCTCGTCCCACGGCGGCCCGTCATCCTCGGGATCGGTTTCGTCATAGTCCTCCGCGCCGTCATATTCGCCGCCGTAGTCCGCCTCGGACTCAGCGGCCTGCTGCTTTTTGGGGCGGTAGATCTTAAAGTACCAGCCAGCCGCCGCCAATGACCGCCACGGCCAGCACCAGCAGGATCATACCGCCGCTGTTCTTGGGGGCTGCTCCGGCTCGGGGTCAGGCTCCGGCTCTACCACAGGCACAGGTTCGGGAGCCTTGCCCTGGCACTCGCCCATATTCACGGCACAGACGATACAATCTGTGTTGATAGCGCCAACGGCGCATTTGTCGGCGCAGGCACACTCCGGCAGCTCACCGCCCGCAGCCTGCATCGCCGCCAGCAGGTCGGCCTCGTCCACCATGTTCAAAAAGTAGGTCTGATACTGCTCGCCGTCCTCGTCGGTGGGCTTGTCATAGTCAATGACGATGTAAAAGGTGTTGCCGCCGCTGGTCTGCACCGTGATGAACTGCTTGTTGGTGGCCTTGTCGTAGAGCAGGTCACGGGTCACAAGATTGCCGTCCTCGGTGAAGCCCTCGCCGGGGTCAACGGTTTCCATGGGCGGCGGCTCCACAGGATCAAGCCCGTCCCATTCCTCGCCGCCTCCAGCGTAGGCCGTGACCGCCATACTACCCATGAGGACGGACACACAAAGCGTTATCAGCAAAAGCCGCAGTTTTTTCATTCCGTCACCTCCGCCTGTTCTGTCGGCTTCTGGCCACTGTGACCCAAAGAAGCTCCACCCCTCCTTGGAGCTGCTGGAGCACCAGCGGCAGATCGGCAAGGGAGATACTCATGCCGCGCACGATCTCCACGATCTCGCTGTTCTCGGCCTCCAGCTTCTTCTGTTCCAGTTCCTTGAAGCCGTGCCTGCTGCTCGTTGATCTTGGCCGTGACCTTTTCAATCTCGGCCTCGATCTTTGCGCTTTTCGAATAGCCATATCAAAAAACCTCCTTTAAGTCAGTTTTCCGTAGGCGTAGAGATGGGACTGCCAATAACTGCTGTTGAGGTTGGCGTAGCTGATAGGATCGCCACAATGGAGCATCCACCCATCACCCACATAGATGCCCACATGAGACATTGCCCCGCTGTGTCATAGGTGCCGACAAAGAATACCAAATCGCCGGGCCGGGGGCTGCTCGTCCGGGCGGAGATGTTGTATAGGCCCTGCGCCCCCAGCCGTCCGAAGTCTCCAGCCGCATTGGTTGTAAACATAGCTGACGAAGCCGGAGCAGTCAAAGGACGTATTCGGAGGCTGCTGCCGCCCCAAACATAGGGGAATCCCACATACTTCTCCGCCTCTTTCAGAATGGCGGCAAAGGTTTCATCGTCCAGATAGGACTCTGGGACTTCATGCTCCGGCGGGCGGTTGGTGATATATTTCCCGATATAGCCGGACGAGGGGAACAGATCGGGACGGTTCCCCAGCGTTGCCATATAGATGGCATACATGGAAAGCTGCTCCTCGGACATCATGTAAACCGGGACGTGGGAGAGATTGAAGTTTTCCAGCGTGACATAGCAGATGTAATAGTTGTACGGCACCTCCTACCTCATAGTCGTTGCCCTCGCTGTCCGTCCGTGTCCGGTAACGGTGCGGTAGCGCACCTCGACAACCACATCCTCAGTCAAAATGTACTGGCGGTCAAAAAGGTCTTGGAGCGTGCCCCGCACCTCGTCCAACGTCCACGCGCCCTCATGGAGCGCGGACAGACGATGGACATCAGCACATAGGGATCGTGTTCGATGGTGTCGAGGTCAAAATGATATTCGTCATAATCGTGGGTGCGGGTGTAGGTGTCGAGGTAGCGTTGCAGCTCGTCCTCCAAAGCGCAATAGGCGGCCTCCGCTCCCAGCATATCCCGTCCTCCGCCTTATAGGTGCTGGCGGCGATGGCCGCAAGGGTGCTGTTTCCCACGGAAACCATCGAGGACATACACGATTGCAGGGTCAGCACCACCAGCAGGCAGCCCAGCGCAAGCAGCGTCCCCACAGGATGCCGCTTGACGAACGCCGCCGCTTCCCGGACAAGCCGCTCCGTGGCCGACACGGTTTGTTCGGCGGCTTTGGCGGTCTGCTTGGCGGTTTCCCGCGCCTGCGCGATACTCCCGTTTCAGCTTGTGGCGGTGCCATAACCGGGCGGCGGCGCTCTGCGCCTCCGGCTGCTCCTGTGCGAACTTGCGGGAATGGTAGTCTGCCGTGGCCTTGATGTACCGGGACTCCGCACGGGCGGCGGCCTTGGCCGGGTGCTCCCGGATGGCCCTGCGTACCTTGTGCCGCCCATAGTGCAGCGCGGCCTCGCCGGAACGCTCCACAAAATGGTGACCGCCCTCCACGCCTACATTGTCGCTGTTCCTCCTGATACACCTTTCCGTGCAGAAAAGCCGTGGGTTCGTGTCCGGCGATCCGGGCGATCCGCTTGATGGGGCCGGGCTTTTTCGGCGGCTTCTGGTTTGCCAGCCTTCTCACGGGCCTGTTCAGCCGTTCCTCCCGGCTCTTCATGCGGAGCTCCATGCCTGTTCCTTGGACTTGTGGGAGCTTGGCCTGTTCGCTGTGTCCGGTATGGAACTTCTGGCCACCGTGACCAGTCAGGGGCAGGGCGGTCTGCCCCTCCTCCTTGGGCTTATTCTGCCTGTTTTCCATTGGCATATCCTCCGGGCGGGTCGTCAGCAGGTCATAGATCTCTCCGCGAGGGAAACGATCCACAAACGGGATGGTCACATTGCCATAGAACAACAGCCCCTCGCCGGAATTGCTGTGTGTGATATAGGAGAGCTGATGCTCTGAAATACCGAGCTGCTTTGCCAGAATTGTACGGTCACTCTGCGCCTGCGAAAGCAGAATCATAAAATCCGTGTTGTCCAGAATGTTCTCGATTTCACGGCTGGCCAAAAGGTCTTTGACGTTCTGCGTCAAAGCAGAGGGGACGCATCCTTTTTTACGCAGCATCTTCCACACCGCCACAAAGTAGCTGGCCGTGAGCGCGTCACGGAGCAGGATATGAAACTCGTCAAAGTAGCACCATGTCGCCACACCGTTTTTGAAGTTGGTTCCCACCGCAGAGGTGACAAAATCATTGGTGATGTGCATTGCAATCTTGCTAAGGTTTTCGCCCATGTTTTTCAGCACGAAGCACACCACACGGGCTGTGAGTTGACGTTGGTAGGATGGTTAAAAAGATTGAGGGAGCCTGTGCAATAAAGCTCTAAGGCAGTGGCGACGCGCTTGGCCTCGGGCTCCGGCTGGCGTAAGAGCTCCTCATACAAATCTTGGAACAGCGGTGTTTTGGCAGTTTCCAGTCCGAGCGCCTGCTCCCGGTAGACCTGCCGCACACAGCGGTCAATGACGGTCTTTCTCGATGGGCTGCAAGCCCTCCCGGCCTCCCACGATCAGCTCACACAGCGACAACAAAAAATCCGCTTTCAGGGACAGGGGGCTGTCCCCGCCGCCCATGTCCATCTGAACATCCATCGGGGAAATGTGGTTGGGGCTGTCCGGCGCGATCTCAATGACCTGCCCGCCCAAGCGTTCCACCAGCGGGGCATATTCGCCCATCGGGTCTACCACAATGATCCGATCCTTGGGAATGGTGAGAAAGACATTGATGAGCTCACGCTTGGCGGCAAAGCTCTTGCCGGAGCCCGTGGAGCCGAGATAAAGGCCCGTTGGCCGATTTCAGCTTTTTGCGGTCAGCCATGATGACATTGTGGGAAAGTGCGTTCATGCCGTAATAGAGCGACGGGCCGTCCATACGAAGCTCCCGGGTCATAAAGGGGACGAAGATGGCCGTGGAGCTGGTAGTCATGCCCCGCTGAATTTCAATGCCGTTGTAGCCCAGAGCCAGCGAGGACACATAGCCCTGCTCCTGCTGCCAGTCCAGCCGCTTGACGGCACAGTTGTATTTCTGCGCGATACCGCTCACCGTGAACACATCGTTTTCCAGCCGCTCCCGCGTGGGGGCGGTGTTGACGATCAGGAACGTCAAGAGGAACATTCGCTCGTTGCGGCTTTGCAGGTCGGAGAGCAGCTCGGCGGCATCCTTGGAAAAGGTAACGAGATCAGGCGGGAGAATGTCAGGGTCATATCCGGCGCGGGTACAGCCTTGTCGCTGCTCCTCCACTTTCATTTTTCGATGTCCGAGATTTTACCCCCTTGACCGTCTTAATGGCCTTGACCTGGTCCACCGTCTGGATGTGCATGGTGACAGTCAGCTCGGCATCCAGCTCCAAAATCTCCAACAGCAGCTTGTCCGAAAGCTCCGACGCCATAATCTGCAAGTAGGACGCCGCGCCCCACATCTGGCCGACACGGAAAGAGCGGCTTTGCCGGAAGTCGAAGCTGTCCGGCACGATAAAGTCCTTCGTTCCCATGCCCGTCCGGGGAATGTCCTGCCAGTTGAAGCGGAACGGCTCCCGGCTGCCGGGGTGAAGCTGGCCGTGCAGCAGGGCCAGACGCTCCCGCCCGTCAAGGGGCTGGCTCTGTACCCCCAGGCGCTTAAAGTTGCCGATTACGTCCGCCTCTACACGTTCCAGACGGGGACGTGCGGCGGCCACATTTTCAGCGGGGATGCAAAAGGTGACGTACTTGGCCCGTTCGATACCGTTGTTGCTTTTGGCAATCTGATTTTTCAGCATCCCCGTGTATTCCGTGCGGACGCTGTTGAAGCGGTCATCCGCCTCGGGGATATTCACCTTGTAGCGGCTCCCGGAGCGGCTGCGGCGGTTGACAAAGGAAAGCTGGAACGGCAGAGAGCTGTCAAAATAATTCAGCCACGCGCTCCACCCGCTGATAATGGCAGTCTGATCCTCCGTGGACGCCACGGCATAATTGATGTCCTCATATTCCAGCGTCTTTGTGTAAAGCACCGCCGGGGAGCTGGCAAATGCCGTCTGGCAGCATCCGCACATAGGGAATGGTCTGCTGGGCCGATATGGTCGCCGGACGATTACCGGCCCGCGTCAGGCTTTTTTGACTTCTTGGGGCTTTTTGCTCAAGTGTGACCTCCTTTCCCGAAACGGGGCGTAGATATTCTGCGTCTGATAGGGCCTCACACCGGGCCGTAGGAACTTAGCCCGGATGATATTGCGCATCACCTTTTCAAAGGGCAGGCCGTCCCGCTCATACATGGCCAGAAGGGAAGGCCGGGAGCATGAGCGCGAGCATAACGAACAGCGCCCCGGTGCCGCCCAGCGCGTGACGGGTCAGCAGATACACGGGGATACCCACGGCAGCCGCGCCGCCGAAGCAGATAAGCTGGCGGCGGGTAAGGTTAAAGGCAATTTTCGTCTTGATCTTGGAAAGGTCGTTGGGGACATTCACATAGGGCATAGAAACATCCTCCTCCTTTCCGCTATCTTCTGCCACCGTCCAGAGGCCCGCTGTCGGCTCCACCTCGTTGCCCCACACGTCCCAGCCGGGAGAGGTCTGCCGTGCGAACAGCTCCACACGGGGCAAATCACCCATGAGGGCAACGATCTTATCACGGGTTTCATCCGGCTTTTTGCTGTGGGCTTCGATGGGCGAAATGATAAACTGGTGAATGTCGGCGGCCTGCCGCTTGGGGTGTCCCTTGGTCGCCAGCAGGCAGATCTCCGCGTTGGCCCTCGTCCAGAAGCCCAGCCCATAAAACCAACTGTCCGCCTTGCTGTTTTTCTTCAGCCAGACGAACGCAACGGATTTATAGGTGAAGCCCCACGCCCGGATCAGCCGCAGAGCCTCCGGGAGCTGGGGGAAAGGTCGCCCACATGAAAAGGGCGCTGTCCTTGGCCGCAAGCTCGGCCACAGGCAGCGCGCACAATTCCTCAATGCTCATGGTGGGATAGTGATTTTCCGCCGCGCCCTGCACTTTCTTTGCCGAGTAGCGCCACGGGGGATCGGCGTAAATAATCTCGTAGGTTCTTATCATCATTCTCCTTTCCCGCCAGATGCCACAGCCTCCTGAGCCCGCCGGATACGCTCCGTGGCGGGACCGTAAAAGGCCGGGGCGGTTTCAAAGCAGACGAAGCGGCGGCCTGTGTTCAGCGCGGCCACGGCAGTTGTGCCGGAGCCAGCGCAGATG
>VOFC01005170.1_pt1 | contig 13952 bp, 18 predicted proteins | sample 5384161 | NCBI WGS metagenome assembly VOFC01 (sample SAMN12384722, study PRJNA508395) | human gut metagenome | isolation source: healthy gut B | host: Homo sapiens | reverse complement strand
AAGGGCGTCGTTGGGTAGCCGATTATGAAGACGGCCTTCAAAAGATATATTACAAAGAGAATATCATCGCCACCATCTATGCTGGCAGACTGGTTCTCTCCTGCCGATATCGAAGCTCCGACATTGGAATATGTCTGCTTCCACAGCCGCAAAGGACTACAAGCTGATGAAAATCTCGGAGATTCCTCCCTGTCATCTTCTCGGAAGTGATGAGGGACGTAGGACACTATCTCGACGCACGCTATCTGGAAAGAATTTGCACGTATATTGTATTATAAAATAATAACGGCATAAACATCCTGACGCTGTCTGCTCTGAATGAATCAGAGCACTCCGTTCCTACTAAATAGAGCCTCTGTTCGGAAGGAATCAAACAGGAGGCTCTAGTCGGACGAGGAGGAGGCGGAGACGCGAGGAGGGAGGAGGAGGTCCTATCTACTATTCACGTCACCGGTACAGCAAAAGTTGTTTTTGCGAAGCGGAAACGCATTTCGTGCCTCGCCAGCCTTCCATCCTTTCAGCAAATGATAAGAATGGCATCGATACCTTCCGCATGTTGATGGATAAGTCGCGAAGTACATTCTGCTATAACGTTCCGTGCGATTCCGACAGCAGCAGATAATGTTCACTACCTTCAGTGTGTACGTTAATTAAACTGCTTCTTCCAGCAATTCAATGAATGAAGCTCAATATGACATTTGTGACAGTATTCACTTATTGACAATAATTAATTCGGTCTGCATGGTACTCATTCATTTTAGTTCATACTCTGTAATTGACGGAACAATTCCTTCTGTGCATCCGTCAAGATTCGTAGGAATCTTAACGGAATAGGTAACAATCAGGTCACCGAATTGTCCTTCCTTCTTATAAACCGGGAATCCCTTTCCTTTCAACGCACTTTCGTTCCGTTCTGTGTTTCAGGTTTATCTTCAGTTTCACTTTACTGTCCAAAGTGTCGACTATCTTCTCACCCCCCAATACGGCAGTGTAGAGATTCTATTTCCACATCAACATACAGGTCGTCGCCCAAGCGTTTGAAAACAGGGATCTTCGGCAATGACAAATGTAATGTACAAGTCGCCTGCAGGTCCCCCGTTGATACCTTCAGCTCCGTAACCTTTCAGTTTAATCACCTGCCCGTCGGCCACACCTGCGGGAATGGTAATACGTACTTGTTTACCATTGACAGTCAATATCTGTTTATGCGTCTGAGCAGCATCACGAAGTGAAAGATGAAGCTCCGCATTAAAGTCCTGTCCACGGAATCCCCAGCACCTTGTCCCTTGCCTCCCCTGTGGCCGAACATCGACTCGAAAGAAGTCAGAGAAGCCACTGGCGTTACCTCCGGAAAAGCCTTCTCCATCGTCGGAGCTATACCAATACGTTCCGTCACCATCAGGAGAATCCCTGACCGCCACCACCGAATCCGCCAAAAGCCTCCGGCACCTCCAAAGCCACCGGTTTGCTGCCGCGCTTTTTTCTGAGCTTCGAAACTCATCGGCATGCTTCCAATGTTCTCCGTACTCATCATACTTTTTACGTTTCTCAGGGTCACTCAGTACCTCATTGGCTTCATTGATTTCCTGAAACTTATCCTTTGCACTAGGTCGTTAGGATTCAAGTCAGGATGATACTTCCGGGCCAACTTACGAAAAGCCTTTTGATATCATCTTGTGAAGCACTCTTGTCAACTCCAAGAATCTTGTAATAATCTATATAGGCCATGTTTTTATGAATTTAATCGTTCATACATCATATTGCAAATAACACGCCAATCTGTCTTTTGATGAAAATTTTAGCAAGTATTAAGTTTAGGTGTTGATTTTCCTGTTTTCCAACATATGGAAGTCCTGTTTCTTCATCCCTAAATCATCCAACGGACGAGGTTCGTTATGGTCGTTCAGATAGACTCTCGTCCTCATTTTATAAAGAGGGGTTGCCACAGATTGCGAATCATCCCGGTAAGGAGTTTTTATTCCTCCCAAGTCCAGCATCGTCGGAAAGAAGGGAACTGCTGGAGGAAATATTCTTTTCTTTATTAGCCGTCACAGCTTCCCAGTGTTCGGGATAGGTTTCCCGATAACTGTCGGACATCCAGATAAGAAACGGAATATGACGCTGATAATAGGACGGTACAGGTGAGGCATGAAGGAAAAGATGACGGGGGTCGTCAAAAATATCTTCTCCATGATCGGATGTATAAATCAAGGCTGCATCTGTTACCTTGATTCTCCAACATACCGATAAGGCGTGCCAATAAGCTGTCCGTGTAACGGACAGAGTTATCGTATGCATTTACCAGATTATCCCGAAATTTCCTTTCCGCCTCAACCGGATAGTCCGGTGTAAAGAAAGCGTCTCCCGACGGATAACGTTCCCGATAGTTGAAATGAGAACCATAGGTGTGAAGGACGATAAATTGTTTTTTGCACCTTTGGCCAGTTCCTGCTCTACCAATTTCAAGAGTTCATCGTCAGAAGGATTATAGGAAAAAATCCAACGAATCCTCTTTTATAAAATCAAAGGTATCGGCTTCCCTTCCGAAAAAGTCGATGAAAGAATGATTAAAACGTTGGTTAGAGAAAAAAGCTGTCCGGAAGCCCGCTTCTTTAAAGGCAGTAATGATTCCTTTCCGATGGTAAATAGAGTCATAACTGCAAGCAGTAACGTCAGACAAAACATAGGCACACTTTTACTGCGTGGTATTCGATTCTGTCAGCACTTTCGGGAAAGCAACCAATCCCGACTGCTGGACAAGCAACGGATTCGTTTCCCCGTTCATAACCATACAGTTGCCAGTTTAATGCACGGGAGGTTTCGCCCACTACCATCACGTACACCTCTTGTTTCTCCTCCGGATGCGTAGCTTGGGCATGGAAGGTAAAGTCTTTGGAAGTGTGGTGATAGTTCTGCGTCAAGGCAGTCCGCTGAAAAGCAAGCCCTACGTTATAACAGACATTCAAAGGGGTATAAGTCCGATTTCAGTTCATAGCCGGGATCCTGTACGTATGCCCCGGCAAGGCTGAGAAAGGAGACCCGAAGACGACGAAAGCCCTTTTACGTTCTCTGCGGATAAACGCTGCCGATAACATTCGTTTTTCGGACGATTGAAATGGTAGCCAACACCAAAGCCGGTATATACAGTATCACCACAACGACAATGGCAGGCGTCAGATTGCCAAGCAGTTCCATAGCTTCGCTCGAATTGGTGGTCACCAGGTTCAGAAAACATATCGACAGCAATAATGGACTGCCCGAACAGATAGAGCAACACAATCTGGAACGCTCTCGAAAAAGAGAAACAGGAACAAAATCCAAAAGCATTTTACCGCAATTTCTCGATAGTGTCATTAGCAGGTAATAACATCCAAAAGGTAACAGGACATTGCAGACCTTTGCTATAAACGACAAAGCGGCTCCGTAAACAGAGCACAATATTAGGGTACTATCAGGATGAACAGAAACAAGTAAAACAGATGTTCCTGATTCTCCAACCATTTCTTTTATGTTCTTAAAAAAAGCTTCATTTATATTAAAAAATAAATCCGGTCTGGTGTTTACCAAAACCTAAATCAAACGTACATTTACTCTCTTTTAAATTCCCAACGATAACAAAACCATAATTGGAAGAAATATGTTTCGAGTAAACGCAGAAAATTCCGGGAAGATTGTTCCTGCCCCTGCCCATACAGCTACCCCATTTCGCTTCCAGACATGCTGGCGAAGTTCTATTTGTGCATCCATAAAGCACACTTGTCACGATAACGTCCTTCATAATATCCGCGCATCGAATAAGAAACTTCCCAATGTTGCCATTAATCCCCAAGGGGTATCTCCATAAGTCAGCAGAGTGTGAAACTGTCCGGCCAATCCCTCCCTTCCATATAGGGTGATAATAACTGGTGGTCAGTTCCGTACTGCTGAAAGCATATTATTACCAAAAGAAGGCGGGGGGCTGAACCGTTGGTCTATCCTCAGATAATATCCACGATAAGCATTGGTCAGGAAATCACGTGAATCATAAAGAAGGGAAAAGGCCGAGACTCGTATTCGTTGTCCGTGCCGCCATTCCTTCCCCAAAGCTCCGGTTTTTCTAAATCCGTCCGTCAATATAGTCGAATACGGCCATTGGACCGATATAAAAAGTTCTTTGCCATTCGGAACATAAAATCGACTTTTACCTGTGCTGAAAACGTTTATAGTCACTTTCGTTATCGGAGTTTGCCCCATTGTCGTATCCTCTCTCCCCAATAAAGGCTGGGGAAAAGAATAGAAATAAAGGTGATAATTCAACCGATATTTATCCTGCGGAAACAAATGATTTCCACGAACTCCCAACAAATAGAAGCCGACAGTCGACACATCTCCATAAAGAGAAAAACATTTGAGGGAGGAAGAATCGTATCAGCAGAATCGGTACGATACAAGCCTGCCGCCACCAGCCCGAGCCCAAACTTGGTATCACTGGGTAGTGAGGACCACCTATCACACTAAAATCAAACTTTTTATTCTTTTTTCTCCTTGTTGGCGTCATTGAAGTAGTCAAGGGAATTTCTTGAAGAAGCTGCGCTTTGCCGGAACAGAATCGTTAACGGCCGCAACAGATATAGAGTCTTCCGGCAGTTCTATTTTTTAGTAGAATGCGTCTGCGCACTAATAAAGGTTTGTGTCAATAATAATAGTGCGAATAAGATTAGCTTGTTCTGTCTAGTATTCATATATAATAAGAAGTTGAAAACTCTAGAGACAAAGTTAGTTTCAAACTTCTTATTACAACAACGTTATGTGGGCTTTGTTGTCCCCTTTTTCCCTTTTAACGTTTTAAAAGTCGAATGAATTCATCAACATCTTCTTCCGTTGTATCAAAAGAAGATTACCAGACGAATTTCATCCTTATCTTCATTCAAAAAAATAAAAGAAATAAGATTCCAACATTCTATCAATAATAGGACGGGGCATTGTAAGGAACAACTGGTTACTTTCTACCTTTTGAGTAAAAAAAGTTACTTCCGGGAGTTTCTTTAACTCTTTGTAAAGTTTAGCTGCCATTACGTTGGCATGCGTGGCATTCTTCAACCAAAGTTCATCCGTCAGATAGGCAGTGAACTGACAAAGAGAGGTAACGCATCTTGGAAGCCAGTTGGGCAGATTGCTTCCGGACAAAACGGGCTTCTTTCTGCAAGTCCTTATTGAATACAATAACACACTCCCCCATCATCAGTCCGTTCTTCGTTCCGCCGAAACTAAGGACATCCACTCCATCCACAGTCAACGCCTTAAAAAAGAAAGCCGGAGGCGGCACAGGCATTGGCAATCCTTGCTCCGTCCATGTGGACATACATACCGTTCAGATGGGCAAAAAGTCAGTCAGACGTTTCAGCTCTTCGGGTGTATAAATCGTTCCGAGTTCGGTGCATTGGGAGATGTAGAGGGCTCTCGGTTGAGAATGATGCTGGTCACCGAAACCATGCAAGTAAGGTTGCATCAGCTCGGGAGTCAGTTTACCATCGGGGTAGCAATCGGCCGGATCTGACAACCTGTCATTTTCACGGGAGAGCCGCACTCGTCTACATAAATATGGGCAGTTTCCGCACAGAAGATTGAATGATACGGACGCGTCATTACTTGTAAAGCCACCACATTGCTGCCCGTGCCATTGAATACAAACAGGGGAACACAGTCCGGTGTAAAGAGTTTCTTTTATCTTGGCTACGGCTTCTTCCGTCCATTTATCGTCTCCATGCCTAATGCATGGTCTGTGTTTGCCAGTTCAACGCTGCCATTACTAACGGATGCACACCGGAATTATTATCAGAGGCAAAACTTCTCATTGTTTCCTTACATTTAAAAATTGGATGGCAAAAGTAACAGATTTATTTTCAAAAATCAAGTAGCACGAAGATATATCTAAAAACAAAAATCCCCGAAACACTAACTACACGTTACCACTCCGGGAATTTCTTTGTTTTCAGCAAGTACCAAACTCCTTTAGCCGATGTAAACATTTACACAGAGATATACATAGAGTTCTTCATCACATTGGTCAAACGCTATCTTATTCTCTCTTGATAACCAGCCTAAAGCGGCACCCAGCTCTTTATCTTTCAGCCCGGATTTCCTTTTTCAGAGTTCCGTAGCCCCATTTCTCATTATTGCTAAGCAGCTGCCAAACTTTACCGGCATTCAAACCGATTTCATTTCTGTCCATTTTTCTAGAGTTATTTAGAGGTTTAAAACATTAGGTTAAGATTTTACCTAGAAAGGTAACAAAAGGACATTACATTTGTTTATGCTACTTTACCAAAAACCTGTTACTAATTTATTTTTTAACATAAAAGCCGCGATGTGTACCGACACAATACCGGTATTAGCGTATGTTAAAATAGAACTTTTCTTTGCAGACATCTGTTATTATCAGAGAATTAATCCTAAACCTATTACAGATATGGCAAAAGAAAATAGCAGAACAACTGATAAACACTCTGGCAGAATCCGGAGTAGAACGTATTTACGCCGTAACGGGCGATAGTCTGAATGAAGTAAACGAGGCTGTCAGGAAGAATAATAAAATAAAATGGATACACGTGCGGCACGAAGAAAAACGGGGCGTATGCCGCCGCAGCGGAAGCGCAACTGACAAGGACGTCCGGGATGTTGTGCCGGCAGCAGTGGTCCGGGACACGTGCATCTTATCAACGGTTTGTATGACGCACAACGGTCGGGTGCCCCGGTGATAGCCATTGCCTCCACTATCCCGAGCGGAGAGAGTTCGGGACTGAATATTTTCAGGAGACCAATACTATCAAGCTTTTCAATGATTGCAGTTATTATAATGAAGTAGCCACTACTCCCCAAGCAATTTCCGCGTATGCTCCAGTCGGCCATTCAGACAGCTATCACCCGCAAAGGAGTAGCCGTGGTCGGGTTACCGGGAGATCTGGCAAATGCATCGGCTGTTTCTGTCGATTCGTCAGTCGGAACTATTTCACCCAGCCGGAAGTCTGTCCGTCGGAAGAAGGACCTTATACTGTTGGCCGATTTATTGAACAGTCATGAACGTATCACTCTTTGTGGCATCGGTTGCCGTGGGGCGCACGAAGAAGTGATTGCCCTTTCTTCGAGAAACTGAATGCCCCTGGTAGCATATACTTTAAAGGAAAATGGAAGTGCAATACGAAAATCCGTACGAGGTAGGAATGACCGGATTATTGGGAATGCCTTCAGGATATTACAGTATGCACGAAGCGGAAGTACTTCTCATGCTAGGCTACGGATTTTTCCTTACTCTGCTTTCCTGCCCGATGATATCAAAAATAGCCCAGATAGATATAAAGCCCGAACGCCTGGGACGCCGCGCCAAAGTAGACATCGGACTTTGTGGAGATGTGAAATGACTATTCAGGCATTATTACGTATGCTGACCCCGAAAACAGATGATACTTTCCTGTTGAAACAGCTCAAAAGATACGAAGGAGGTAAAGAAAGATTTAGCTGCCTACACGAAAGATAAAGGAGAAGTGAATAAGATTCATCCCGAATACGTGATGTCGGAGATTGACAAACTTTCTTCAGATGACGCTGTATTTACAGTAGATACGGGGATGACTTGCGTATGGGGAGCGCGGTATCTGCAAGCGACAGGTAATCGCCACATGCTGGGTTCTTTCAATCACGGTTCTATGGCAAATGCTTTGCCGCAGGCTATTGGTGCTGCCTTGCTTACCCCTGAACGCCAGGTAGTCGCATTATGCGGTGACGGAGGTTTGTCTATGACTTTAGGAGATCTGGCAACGGTGGTTCAGTACAAACTGCCGATTAAAATTATCGTATTCAACAATCGTTCGCTGGGAATGGTGAAACTGGAAATGGAAGTTGACGGGCTACCGGACTGGCAGACAAATATGTTGAATCCCGACTTCGCTCAAGTAGCGGAAGCGATAGGAATAACAGGTTTCAATGTCAGTGACCCGGAGGAGGTATTAACGACCCTATACAATGCCTTTGAAATGGACGGTCCGGTACTTGTTAATATTATGACCGACCCGAACGCACTCGCCATGCCTCCCAAAATTGAGTTCCGGACAAATGGTAGGCTTTGCCCAGTCGATGTATAAGTTATTAATCAACGGGCGTTCGCAAAGAAGTTATTGACACAATCAATTCTAACTATAAACATATACGAGGTATTTTAGATTATCGGGTAAACCGGTAATTATCATTTTATTTTCTTATGTTTGTAATCATCAAAAAATAAAGCACATGGAAAAGTCAGACTTTTCACCTTTGCCCCGGCAAGCTCTCTATGCAAATAAAAAGACAATGGAAACAATTTCTTTCTATTTTTCTTGTTAGCAGCAGGCGTTGGTTTTTACGGTAGCAGGAATTATCTTTTTCTTCGCCTATAACTGGGAAGATCTTCCCAAATTCGCCAAACTGGGAATGGTAGAAGTTTTACTGGCAACCTCTGTCCTGCTCGCCGTATTCACCCGATGGAGTACGCTCGTCAAACAGGTTCTCCTTACCGGAGCAACCTTTCTGACAGGTACGCTTTTTGCCGTATTCGGGCAAATCTATCAGACCGGGAGCCGATGCATACCACCTATTCCTCGGGTGGACACTTTTACCTTTCTTTGGGCAGTAGCTATCCGTTTCGCCCCGTTGTGGCTGACATTTATCGGACTACTCAGTATAACAATATGGCTGTATGTAATACAAATAGTACCCGGTCATTCGTGGACCAGCGCTTTGCTCACCAGCGCAGTAACCTGGATATGCGCCACATCAACGATCGTTGCGGAGCGAATGAACATAAAAGGGCAGTTGAATAAACGAAACCATTGGCTGATCAGCTTCCTGTCGTTGGCTACAATTATACATACCAGTTATCTTACAATGGCAGCTATCTGTGAAGATAATACCATTCTATCCGTCCCGTTAGCAAGTACCATTCTTTTTGTTTTCGGTAGGATTGTGGTTCGGCCGGAAACAAAAAGAATCTGTATTATCTCGCTACCATTCCTTTTGCAACTCTAATGATCCTGCTGACTACCTTTATATCACACAGTAATCTCAAAATGTCAATCTGTTTCTCTTTGCAGGAATTATCGTTATCACAGGAACGACCTTGATTATATATTTTATTCTCCACCTAAAAAAGGCAATGGTATGGCACAGAAGAATAACCTGACAATCCAAGTAGTATCAATTATCGGAGGAATCCTGACTGCTATCTTCTTTTTTGGGATTTCTGGTAGTTGCCTCGATTATCCGCACTGAAACATCCAGTCTGATAATCGGATGTTTATTCATCATTACTACCCTGACAATAAGTCGCCGGCTCACAGTTCCTTTTCTGGATGCAATGAATATCACTCTGTACATCGCCGGATGTGCACTGATTGCTTATGGACTAAACAAAAAGTACAAATGCTCTCTTTATTGCACTTGCGATAACCGGCATTTTCACTTTCTTCTTATCGAAAGGTTTCATCTTACCTTTCCTTTCTGTCATTCTATTTATTATTTCTTTTCTCGGAGAGTTAGCTTATTTATCTTCGTCAATACAACTTTTGCAAATAGCAGTAGTCCCGGTTTTAGCAGTTTTTCCTGTTCACCAATCTATACGAAAGGGATATCTGACCGGATTAAAGGAAAACTTAGTTTCCAAATACACACCTTTCCATTCCGGCTTATTCGTTTCCTGTATCTGCTTATTAGCCGGATTGTCTGTTAATTATGGAATACCCGCACCCTATTGGTTACTATCTATCTTTATCTGGATCGGGATTCTTCTTATTATTCAACGTATCATGCCGGTAATGGAAGTAACGAACCCAGTAAGTCAGATCGGAATATGCATTCTCTGTATCCTTATCTGCCTGCCGACAATGTTCGCCCCATATCTGTCGGGTAGTCTCTTACTGATACTGATATGTTTTCATTATGGCTATAAAGCAGAATGTGCCGCCGCACTCCTACTCTTTATCTATGCCGTTTCCAAATACTACTATGATTTGAACCTAAGCCTGCTTGTGAAGTCAATCACGCTTTTCTTCACAGGAATCATATTCATGATCGCTTGGTATTATTTCACTCAAAAAAAACGAAACATGAAAAAAACAGAGTCGGATACTGATTATCACTAACCTGTTACTTTTGTTAGGATACCTCAACTGGTCCATTTACCAGAAAGAACAAACACTGAGAGACGGTCAACTCGTATTGTTTGAACTGGCTCCGTCGACCCTCGTTCACTTATGCAAGGTGATTACATGAGCCTCCGTTATAGAAAGCTACATCGGACTTACTCGGCGATACACAAGTAGCTACATGGATATGCCGTATTAAATATCGACAGTAACCGGGTAGCCCGTATTGTCCGACTTAAGGATGCATTGGAACCTTTGAACGATAACGAACTGATCATCAACTATAAAATTGTAAATGATCGTTTATTTCTTGGTGCCGAATCTTTCTTCTTTGAAGAAGGTCAAGACACCCTTTATCAAAAGGCAACATACGGAGGCCTGAAAGTGAACGCCAAAGGAGAAAGTTTACTTGTGGGATTGTATGATAAAGACTTTCTGCTGATTAAGCCTGATAGATGAATATCGAAAAGCCCGGACTTTCACAAGCCCAGGCTCTTTGTATTCTTAAAACATCTCCTTATCTATAGGGGAAAAGGGGACTAGCAAATTGCTTCTAGCGTAATAAGTGAGATGCCTTAAGAGCTATAAAGGGATGTCCGTGGGAAATAAAGGGAGGCATCCCTTCCAAGGAACAGTGATTTGAATGGTACACTTTCACAAGCATCTCCATTCAGCTGTTTCCTTTTATAGTATTTCATTCTGTAATACAAATACTTACACGATTTTCTTTCGGAGTAGAATAAGGTTGTACTGTATCTCCTTTGAAGTCAACTTTTTATTCTGTCTGCCGCAATGTCTTTAGATTTCAATGCTTCAGCAACATTCTTGGCACGAGCCTCGGACAACTTAAAGTTTATTGTTGCATTACCTGTATTTACATCTGCATAACCTGTTATGCAAATCTTTGCCGCAGGATTTTTCTCCAGATACTCAACCAAAGAGCTAATTTTTTTGCTGTTGCTCATCCTGAATACGAGCAGAGTTCAAAGCGAAGAAAATATTCTGCTTCATAGGTTCTACAACTATTTTGTCTTCCTTCGGCTTCGATTGCTCCACTACCGGAATCGGTTCAGGACGCTGCTCCACTGTCGTAACAGAAACAGGTTGTTCGGGTTCATAAGAAACAGGAGCCACCTTCCTGGAGCTTTTTTTCTAATGTGAAAGAGAGAGCCCAACCAATCCATTGAATTGCCAATCAGCATTCACACCTTTCTTAGAGTTAAACTTGTCAGACAACATATTTGTATTCAACTCAAAGTTGATAGCCACATGATCATTCAGACGAAGATTTGTCCCCAGCCCGATACGTCCTGAAGCATACAGTTTCTTACCTGTCCAAAACGTTGCAAATTGTACCCGCTTGCGTTCAAAGCTACAGCCTCATCATTGTCAAAAAGCGCCATTCAAGCCTATGCCAGAAAAAGATATGCATTGAATATACGTTTTGAATGGAAACCATAACACAAGTTACTTAGATCAAACATAGCATCTAGGCCACCCTGCAAATATTTATATTTATAAGTAATTGCCGGATTTACCCAACCTCCTTTAGCCTGCCAGCCACTTGCTTCTGCCCGAACTGCAAACAACGGAGTAAACTTATATCCCAAAGCTACCGCTACGGACGGAGATACCAAATCTCCGAAAATCGCTTCACCTAAAGTATAGGCACCTCCTCCTTGCAGAGACAGAAACCAATGTGGATTGAACTCAGTTTTTCCTTCCTCTTTTCCGGAAAACTGTTCTTTTGTGTAACCAGACTGCCAAAGCAAAGGCAACATTAACGTACGTCAGGAATAGAACCAACAGAATGTGATATTTAATCTTCATATTTATTATATAATTCAACTCAAAACAGAGGACGCCCCGTTTGTTTACTGGAACGTCCTCCGTAATTTATCTACAAATCAAGTTTCTTTATAAGAGAATCATGACTTTGTTATTTAATTGCTTTTTCTGTCAATGTTACAGGAATCTCACATTTTACAACTGACAAATCTTTGAATGTCACAGTTGCAATTACCGTAAGGTTGTAATCTCTAGTCAAAGTAGAACCTTCGTTTTTCCAAGTAACTACACCTGTAGTAGCATTAACCTTTAACTCTGAATTTGCAGACATATTCTTGTCAAGTATAGCCCAATCACCTTCTTCAACGAAAAAGCATATTCAACACTTACCATGTCAGCATTCAGTTTATAAGTATTTGTAGCTTTATCACTCAACACTAATACAGTAGCAGTAGAGCTATAAGAGTAAATAGCGCTTCCTTCGTTATCCTTCACAAGAACTTCAGGCATAGTGGCTCCGGTGTTTACACCAATTCCATTACCAAAGATCTTTATGCCGGTAGCTTTTGTAGCAACAAACGGATTAATGAATACGATGTTATATGCAAAATCACATGTTTCACCATTTTCCAAAGTTACCTGATAAGTCATGTTCTTAACATCATCACGTTCGGTCATCGGCTCAGTCAACTTAACTGTCTGATCTGTTGAGAATGAAGCCAGAGGAGACGGAGATACCTGTTACACCAGAAGCCCATTGGAACTGAAGTGCTTTTTACATTATTAACTTTATTATAGTATGTGAAGATATTCTCACCTGCTTCATTATTTTCAAAAATGCTCGCTCACTACAGAAGACATTTCCCAACCGGAGTTTTCCTGTCCTTTGACTACAATACAATCCTTATAAGTCTTTCCATCAGCAAGAGGACTTATATGTCTCGTTATAATACAAAGGATTATAAGTATAAGCAACACATTCTTCCTTCACATAGAATACTTGTTGAAGTACAATATCACCATGAGATGTATCATTAGAAGGAATAATAATCTTAACTGAGTATTTAGCACCCTTACCGTCTACGTCTTTGTAAGTATTCTGAGTCTTGATCAGATTATTGATACCCACTTTGATAGCAGAGGTCTTGGTTGCATCATCGTTCAATTTAATATTCAGAAGAAGACCTGATTCATCATTTATCACTACATCTGTACTCTGTTCTGCCTCTTGATCAATAATAGTCAGTTCCTGACCATTTTTTGTCAGTTACAGTAACCAATACATTATATTTATGATCATCACCACCATAATAATTCCAGAATGTAGTAGAAGTCAATTTTGCAGTACCGTAAATCTTATTGTTGATAGCCTGATAGTCCATGCTGACATTATCAAGATTATAGTCATTAGTGAATGCTTTTTCATCACCTTCTAACTTATGATAATCAGCTGCTTTATCAGCAGACATATCAATAATTCCATAATCCAGGTTTTTCGTCCGGAGCCTGAGATGTTTCTGTAATCTCCAATTTGATATAAGATGAAGCTACGAGTTTTCTTTTCACCTTGCATTGCTGATTAAGAAGCGTCTGCTCTAACAACAGGGGATCCGTCAAATGGCCGGAGTTCGTTTTTCACTTCAGGATTTAACTTATGCTACCGTGCCGCAATGTTTTCTCCTTCTTTTTACGATAAACCATTATTGATTTGTCTTTTCGTCATCTTCAGCCAAATAGTTTCTCAGGTATTGAGAATTCATAACTCATGCCTTTGAATCCCAATGCTACAGCAACCAATTATCTTTATCATTAGAATACAATCCTACATAATCTTTCAAATTAATAGTAGCATCATATTTAAATATAGCGTTTGCAGCAGCGTCAATGCAACAAACTGTTTGATGAAATCATCTGATTCACCATCTTTATTGTTGGGTGCACACATGCGCTCATAGAAAGTAATAGCAGCATCGTCACCTTCCTTAGTTTTTACGCTATCGGAAGCAATACGTA
>VOFC01005804.1_pt1 | contig 13955 bp, 21 predicted proteins | sample 5384161 | NCBI WGS metagenome assembly VOFC01 (sample SAMN12384722, study PRJNA508395) | human gut metagenome | isolation source: healthy gut B | host: Homo sapiens | reverse complement strand
GGGGATGCGGTCCACCATCCGCATATTCTTCTGGTACTTCTGCATGATCTGCTCATGGCTGTACACGAAGTTCTTGCCGTCGCGGCGGCCGGCGAAGGGGCAGTAGTAGTGCTCACCCACTGGCATATCGGTGCCGCCGAAGGCGATCATATCTGCCCAGATCTTGTACACGTTGGTGGAGCGGGCAAAGTTGATCATATCGGGGGTGAAGCCGCCGCAGGGGCGCATATTGACTTCGAGGGCCACGAGCTGGCCCTTTTCGCCCATGCCGACCTGGTCCTCGGTCATCCGGAAGAACTCAAAGTGGACAACCGGCTCTTCACGCCAAAGCTCCTGACGGCGGCACGTCCGGCGGCGCGGGTATCCTCGGGCAGATCCTTGATGATATAGTAGATGGAGTTATCGCTGTCGTTGACGATGTCCATGATGGACATGGGGCTGACGTTGCCCGCCTCAAAGATGGGGTTGCCGCTGCCGTCAATAATGGCATCGTAGCTGTTGACCTCGGCGCGGACGAACTCCTCCATGATGTAGGAGAGGTCCGGGTGGTAGGTGCTCTTGTAGATCAGGAAGTGCTTCAGCTCCTCCTCGCTGGCCAGCTTATGGGTGTCGGAAGCGCCCACACCGTTGTCCGGCTTGACCACCACCGGGTAGCCCACTTCCTCGATGAACTTCTGCAGCTTGCCAGATCGTCCACCATGTGGTAACGTGCGGTGGCGATGCCGGCCTTCTGGTAATACTCCTTCATCTTGCTCTTGTACTTGATGCGGGGCATATCCTCGGTTTGGAAGCCGGACTTGATGTTGAAGTCCGTGCGCAGGGCTGCATCCCGCTCCAGCCAGTACTCGTTGTTGGATTCCAGCCAATCGATGCGGCCATACTTGAACGCGAGGAACGCCACGGCCCGGTAGACCTCATCGTAATTTTCCAGATTGCCGACTTTGTAGTACTCGTTCAGGCTTTCTTTCAGCTCCGGCTTCAGCTCATCATAGGGCTGGTCACCGATGCCCAGCACGTTCATGCCGTTGTTTTTCAGCTCCCGGCAGAACTGCCAGTAGTTGGTGGGGAAATTGGGGGAGATAAAGATAAAGTTCTGCATTGTTGCTTTTTCCTTTATCCTCTTTCCTCTTAAAGACACTCCCCCAGAGGGGGGTCACCCGAAGAGCCATTTTATCGTTAGGAGAGACAACGACGCCGCCGCCAGACGAAACCCCCTGTTGGGGCCCGGCCAAGACGCAAGGGGGCTGCTGGCCCAGCGAACTGAGAGGTTTAAGGCATATAAGGCATATAGTACACGACCTGCTGATACCACCAATCCCAGTCATGCTTGACGTCGTGGCCCCACAGGTCCACCCAGACGGGGATGTTCTTTGCCTCAAAGATCTGCTTGAGGATCCGGGTGGTATCCGGCTGCTCCCATGCGCCCTGACCGCAGCAGATGACAGCCTTCCTGCTGCCGGTACAGCTCCATATAGGGGTGGTCGGTGGGGAAGTTCCGCATGTAATCCACGGGAGAGTTCTGGTACACCACCTCGTCCATGTAGTTGCCAAAGCCGTATGCGCCGTGTAGATGCCGCTGAGGGCCAGACAACCATCGAAAAGATAGGGGAACCGCAGGTAAAGGTTGACCGCATGGGTCGCGCCGAGGCTGCAGCCAAAGGCGATCACGCCGGGCAGGTTGTCCCAGCCGTTGCGCTCCTGGGACAGGCAGCGGAGCTTGGGCACGACTTCCTCCACGATGTAGTGCATCCACTGCTCGTAGCGGCGGATGCGCCAGTAGGGGTTGCCGTTGGGGTCAGACCAGGTCTCTGTCCAGCGTGTCGATGGAGAGCACCATGATCTGGCCGGACTTCGATCCACGGAGCAAGGGTACCGGCCATGTGGAAGTCCTCAAAGTCGAAGAAGCGGCCATCCTGACAGGGGATATAGAGCATGGGGCGGCCTGCATGGCCGTAGACCTTGCACTCCATCTCTCGGCCCAGTGCGGGACTGTAATCCTTAAAATACTGCATTTCCATCGCGGATACCTCCTTTTGTGCCCTCTCCGTCTGTCCTTCGCAGACCGTTCTCCCAGAGGTGAGGGAGGCATCAAGGGATGACGTCTTATGTCCAGTTCATACATCAGCGTATGGAACACAAAGGGCAGCTGCTTTTCCCAGCTGGCTTCGCTGTGGGTGCCGCCGGGCACCAGGCGGGGTGGTCAGGTGGATGCCACGGACCATGATCTTGCTGCACATCTCGGCAAAGCCTTGCGCATCCCCTCGTGGCTGCCCATCTCCTTGGAACCGTAGTCCATGTAGAGCACGGTGCCGGGCTCCAGCTTTGCGCGGCCCACCAGACCGCTGAACTTTTCAGGAGACACCCAGATCGACGGCGACAGGGCTGCCGCGCGGCTGAAGGTGTCGTTATACTGCAGCAGGGCATACAGGCTCATGAGGCCGCCCATGGAGCTGCCGCCAATGAAGGTGTGCTCCCGGTCGGGCTGGGTGCGGAAGTTGTCGTCAATGTAGGGCTTGAACTCGTGGATGAACCAGCTCATGGTCGCCTGCCCCTTGCCGTCAAAGTGGCCATAGGTCGGGTCATCGAAGCGGTAGGGCGAATACTCCACAAGGCGCTCGTTGTTGGGCCCTGCGTTGCACTCCACTGCCGCCACGATCACCGGGGTGTCGGTGTAATCCAGATAATCGGCCATCCCCCAGCTCTTGCCATAGGTGGCATCGGCGTCAAAGAACACATTCTGCCCGTCGAACATATACAGCACCGGATACCGCCGCTCCGGGTCCGCCTCGTACATGGTGGGCAGATAGACATAGACCCTGCGCTGTTCGGTGCCGTTGACCGCAGGATAGCTGACGCTCCATTTTTTGACCATATTCCTGTTCCCTCTCGTTTCTGTTTTTCTGCACATAGTCTAGCACTGTAAAAGCAATCGGGAGACAAAACCTCTCCGTCAATACTTCGCATTGCCGCCTCTCCTAGCAGGAGAAAGAAAACGGTTGCAATCCCCCGGAAAAAAGGCGGCTGAGAGGTTCTATGATACGGCAAACGCCGCCCGGCGGCATTCCCACCCGGCGGCGTTTGCAAAAATTCTGAACAGAGAGAAGCGCGGGAAGGATCAATACTTCTTCTCAACCGGAACGATCCAGCCCTTGGTATCGGGGATCTTGCCCCACTGCATACCGGTCATGGTATCATAGAGCTTCTGGGTCACAGGGCCGATGTTGCCATCGCCAATGTAGGCGTGCTCGCCCTTCCAGACCAGCTCCTTGACAGGGGAGACGACTGCGGCGGTACCAGTGCCGAAGACCTCTTCCAGCTTGCCCTCACGGGCGGCCTGCATGATGTCCGCAATGGCCAGCTTGCCCTCGACGACCTCATAGCCCCAATCCTTCAGCAGCTCGATGCAGCTGCGGCGGGTAACGCCGGGCAGGACGGTGCCCACGGTGGCGGCGGTGTAGACCTTGCCGTCGATCTTGAACATGATGTTCATGCTGCCGACTTCCTCAACGTACTTCTTCTCGACGCCGTCCAGCCACAGCACCTGAGCGTAGCCCTGCTCCTCGGCCAACTCACCGGCCTTGATGGAAGCAGCGTAGTTGCCGCCGCACTTGGTGAAGCCGGTCAGGCCGGGAGCGGCACGGATGTACTCATCCTCAACGTAGATGCGCACGGGGTTGATGCCCTCGGCGTAGTAAGCGCCCGAGGGAGCACAGATGATGCAGAAGATATAGTGCTTGGAGGCGTGGACGCCCAGGCCCACATCGTTCGCAAAGACGAAGGGGCGGATGTACAGGGAAGCGCCGTCCGAATGGGGCACCCAGTCACGGTCCACATCCACCAGAGTCTCGACAGCCTGAATGTAATCCTCAACGGGGATCTTGGGGATGCAGAGACGGTCAGCAGAATCCTGGAAACGCTTTGCATTGCAATCGGGCGGAACAGCTGGATGGTGTCATCCGCAGTGCGGTAAGCCTTCATGCCCTCGAAGATCTCCTGCGCGTAGTGGAACACAACGGTGGCGGGGTCCAGCGCAAAGGGTGCGTAGGGGACGATGCGTGCGTCATGCCAGCCTTCGCCCTCCGTATAATCCATCACAAACATGTGGTCGGTAAATTTTTTGCCGAAGCCCAGCTTGGTCTCGTCCTGCGGCTTCTCCTTCGGACAGGTGGTGCGGGTGATCTTGATATCCAACATGATATATTTCCCTCTTTTCTGATCTCACACAGCCAATTTTGGGCACTGCACGCGCCCGCGCCTGAAAATGCCGAATGTTGTTTTCTATTATAGTAGCATGAGCCGGATTTGCAAGGAAACGCAAAATCTTTCATGTTTGGGGGCTGTAAGTTGTCGCAAATTGTGATAAAATGAAAACATAAGCCCTCTCAGTCAACGCCGATGGCGTTGCCAGCTCCCCCAAAGGGGGAGCCCATTGCGGCTTTTAGATTTTGGTTTTGCGAGAACCTTTCCCAAGAGGCAGAACAGCCTCTCCCTTCGGGAGAGGTGGCATTGCGAAGCAATGACGGAGAGGGTTATAATAAAAGGAGTTCTACCATGATCAACGGCGTGATTTTTGATATGGACGGCCTGATGTTCGACACCGAGCGGATGTGGGCCACATTCTGGAAACCGGCGCTGGCAGCGCTGGGTCTGGAGTACAAGGAAGGCCTTGCCGAGGCTGAACGCGGCACAGCAGGCGAAACTTCCCGTAACATCGTACGGAAGTTCTACGGAAAGGACTGCGATGCCAACGCCATCATCGACAGCCTGCACCGGGTGGCCGATGAGGAGTTCCAGAAACCGGTGCCCAAAAAGCCGGGGCTGGACGAGCTGCTAGCCTGGCTGGATGCCAACCACATCCCCATGGCAGTGGCATCCTCCAGCCGGGTCCATGTCATCAAGGGCAATCCTGAACAACTGGGGCCTGACCCACTACTTCAAGGCGCTGGTATCCGGCCAGCAGGTCAAACACTCCAAGCCGGACCCGGAGATCTTCCTGCTGGCGGCGGAAAAGCTGGGCACCGCCCCCGCCCACACGCTGGTGCTGGAGGACAGCTACAACGGTGGCTTTGTCACCGTCATGGTGCCCGATCTGCTCCCCGCCGACGATGAGATGCGCGGCCTGTATACCATGGAATGCACCAGCCTGAACGAGGTGCTGGCCAAGCTGAAAACGGGAGAATTATAACTGAGGGAAAGCTCCGCAAAATCGCCCCGTGTTCCGGGGTTTTATTGTCTCCCGGGTTATGTTATAATAAAAGAAAAGAAAAAAGGAGATATCCCCCATGAAAATCGCAATTCCTTATGAAAATGGTATGGTATTCCAGCACTTCGGCCACACGGCAGAGTTCAAGTTCTACGAGGTCGAAAACGGACAGGTGACGGCCAGCGAGGTCGTTTCCACCAACGGGCAGGGCCACGGCGCACTGGTGGGCTTTCTGGCCCAGCACAATGCCAATGTGGTGTTCTGCGGCGGCATCGGCCCCGGGGCACAGAACGCCCTTGCACAGGCAGGCATCCAGCTGTTTGGCGGGATCAGCGGCCCGGCAGACGCGGCAGTAGCAGACTATCTGGCCGGGAAGCTCCGCTTTGACCCCAACGCCCATTGCGACCACCACGACCACGGCGAGGGCCACCATTGCGGTGAGCATCATTGCGGCGGGCACTCCTGCGGCCAGTAACCCATAACATCACAAAACCCCGGAGCGATGCATCACAGCAAGCGCTCCGGGGTTATTTTATGCCTTAGAAGAACCGGCAGAAGCCAGGGCAGTGCCGCGAGCACCCGGCCTCATCTCGACAGCATTTTATTGGGACACAAAAGAGATGCTCTCGGTCTGCTTCGATGCGGCCGGGCGGGGCGGGTCTGCCTTGGTCAGCATCTGCTGGAATTTCCGCGCCGCCGTGTTCAGCGGACGGTGGCGGTCGTAAACAAGGCAGATCGAACGGGTCGGGATGATCTCCTGCAGGTGGAGCTGCACCAGCTCGCCACGCTCCAGGCTATCCCTCGCCATGGGTTCCGGCACAAAGGCAAGCCCCAGCTCGCTTTTGACCAGCGTGAGCATCTGGTCGGTGGTGGCGGCTTCCGTATCCGGCTTGAGGACCGCGCCGTGATCCAGGAAGAACTGCCGGTACAGGCTGCGGGTCACGCTCGTCGCTGAGGGAGATGAGGGGATAGCTGTGCAGCTCTTTCAGGGTCAGGCTCTGACTTGCCAGCGCGGTGAAGGTCCTGCCACCCACCAGCACCTCGTAAAACGGCTTCAGCTCCACCATTTTCAGCCCCGACTCGATCTCCGCCGGGGTGCTCACAATGGCAAAGTCCACCTCGCCGTTCTTCACGGCCTGCACCGCCTGCGGGGTGGAGTGGTTTGAGATGCGCAGCCGGATGCCGGGATATTCGGTATGGAAATCCCGCAGCTTTTTGGAAAGATAAATGTTGAGCGCCGTCTCGGTGGCGCTGATGCTGATGGTTCCGTGCTCCAGCGTGGCACTGGCGCTCAGCTCCTCCTCGGCATCCTGGATCTGCACCGCCGCCGAAGCAATGCGGGAGTAGAGCATTTCGCCAAACCCGTCGTTTTGTGTTAGAAAAAAGACAACACAGCACGATATGGTCTGTATGGCCTTGTAGTGGTATCCTTTTGCCAACACCAAAACAACATAAAACGAAAGGAAAATAAATTATGAAACGTCTTTTTACTCTGATTGCTTCTATTGTTCTGGCCACCAGTCTGCTGGCTGTCCCCTGCTTTGCCGCTGAGCCTGAAGACTTGCCAGCACCGCAGCCTGGTGTGACCGAAACGGAACAGCCCGAAGATTCTGATCCCGGACGAATCGGGTATGCAGTTATATCCAGCCACGCGTTCGGGGGCGGTGAAGACATTTAAGTTTCAAATTCCATGCCCAGATATTCTTTTGCTTCCTTTTTGGTAATTTCCAATCCTTCCTGGTATTCGATGACTGGCACAGATAATAGCATTTACGATAGAGATCCGCGCTTTTTTTGTCATCTCCCATGAAATGAGCGCATTCAGCTTGGATTTCAAGACAATGGGTAAATATTGATAGTGCCCATATTTGAGGCAAGCCTTCCTGCCTTCTTCTGCACATTCTGCGCTATCCTCGTAGCGACCGCACAAATCCAGAACACGGGCATAATTAAAATAAACCATCGGTAAGATACCAACCGAAGTGATTGTTTCTTCAAAATGCTTTCGGACATATTTCAGCAGCTGGTAATAGATATCAGCTGCTTTTTTATTTTGTCCATCATCGGAGTATGCAATTCCAATTTGATTGATGATCTTGATTTCGTCTGTCGAATAAAAAAACCTCTCAATCTCATCCAAATTAAAGCGGGGAACCGTCAGCCGAATTGCTTGCATCAACAGGTCAATCTGTTCTTGTGGTGTATATCGTTGATCCAAACGCCCCAACAACACCTTAGAGCGTAAGATAAACTGCTGCGCGATTTGATCGTCATGGTCTGCAATCTGCTCAAATTTTTTTAAGGTTTCAAAGCCTTCCTCCACGCGATGATTAGCATTGCATGCAACAATCTCCTTTTGAAGGGCTTCCATTTCCAGCTCATTTTTACTCAACAGTGCAAAATAGCGGTCATCCGGCAGGCCCAGCCGCTGCAAAAGGGCATTGATCCGATTGCGGCTGGGAGTCTGTTTCCCATTTTCCAGTCGGGAAAGGGTCATCGGTTCACAGATTCCATCGCAAAGCTGCTCCTGGGTCAGGCCCAGATCCAGCCGCCGCTGTTTGATATATTCTCCAAGAAAAACATTTTTCATTGAAACCACCCCAGATTGAATAAAGAGTTCTTATAATTATAAAGGATATCAAGCTAATTTTCCAGTCGAACGGTTCAAAAAGGAATAAGTTCATTGGAAACTTATCGTTTTGTGTTATTTGCAAAGTAACTTGGTACGATATGTTGCCGGTCGGCAGGATGTGCTACAATACAGTCACAGCAAGGGATACGAACAAACGTCCCAAGCTGAATAAAACCAAAAAGAAAGGAGAAACAGAAAATGTATACCGTAACTTTTTCCAATGAAGAGCTGGAAGAGATGAAGGCAAACGACGCGGTTGTTATCGTTAGCTGCGATGATGACAACGGGCACCGCCTCTACTGATCAGTGACGGTTTCCCAAGGAGCAAATGTTTGCTTCTTGGGATTTTTCTGTATAATGGAACCATGTTTTATGAATTGAAAAACGGAACGCTTGTGGAAACCAAAGACGCACAGGGGAATTTTGATCTGACACAGGTCCTTGGAAATAAATATTTAGAAGATGTTGATTCCGAAAAATGTGTTATTGTTGATACGTACAGCAATAGATGTTTCCTCATCTCAAAAGATCTCCTCCACCATGGTGTGAGCGAAGAAGTATACCACAAAATGCTGGATAGCGATGAAACCGACTCAAACAAGTCAAGCGAAGAAGTCACTTTCATCTTAACAATTACGTATAAATGCAACATGCACTGTACTTACTGCTATCAGCAAAACGATAAAACCTTGGAAAAGAAACTTATCAGTGATGAAACTCTGGATAAAATTTTAAGTATCATTGCACAGTATATGGAAGCAAATCCGAACAAGACCGTTCGACTGGGTTTATTTGGTGGCGAACCCTTGCTGATCGAGAATGAGAAAGTAATTGATAAAATTCTCCAATTTTGCAAAGAGCACAAAACCACTGTTCATATCACCACAAACGGAAGTTTCCTTTCGTATTATTTGAAGAAATTTATCATCAATCGTCGCTTCATCAGCGGTATTTATCCCACAATCGACAGTATGGCGTTAAATTATATGACGCGATACGATCTTGATCCGAGCCGGAACAATACAAATGAAACTTTCAAACTCCTGTGCTGTATTAAGACACTTCTGCATTACGGCATCCATGTGGACTTAGGAACCAATATCGATAGGCACAATCATAAAGAAATCTGGAATACACTGGATGACTTGAAGAAGTTACAGCTTTTGCAGGATAAAAACTTTGCGTGGACTATTGGTCGAGTAGATGATCGTTTGTATGAAACAAATTTCCCTGACATCATGATGGAAAGTGAGATTCTCGCTGAGCTTCAAAGCAAGCCTCTCCCGGACAATGTTCACGCGGCATTTTTAAAGACCTGCTATAACTTTGCCGACAAAATGGGCCTAAAGTTGAATTTGCGGGAGCATAAACAAACACATAGTTATTGTTGGAGCACTTCGTCATCCAGTAATGTTTTTTATGTTGATATGAATCTGAAAACATATCGTTGTACTTGCACAGTTGGTAGATCTAGGTACAGCCTTTTTGATTTTTCCTATGAAAATTTAACAAATTATCGGCCCGTCGCTGTAACCTGCAATTCTTATGCGGAGTGTAAGGATTGTAAAATCGGTGGCTTCTGCGGTGGCGGATGTCAGCTGTCCCACCAAATCGATTTCAAAAAGTGCTGTACATATGAAGAAGAAGTTTTTTCTCACTTCATGAAAACACTGTTTATTCCTTATATTAAATCCAAATATAACGAGGTGAATCAAAATGAACGCAAAGCTGAAAACAGATGCACTTGACCTTACCTCTCTGCTCAATGGGCTGGTGTTTTTCTCCCCAGTCTCTCTACTGGTACGAACCACTGCAGGAATCTCTCTCAGCCAATTCTTCATTTTGCAAGCAATTATGGCTACTATGGTCCTCCTCACAGAGATTCCTCTCGGAAAGCTGACCGATCGCATTGGCTATAAATCCACGTTGGTACTATACCAGATCGCGCTGCTCATTTCGAGAACCTGCCTCTTGCTGGCTCATGTAAGCTGCAATTATAGTCTGTTTATTTTACAGGCTATCCTCGAAGGCACAGCGGCTTCCTTTTCTTCTGGGACGCAGAGCGGCTATATTTATATTATGTTTTCAAAGGAACATTACGCTGAAAAATCTGCACATGTCGCCAATTATGGAACTGTCGGATTTTTTGCCAGTACCCTAGCTTATGCGGTCCTGTACACGCTGATTGGCATCAAGGGTCTGCTTCTGGCAACGATTGCCGCAAACCTTGTTGCTGTCTTTACCTCTTTAAAAATCCCCAAGGAAACAGTGCAGCCCAGAAGTGAAACGCGCCAAAAGAAAAACATTCCCTATCCGCAGTTGTTTCAGCAGAAAAAGATATGGATGCTTCTAATGATTTTGGCAGCTTTGAACATTGGCCGCATTCTGATCAATTTCTTCTATGCGGAGAAGCTGCAGTTGTGCGGGATCAATGAAACCTGGCTCGCCGCAATTATTATGGGTTATTCTGCAATTCAGTTGCTGTCCGAACGGATTCTCGCCCGTACCAAGCCTGAACACTATAATCAAATGATGGCACTGTTTTTCATTCTGAGTGGAATAGCCCTTGGTGTGTTGGGCTTGGTCAATGTGCCGGTTTGGACTATCCTATTTATGCTGATCCTTCCGCTTTTTTTGGATATTCCATCCTATCTGCTGGGAGAAGTCCAAAACAGCATTGTAGATGCTGCCGGCAGGGAAGACAATCGCGCCGAGCTGCTTTCCGTCTTCAACATGGGCGTCAATGTTACTGAAATTTTTTATCTGTTTGGCTCATCACTACTGGTGAGCGCCGGGTCAACGGCTTGTTTTGTCATCCTCGGTGCTTTTATGACCGTAGTTGGAATTGGCATCTGTCTTTCTGTGAAGAGCGCATGGTTGCTTTCACTTCAAGAAAAAAAGAACGGCAACTAATTTTAGTCTACAATATCAAGAGGGCTTATATATGATGTCTGGATACATCTCCGATTGCCTAGGAGAAAATTTCAGTTGTATTCAACCCAAGCCAATATTACCTCAAAAATTCAATTGGGATGTCTTCATGGCCACACTGATTCCTACTGAAGGGTGTAATTTTCAGTGTTCATACTGCCACAAAAACCACCCGGCAGCCAGTATGACCCGTGACACACTGGATCAGATCGAAGAGTATATCACTGCGCAGGCCCCACGGCATAAGCAGGTTGTGCTTGCATGGCTTGGAGGTGAACCTACTCTTTGCAAAGACACTGTGCTGGAAGTGTCCAACATTGTGCAAAATCTGCAGAAACAGTATGGCTTTCACTATGCTGCCAAGATGACCACCAATGGTTATCTGCTGAATGACAAGCTATTTCGGCAGTTCTATCAGGCAGGAATCACCAGCTATCAAATTACAATTGATGGTTGGAACCATGACAAGACTCGGCCCCATGTATCTGGCAAAGGAACCCTGCGGACCATCATTGACAATCTGGTCGCTCTTTCCAAGTTGCCCCCGGAAGAGTACTCCTTCCATATCACGCTACGCCGTAATCTTCTGGCCGGCGATGAGGACTACAGTTGGTACGATTACCTTTACCGTTTGTTTGGACAGGATAAACGCTTCGCTGTACTTGTTTGTGCAGTTGGTGACTGGGGCGGCAAAGGCTCCCACGATCTGTCACCCCTTCACCAGGATACTCAAGAGGTGTTGGTTGCGAAGCATATTGCATATCTGGATAAAATCGGGATGCTGCGTTATAATCAAATGTACTGTGTCTCCCGTCCAAATCGTCTTGTATTCTGGCCCGACGGGAAAATTGGAAAATGTACTGCGGCTCTTAACCGTCCTCAACCCCAGTTAGAATGAAGCCGTTCAAAAAAGACGGTATGATCGATCCAGAAGTTCAGCATCTTTAGATGTCTTCTGCCCTGAAACCTGATTGCTGTGGCAACCAGAATGTTTTGGTGATAAGCGCAAAGCTCAGTTCGATCATGTGTACGAGTTGACGCCCGCATCTTCTATTGTCTGAAACCGGGAAGCAACGCAATAGCCGGAAGAATCCAAAGAAACCGGGGGTTTCGTGGCACACGACTTTGTTTGCAAAGTCTAGTGTGTTACACCTTGGTTCCGGCTGACGCGGAAAAGGGGCTGCGAGAGGCTCCGGCAAGCACCTGTTCTGCGGCAGAAGGATGCGCGGATGGGCGTTGCTATTGACGCTCTTTGCCACCCAGCGCAGGCTTGCAGAGGAACCAATGGTGTACGTTCTCCCGTCCTGCCGCAGCAGCGCTCCCCGCCCTGTATTAGTAGCACTCTTTGTCGTTTCTTCGAAGAATATTTCTTGCAAAGGCTATGCATCCCATAGTTTTTGTAGTATTATTTTTCATAGCCCATCCACCCCATCAAAACGACAAGGAGGCGACTCGTGTTATGATCTATCGGAACGACCCCTATCTTGATGCCCAGTTCCAAAAAGCGGTTCAAGCCGCCCACAACCAAGACTGGGATACCTTTGAGCATTCTTCGTTCTATGATGCTCGAATGATGGAAGATCTGCTATATGTTTGCGAGGATTTTATGCCGTTGGAGGCCAAGTGCCGTTTTGCCTTGGAGCATTACGACAACCACGGCGACCATTCTCCCATTATTCGGAAATACGTTCGCCGGGCAAGGATCATCCGCCCTGAAAATTGGCGCGATGCCCTGCCGGAAAGCGTACGCGATCTCGACACTTTTACGATTTACCGTGGCTCTAGCAGCGACATCAGCCGCGCGCCTCTCTCGCTCTCGTGGTCACTCTCTTACGATGTTGCAGAGTGGTTCGCACGTCGTAATAATTTCCTTTACCAACTGCCTGTCCATGTTTATCAGGCCACGATCAAAGCCGATAAAATCATCGCGTATCTCAATTACCGCAACGAGTTCGAGGTTCTCCAGTATCGCAACATCAAGGATGTGCAGGAGATCACACCCTTGCGAGGGTACAGTTCTCTATACAACGCATTCTTGAAATCGCAGAGTACTCCCGGCAGTGACTCAGACGCAGGCGACCGTTACTTCAATGAATGGTATCAGGCGCAAGGCAAATGATCAGCGTCTGTGCTTGCCCCGGTTGCCTGCAAGTGTCCCCGGTTTCAGCATTGCCGTTTTATAAAGAATCTTCTTTATCAGCTTTCTTTCATCCTCTGTCAGCTTATCGTAGTTGATGCCGATTGCCTTCAATGCTGTTCGGATCTTCTTTTCATCCGCAGACCCTTCAAGTTTCTGTGCATCCTCCAGTTCCTTCATCAAGTTATCGACCATTGCACCATCCGAAGTGGTCTTGTCCTTGCGGTGTTCCGTCTTGATGTTCTTCAGGATAGCCACCAACTCGTCATACAAGACCCGACCAAAGTACTCATCTTCATCGATCTGCCCCAGCTTCAAGGTGCTCATGTACAGATCGTTTTCATCTGCTGCATATTTCTTTTTCAGCATTTGCCGGGTCGCTTCCAGACCAGCATTGAGGTTTTGAATGTTTGCGCTGACATATCCATCCACATAGATTTCCAGATCGGTCATGAACCGCCGGAAATTCTCATGCACGATCAGCTCGCACAGCAGCCGATGATTGAATTTCCATTTCTTAATACGTCCACTGCACCATCGCTCAGATGCAAGTCCGAAAGGACTGCATCTGGGCGTTTTTTGTTTTCCGTCACACCCAGCAGGTAGTCCGTGGTCACACCATAAAACTCAGCCAGCGTTGTCACCGCATAAATACTGAGGTCGGTCACATCGTCGCTCTCATACTTCGACAGTGCCGATTTGGACAGACCCGTCTGCTCTGCCAGCGTTTCCAGCTTCAGATTCCGCTCCACACGCAGGTCTTTGAGCCGTTCTCCCAGTGTCAGCTTGATGTTCATGGTCGCACCTCCGATGTTTTTTGCACAGTATACCACTTCCGGCGGTTCCTGTCCATAAGCGTGGAATTTTGCAGTTTCTGCACCTGTTTTCCGACATTATGGATATACGGCACAGCGGCCATCGTGGTGCTATCCTATAGACAGAAAGAAAACATATTAACTCCCCAGCAGCGAACATATTAAGGGCTTCCCGTAAAAGCCCTCTGAAATATCTTTCATAACAGAACCTTGAGAACAGAATGACCGTCCGAACTG
>VOFC01006051.1_pt1 | contig 13962 bp, 27 predicted proteins | sample 5384161 | NCBI WGS metagenome assembly VOFC01 (sample SAMN12384722, study PRJNA508395) | human gut metagenome | isolation source: healthy gut B | host: Homo sapiens | reverse complement strand
TGATTACTTCCTTTCATTTGCTGTGACTATAGTATATCAGTTAACTGATATTGAATCAATGCACATTCTTTACAAATATCAGTTAACTTATTTTATGCAATATGTCAGTTTACTGATATGGCCTGACTGTGCTATCATAGTAGCACAAGGAGGCTTGACAATGGCAACACAGAAATACACAGGCACAGGGGCGCAGAGAAGAGAGCCAGCACCGAATATAACCGGCGGCGCGATAACATTATGCTGCGCCCGACAAAAGAGGAAGGTGCGCAGATCGGACAGGCCGCAGCCGATGCCGGACAGAGCGTGCAAGGTTATGTACTGGGTGCTGTGCGCGTCCAGATGGACAAAGACAAGGAGGACAAAGCGTAGTGTATGATAGAGTAGATGCAAGCAGCGGAGAGAGCCTTTGCCGTACTATGGCAGAGAGGAATGCGATACCGCGATCTTTTAGCATTTTCCACAGGTAAGGACAGCATTGCAGCGTGGTTGCAGCTGAGGAAGTATTTCAAGCATGTAATCCCGTATTATTGTTACACTGTGCCGGGTCTGGAATTCGTCGAAAACAGCCTCGCATACTATGAGGATTTTTCGGCACTCATTTACAGACTGCCGCACAGATCACTGTACCGGCTGTTGCGAAATCTGGTCTTCCAGTCGCCGGAGCATGTAACCAAGATCGAGGCGCTGGATTTGCCCGGCGAAGAATATGACGATGCCGAAATTGGCGAGATCATCCGCGAATGCAAGCGCCTGCCGGAATGCGTATACACTGCGACCGGCGTTAGAATGGCAGATAGCCCTATGCGACGTATCGCCATGAAAACACATGGAGCGTCGAACCACAATGCAAAGCGGTTCTATCCGGTGTTCGATTGGGTAAAGCCGACCTGCTGCGCGAATTTGATGCAAGCGGTGTTCGCCTGCCGGTAGACTATAAAGCTGTTCGGCAGAACGTTCGATGGTATTGATTATCGGTTCTTGAAGCCGATCAAGGAGAATTTCCCGCGGGACTACGAGAAGATTATCACATGGTTCCGCTGGCAGAGTTGGAGTTATTCAGGAGGGGCGAACTGTAATGGGATATTGGAACGACGAAGAAGTTAAGGAAACAAAAGACGATCACATTGAATTAGAGCAGCTCGAAAGCGAGTGCCTCGATGAACTGGGGACGTAGAAAGAGTTTCCGTGAGCGCATGGGCGCTGAGAACAAGCGATTCCGCGATATGTGCGACACTGAATATTGGTGTTGTATCTGCTTTACCAGCAGAGCGCAGAAAGAGGAATTTCTCGCATCCCTCGAATTCGATACCGATCTAAAAGTACATCGAAGGCAAGGAATTCGCGCGGGCGGTAAAGCGTCCGATTAAGACCGAAGATATGAAGTTTGCGCGAATCGGCAAAGGCTCAAAAAGAATATTTGAGCAAAATCATTGGTGAATAAATATAACGGAAAGGATTATCTGCGAAAGATAGTCCTTTTTGTATATTTGAAAGGAGGTGAAGCATGGGTAGTGGTTATGGTAGTGGCAGACTTGCAAACCGTGGTCGTTCTGGCGGTGTGCGCCGTCGTAGCGTAGCGGTTGGCCGTCGTGCGGCTGGCGCTCGTGGCGCCTCGCTCGTCCTCGACCTAAGCAAACACAACTCAACAGACAAAGCACCGAGAAAGTCCCGGTGCTTTTCTATTGGGTGAAAGGAGGTTATGAAATGCCGAGAGGCAGACCGAAGAAAGTAATGATCTTGAAGCTGTTGAAGAACTTGCCGCAGAGGGCAACACCCAAGCGGACATTGCGGACGCTCTGGACTTTGCGAGAAAAACTTTCTGAATCGCAAGGATGTAAGGGCGGCTTATGTGCGCGGCGTGTCACAGATGCGCTTGCGTTTGAGACACTGGCAGGTACAGGCGGCTAAAGGTGGAAATATACAAATGCTGATCTGGTTAGGTAGGCAGTACCTCGGGCAGAGCGATACACCTGCACCGATGGAAAGCGATAACGACAACGGCGTGCAGCCGCTCGTTGATATGCTGATGAAGCCTGCACCGGACAGAGACATAAAGGATTTTGAAGATGGATAATATCCCGCACCGTTCACGAAAAACAAGTGGATTATTTCTATAAATCCCTTCATAGCTGGTTCAACGTGGCCGAGGGCGGCAAGCGTGGCGGTAAGAACGTATTGCAAACAACGGCGTTCTGCGCTCGATTGGAAAAGCACCCGAACAGATTCCACCTCATTGCAGGCGTTTCTACTGCGTCAGCAATGCTTAATATCATCGACTGCGACGGTTACGGCATGATTAACTATTTCGGCAAGAAGAATTGCCGGGTAGGTAAGTACCAGAACCGAGACTGCATCTACGTCAAGACGCGGAACGGCGCTGAGAAGATCGTGCTTGTATCCGGCGGTCGTAAAGACGGCGACGAGAAGAACATCAAGGGCAACACTTACGGCCTTGCGTATATCACCGAGGCAAACGAGTGCCACCCTAAGTTTGTGCAGGAAGTCTTTGATCGTACCATGACGAGCGGCGACCGTGGTATTTATCACGATCTTAACCCGAAGGGCGAGAACCACCCGTACTACACAGACGTGCTCAACTTCCATATGGAGAAGCAGCGGAGAACCCAAACTACGGTTTCAACTACGGACATTTCACCATTGCAGACAACCTTTCTGTATCGGATGAACGCTTGAAAGAAATCCTTTGCGACATACGACCGCAAAAGCATCTGGTATCAGCGTGATATCCTCGGTATGCGACGTGTTGCAGAGGGTCTGGTTTATCCCTATGTTCTCGACCGAACTGCACGTTACGGATGGTGAAGGTTCCGGCAATCGCTGGTTTGTGTCCTGTGACTACGGCACGATTAACCCGACCGTGTTCCAGCTTTGGCGGTTTGATGAAATGACCTGCAAATCAACTTGCGTGCGTGCGTATCGGCACGACAGCCGCAAGGAGAAGAAACAGAAAACAGATGAGGAATACTACGCCGATCTTGAAACGTTCGTTGGTGGTCAGTATATCGAGGCGATCATTATTGACCCTCGGCTGCATCGTTCAAGGAAACAATCCGCAGACACGGTAAATTCCGTGTGCGTGACGCAGACAACAGCGTGCTTGACGGTATCCGCCTGATGGGAACGCTGCTTGCTGCTGGTTATGCACAGTACAATGCAAGCTGCACCGGAGCAATCGACGAATTCGGTATGTATATGTGGGATGATAAATCCCCGAAGATGCGGTTATCAAGGAGTTTGACCATGATATGGACGCATCACGCTATTACTTCCAGACGATAGTGCGCCGAGAGGTTAGAGCAAGGGGGGCTTGTGAATGTTTGAACGGTTGAAGCAGTTAATAAAGGCGGTGAGGCAAGCAATGATTCCGGCAAACAAAATTGAAGAACTGACAGGGGCAACGGCGGTCTATGATTCCACGATGCAGTCAAACATTGACCTGTGGCGACGGATGTATATGGACGATGCCGAGTGGCTCGGTCAGCACGGCAACCGGAATGTTACGTCTTGCGGCCTGCCGTCGGCTATCTGCCGAGCAGTAGCACGCCCAACCACCATTGAAAGCACCATCACTGTTGATGGCGGCGCACGAGCAGAGTTCCAAACGAAAGCCTGCGCGGTATGATTCCACACATGCGAATTGACGTTGAAAAGGGTCTCTCGGTCGGCGGTTTCTTCTACAAACCGTTTGTATCAGAGAACCGTGTGCTTGTGGACTTTAACACAGTCGGCAGCGCATAATTCGGTCAGTGTTGACAGCAACGGCGAAATCACAGCGGCAGTGTTCGCGGATACCAAGCGAGAAAAGAACCGATATTATACCAAATTGGAGTACCACGAACTGAAAAGCGGCGTGTACACCATCAAGAACAAGGCGTACAACTCCGACAAGAATGGTAGTATCGGCTCGGAAGTACCGCTGAATACTGTAGAGGACTGGTCACAGATTGCACCGGAAACGACGATTCAGAACGTAGAACGTCCGCTTTTTCGGTTTTTTCCAAGTGCCGATTGCAAACAACATCGAGCCGGAAAGCCCGCTCGGTGTCTCGCTTTACAGCGGCGCAGCAGTTGACCTAATCCGACAGGCTGACCAGCAGTGGGAACGTCTCATGTGGGAATATGAAAGCGGCGAACGCCGTATCCTGATGAGTGATTCTGCGATTCCACAGCGCGTTGTAGATGAGCACGGACTATTGCACACGAACCCGCTGCTCCGTGACCGTCTGTTCCGCCGGATGCCGTTTGAAAACGTAGACTTCTATCAGGAGTTTTCGCCGGCATTCCGCAATGATGCACTATACAAGGGCTTCAAGACACATTGAAGATGATCGAGCTGAACTGCGGCTTGTCTTTCGGAACGCTGTCCGACCCTCAGACGGTAAACGCAACCGCAACCGAGATCGTATCCAGCAAACAAACAATGTACGTCACTGTGAGGGATACGCAGGCGGCACTTGAACACGCTCTGAACGGCCTGCTGTACGGCATGGACGTATACACCACGCTTTACGGTCTTGCACCTGCTGGTGATTGGGACTTGCAGTGTGATTGGGGCGACGGCGTTGTGCAGGACACCGAGCAAGCAGAAAGAACTTGCGGATATGCGCAACGACGTTTCTGCCGGTCTTATTCGAGGTGAACTGTACATTGCGAAGAAGTACGGTAACCGAAGAAGAAGCGCGGGCAATATGCCGAACCTAATGAGACCGGCTATCAGGAGGACGGAACATGGATAAACACAATTATTTACCCCGCAAGAGGGTATGAAGGCGATTTAATCTCTGTCGAACAGACATTCTGCGGAAAGCAAATCCCACAGCACGTTATGATCTGGTTATTTCGCCTGAACGTGACGTAGAAATCAAAATCGGCTGCGTTTCTTGGGACGAAATCGAACAACTTTGAAAATCGAATAATCGGTTTTGAAAATCGCATAACCCACTTTGATAAAGTGAATCCAGCGCCGAAGGCGCTTTTTTTTTCATGCCCGCAACGGCACTAAACTACAGGAATTGGCTATCCTGCAAGCCTAAAAGTGCAGGCAGATCGGTGACGGCGACCACCTAAAACGCCTAATCTGAAAGGAGTACACACATGAAAAAAAGAAGAACTGTTAGAAATCGGTTTGACTGACGAACAGGCAGATAAGGTTTTTCGCACTGAACGGCAAGGATGTTGAGAAATACAAGTCACAGGCGGTAGAAGCCAAGAAAAGACGTTACCGACCTGCGCGACCAGCTCACCCAGCGCGACAAGGACATTGAGGACTTGAAGAAGAATGCGGGCGACGCGGACGACTTGAAGACCAAGCTCGACACCCTGCAGAAGAAGTACGACACCGACACCGCAGAATTCCAGAGCAAGCTCGATGCCCGCGATTATGCGGACGCAGTACGCGCCGGTATCACCGCAAAGGGGTATTAAGTTTACCTCAAAGGCGGCAGAAAAGGCATTTATCGCCACCTGACCGCAAACAAACTGGAAATGAAGGACGGCACGCTGACCGGTTTTGACGATTACTGCAAGAAGCAGCAGGAATCCGACCCGGCGGCATTTCAGAGCGAAAAACCTGCTCCGACGTTTGCAAATCCGATTCAGAATCCCGCACCGCATGCGGTAAGTGCTGCCGGTCTGGCTGCACAGCGGTATTCCGCACAGTTCGCACCCAAGGAAAGGAGTAAATAACCTATGGGCACTTATGTAAACAAGTTGACGGTGCACGCAAGCCGTCTATCCTCGCAAGCGAAGTTGGTCTGATTACCCAAGACCCGCCTCATCCCCGCAACCCTCGGCACCGCTGATGGCAATCGAAAGGTTGTTAAGCAGGGGCACTATCTTCCTGCTGAACGACAACACCGCAGAGGGCATTGTGTTTGAGGACGTGGACGTAACCAACGGCGACCGTGTAGCTGCTGTTATTGTTGCTGGCCGTGTATATGCAAACCGCCTGCCCGCACAGCCGAGCGCGGACGATAGCTCCAAGACTGGCGCAAAGTCCACCCTCGAAAAGAGCGGCGTTGTTTTTGTTAACGCGCCGGAAACCACCAGAGCGTAAAGGAGTAATAACCTATGGAATTTGTAGAACTGCTGAAAGAAGCTGAACTGCTGGACTTCGGTCAGAATTTCAACATTGCACGCCCGGAGCTGTCCGGCGACCGCCTGTTCCCTGACCAGAAGACGCAGAACATCACCGCAAAGTATCTCGCAATGTCTGACAGCGCATACCTGCCGACCATGGCAACCGTGCACGCGCTCGACGCAGAGGCACAGATTGGCTCCCGCCCGACTGCAAGCATCGTAACCGTTGAGAAGCTGCTCATCAAGCGCAAGATCAACCTTTCTGAGCGTGTCCGCCTGCTCCGCAACCACGGCGTAAACACCAACAACGAGATTCTCGACTATATCTTTGACGATATGGCACGTCTGGCCGAGGGTGTAAAGACCCGTACCGAGGTAGCGAAGCAGGAGCTGCTTGCAACCGGCAAGATGACCATCAACGAGAACCACGTCAATACCACTATTGACTTCGGCGTTCCGACCGACCATACGAACAAGACTTTCGATTGGTCTACCGAGGCAAAGGCAAAGACCATCCTCGACGATATTCAGGGCGTGCGCGACGCTGCTATTGCAACCGGCCGTGTACTGCGTGAGATCGTCACCAGCTCTGCTGTTCTCAGCCTGCTTGCTAAGAGCGCTGTTATCCAGAACGCGCTTTTCGGCTCTTGCTTTCGCTGGTCGTCTGGCAACTCAGGACGAGATTACGAGCCTGTTCTCTCGTCTGTTTGGCATTGAGCGCATCACTGTAAACGATCAGGGTTTACAACTACGAAAAGGCAGACGGCACGCTGACCACTCAGCGCTACTTCCCGAAGAACAAGATTGCGTTCCTCACGCAACCATGGCAAACAGTTCGTTCGGCGCTGGCCTGGGGTGTAACTCCGGAAGAGGAAGCGCAGGGCGCATTTGCTGCATCGCAGAACCAGTATCACCATGACCCAGTGGCAGACCCCCCGACCCGGTTGCAATCTGGACTAAAGGCATCCGGTATGTTTATCCCGGTTCTGCCGACCCGGACGGCCTGTACATTGCAACTGTAACCCTGCCGTCGTAAAGAAAGCGAGCAATCCGCCGTGTACGCAAACATGACTTTTACCGCACCTGCCACAAAGAGGGTAATCTGATCGATAGAGAAGGATTACGACCGCGTAGCAGGGAGGAAAGTGGCGGATATTATCTCTGCGCAACGCCTCGGACGCTCTGACGGCGTTCTGAGCGACACTGTAATGCGCAGGTAAAACGCGCCTTAACTGTGCGCTGGCGAAGTCATGCACAATCAGGAAACCGCAGAAACCGCCGTTCTTTTCTACGGACGGCGGCGCGGTATCCCTGAGCGTCGGCTCGTGGTCTCGCAGTTACGGCGCTAACTCTGCTGTGCTGCACAGGTGCAGAGCATTGAAGATCGGCAAAAACGACTTATCGCACAGTATTTGTGCGGTACTGGCTTACCTATGGCGGTATCGGCTGATGAAGTATCCTATTACTCCGGACTTGAAAACGCGCCTAAACCGCTTGTGAAAGCAATCCTCGCAATGGAAGATGACCTGTTGCGTGAGATTTGCTCTCGCTTCAAGCTGACCGGCGAACTGAATGAGGTAACGATAAACGACATACGCACGCTGAAAGCATACGGTCTGGATATGGATACCATCGAACGGCGTATCGCAAATCATACCAAGACCAGCACAGAGGAAGTGCAGGAGCGCTTGACCGTGCGGCGGTAAAGCTGAACCGTGAGTATTACGGCGAGCTGTCCGACAAGGCAGGTATTACAATGCCACTTGAAATCGTGACGGCGCGAGAAATTGAACTGATTCGCAAGCAAATGCTCGATGAGTACCGCAACATTACCCGTTCTTTGGGCTTTGCGGTTCAGACGAACGGCGAAATCGTGTTCCGCCCTATCAAAAAAGCCTATCAGGCTGTGCCCGATAAGGCAGAAATGAAGGTTTACTCTGGCGGATTTACGGTTAGCAGGCGCTTGAAGATGCAGTGCGGGAACTGGCTGACAGCGGTATCCGCACGGTTGATTATGCGTCTGGTTGGATGAACCATGCTGACGTTGCAGCGCGGCGTGCTATTGTAACCGGTCTGAATCAGGTTACATCCGTATGCCGAAGAAGCGGCTGAGGTGTTGGAAACCGACTTGTACGAAGTGACCGCCCATCGCGGAGCACGCGATAAGGACAAACCGCACGTCTGGTCAAATCATAAGCGCTGGCAAGGCAAGGTATACGCCACGAAAGACGGCAGCAAGTACCCGAATATCTACAAGGTTTGCGGATTGGGACAGGTTGACGGTCTGGGGGCGCTAACTGCCACCACCACCGGCATCCATTTTTGAGAGGGCGTTTCAGCGCGTCTATACGGACGATGAACTAAAGAACATCGACCCGCCGCCGTTTGAGTATCAGGGCAAGACTTACACCGCCTACGAAGCGACGCAGATGCAACGCAAGTTGGAAACGGCTATGCGGAAGCAGACACGGCGCAGGATGGCGTTTGAAGCCGCCGGGGATACCGAGCAAGCCGACAATGCAAAGATTACGCCTGCAAGCGTTACGGCGCGAATACGTTTTCTCGAAGCGGCAGAATTGCCGACACAGTTTGAAAGGGCAAAGGTGACAGCATGAAATTACCGCACACTGTGACGATCTTTCAGCCGTCCGGGCCGAACAGTGCTTACAGGCGTGTTGCTGAAAGCACCAGAGGCACAGTGGCAACGAAAACCGCACTCAACAGCGCGGATTCCGTCACACTGCATATCCCTCTGCCGTGCGAACTTACGCTATCGCCTGAAAAGGACCATTTCGCCCGTGGTGATGTGCCGGATGAGGGTTACCAGAAATGCCGTGAGAAGCACGAGACATACCGGGTGACAAGCGTTTCGCGCTATGACTACGGCCTGTTGCAGCATTTGAGGTGGGCGGACGATGATTTACTATTCCCTGAATCTGAAAGTGCCGAAAAACGTACTGGAAAAGCGCGTCGTAAAGGCTAACAAGTGGCTTTGCGAGGAAATCATCAAGGACACCGATCAGTTTGTTCCCGCGCGAACCGGAGCGCTGGCAATGAATGTGCACCGACAGGGAATACCATCGTGTACGCCTCTCCCTATGCACGATTTCAGTATTACGGTAAGGTGATGATTGACCCAGCAACCGGCGCGTTTGGCACCCAAGGGCACACGCAAGGCGTTGACAGACCGGAACCTCAAATACAGCAAGGGATGCAAGAACGCGCGTTCTCACTGGTTCCGAGGCAAGCAAGGCTAGATGAAACGCGCTGGATGGAAGGAGGTGCGCATTTTGACCGATGAGTGAGAAATTGAACACGGTAACAGCTCGTGAACAAGACGGTGTTTCACGGGCTGTTCTTTTATGGCTGAAAGGCTATGCTCCGAAATCGAGTTTGAATATCTCCCGCCGGAACGGTCAGGCATGATGCTTACCAGTGTACAGAGCGCGTATAAAACCGCACAGTACATTGACGGCGGATATGCTGCACAGTACCCGTTCGGCGTGATGTATCGCGCCCTGCCGACCGACAGCGAGGACGTCTCGACGTTGAATCCTTGCTGAATGAGCTGGGGAGCATGGGCGGAAGAAACCCGCCTGATCTCGGCGAGGAATGACCGTCACATCTGTTGAGCGAAACGACCCCTGCGGGGCTTATCGCTCGATACGAAATTTAACCGGAGGATTACCAAATCCTCTTAACCATTAACTATGAAGTAGAGGTGTAAAAATGGCAACTGAAAAGATTAAACGTCCTCTTATTGCTCATTTTCTGGATACCAGCGATAAGATGGGCGAATATAGCGCTGCAAAGTTTGCACGAATCGGCAAGAACGTAACCGAAGCGTCTACGGACTACGGTGCACAGACCGAGACCGAGCAGGACATTATTTCTGATTCTGCAACTACTGAGATTACCGGCTATCAACCGACCATGAGTTGTTTCTCAGCAGTGCACCAAGGGCGACGACGTGTTTGAGTTTATCGACAAGAAGCGTCGCGCTCGTGCTACTCTGGCAGATTCCCACGCATGGCTGCTGAATGTGGACATGTGGAATGCTACCAGTGACAGCGACACTGCAACCTACGTTGCAGAAGTACAGGAAGTATCTGTACAGGTTGATACCTACGGCGGCGCAGGCGGCGAATCCCCGACGCTGGAATATACGCTGAACTATGTAGGCGACCCGATTCCGGGCACTGTTAAGATCACCGGCGGCGCACCGGTATTCACTGCGAACGTATCCGTATAAGGAGGTAACGAAATGGATAGTATCCGCGTAAACAGCGGCGTAAAGGTTATTGAAGTCAACGACAAGGGAGAGACGATCTCCCTTCCGCTGTCTGATGATAGCTTTGTCAAAGGCTTTTTCGACCTGCTGAATGAAATCAAAGACAAGGCAACGGCTATTTCTGAGAAGAAAAGGCGACGTTCTGGACACTCTGGACGATATCGTGGCGTTTGACAAAGACGTTAGGGAAAAAATCGACGCGCTGATTGGCGAAAATACTTGCGCGAAGGTGTTTGGTGCGGTTCTTCCGTCCTCCGACCAGTTCATTGATTTCTTCGCACAGCTTACCCCCATCATTGACAGCCACGTTGAGAAGCGTGCAGCAAACATGAGCAAATACAGCGCGGAGCGTGTCGGCAGTGTTTAACATGCTGCTCGACCGCCTGCCAAGCTCTTACAAAGGGGTATCTGATTCGCACGGATTACAGAATCGGCATTCAGATTTCCCTTGCACTGGACGACCCGAATTTAAGCGATAATGACCGTGTATGGGTGGCATTATCCTTGCTTTACGGAGCAGGGATGCCGCCCATTGACATTGCACTGGAAGGTTTGCAGTGGTTTTGTTCGCTGTGGCGACGATAGAGAGATTGAACCCGGCGGTAAACGCATGATGTGGTTCGATTTCGATTCTGCACGGTTGTACGCATCGTTCCGGCAGACGTTCGGCATTGAGCTGCACAAGGTCAATCTGCACTGGTTTGAGTTTATGGCAATGATGGAAAGCCTTAACGAAGATTCGGCAATGTCTCATGCCCCACTGCAAATCAGAGTGCACGGACACAAGCAAAATGAAGGAAAAACAGAAACAGGAATACGAACGTCTCAAACGTAATTTAACCCCTGCACCCGCACTTTCCGAAGAAGGGAAAAGGAAGCTATTGACGCTTTTTTGGCGCAGATCAATTAGAAAGGCGGTGAATAAATGGCGGATGGCTCTATCAGAATCGACGCTACTGTAAGCGACGAACAAGCGAAAAAGCAGATTGCACAAATGACGAAAGACATTGAGAAGCAATCAGCCGCCGTAGATAAACAAGCCGCAAAGGTACAAAAACTTGCTGAACAGTGGAACAAAGGTAGCTGCTGGCGGCACGAAAGGGCATTAAAATGCAAGCCGACCTTGCAGCAACGGAGAAGAAGCCGCACGTCTGGCTGCTCCGGTTGGATGAAGTAAACGCTGAGATTGAAAAGGCTCAGAGCGATTACAACACCAAACTGAAACAGGCGGCAACGGGCAATCCCACAGGAGGAATTCTCGGAATCGGCGCAAAGCTGAATTCGCTTGTTGCTGAATCGGATAAATTGGGTGAAGCTCTGCGAAACGCAGATGATAAAGCGGCACAACTGAAACAACAGCTTGCCGAGATCAAGCAATCGTCCACGATGAGCAGCGCCGGTCAGAATGTGCGGCAAAACCTTGCCAACGAGACCACGCAGTTAGAGAACATGAAGGCCGGGCTGAAACAGTCCAAATCGGAAATGAATGACTTCGTAAGTCAGACAAATTCCAAAATGGCTAAACTGAAACGAGTTATGCGAGTTTAGGCGCTGGCTTGAAAACGTCTGTCGGAAGTCTGCAAAATTTTCTCGGCGGCAAAAGGGCGCAGCGATTGACAAGCTCAAAGCCCAAATTCTCAATTTCGGACGTTCCAGCCAAAAATCTATGAAGAAAGCAACGGGCGGCGTGCAGTCGTTCGGTGTACGTCTGCGTTCTATCGTTGCGGGCGCGTTGTTCTTCAACTTGATTTCCAAAGCGCTTACGGCAATGGCTGACCGTTTGGGCAAGGCTCTGCTTGCGAACCAAACGTTTGCAAAGTCGTTCGGACAGGTGAAAAGCAACCTGCTGACGGCGTTTCAGCCTATCTATGAATCTATCATTCCGTGGCTGAATAAGTTGATGCAGGCTCTTGCACAGGTGACGGCACAGATGGCGCAGGTTTATCGCGTCTGTGTTCGGTACGACCGCACAGCAGGCACAGGAAAACGCAAAGGAACTGAACAAGCTGGCACTGGATTCCACGGCATCGTCTGCGAAGAAAGCTGAAAAGGCTCTTTGCATCGTTCGATACAGTCCAGAAATTAACCAATAACAGCAGTAACACGACCGACCGAGCGCACCCAAGTTTGATACGATTATTCCGCAGCAAAAATCAGACACCGCAATGGCTCACTGACTTCTGGAAAGTATTTCAGGATTCGTGGGCAGTACGGACAGCAGACTATTGAAAGCGCAAAGAACGCTCTGTCTGCGCTGAAAGACATGGTTTCCGCTATCGGTCAGTCGTTTATGGCGGCATCTGACGAATGGAACAGGTCTTGCGTTGCTAAACAATATCATTCAACTGTTGCAAACCATCTTTTAACCTGATTACCGCCATTGCAACGGTATTTACCAATGCGTGGAACACGAACAACACGGGCGAACAGATGTTGCAAGCAATTATGAACTTGCTGAACACGATCATTCAGATTGCTTATCACATCTGGCAGGCGGCGTTCATTGCAGCATGGAACGATGGTAACGCGGGACAAATCATGCTGCAAAGCATTATGACCCTCATTACTACGGTGGTTTCGAGGCAATTAGCGCAATCGGTCAAAGCGTTTTTAGCCGCGTGGAATGATGGAAATGCCGGACAAACGATGATAAACACCTTGATACAAATGGTTACGGCGGTTGTAAACCTCGTTAATTCTATCGGTCAAGCGTTTATTGCGGCTTGACTGGACTGATGCAGGGTTAGGCGAAAGTATCTTCTCGAATATTCTTTCCATCATCACAAATATTGAGAATGCGATAAAATCACTGGCTGAAAACCTGCAATCTGCGTGAATACAACGGAATGGCGTAGCTGTTTGGGAGAGCATCCTAAAAATCGTTGACGATGTATTAGCCGGAATTGATAAAATGTCGCAGGCAACGGCAGATTGGGCAAGCGGTTTGAATTTTGAACCTCTTTGTCACGGCATTTAACAATTTCATGGCAGCGCTCGAACCGGTTGTAGACCTGATTGTGAACGGCCTTGCGTGGGCATGGGAGAACGTCTTACTTCCGCTTGCAAGCTGGACTATCGAAGAAGCTGCTCCGGCAATCCTCAATCTTCTTGCGGCGGCGTTGCAGGCAATATATACAAGGTAGTATCTGCGCTGGCTCCGATCCTGCAAACGATTTGGAGCATTATCAAACCTATCGTTCAGTTTATTGGTTTTTCTGTGATCTCTATTATTGAGGGTTTGACGGATACCATTACGAAACTGGGCGACGCTATTTCCTTTGTCCTTAATCTGATTAGCAAAATTGGAAGTGGCATTGGAAGTGGTATTTCGTCGCTTGTTGGCGCATTGGGGGCGGATTAAGCGCATTTTCGATGGATTCTCCAACTGCTGCGTATTCGCTTGACGATTCCTGCTCCTTGCAAATGGTGCGGTTATCAGTCCGAACAGTGAATTTCGCTCTGCTGGGCGATCAGAAAAAGGGCGTGAACGTGGAAACCCCACTGTCCACCATGATTGATGCGTTTAACGCAGCACTGGATACACGGCGGCACTGGAAACAGTAGTCAGC
>VOFC01003671.1_pt1 | contig 13966 bp, 21 predicted proteins | sample 5384161 | NCBI WGS metagenome assembly VOFC01 (sample SAMN12384722, study PRJNA508395) | human gut metagenome | isolation source: healthy gut B | host: Homo sapiens | reverse complement strand
TATGCTTAGAAAGAATTGCCACAAGAGGACACACATGCTGAAGACATTAAAGGCCTATATAGGCGAGTACAAAAAAGACGGCCATCTCAGCGCCGATTTTTATTGTCTTCGAGGTTATCTTTTGAGATGATCATTCCGCTTCTGATGGCGGCTATCATCGACAACGGACTTGAGACAGGCAACATGAAATTATGTAATCACGATGGGACTGGTGATGCTTCTGGTATCCTTTTTGCGTCCCTGTTCTGCGGATCCATGGCAGCCAGAAGCAGGCGGCCATCGCGTCCATTACCGGATTGCGAAAAATGTAAGAGAGGGAATGTACAATCATATCCAGGAATTTTCCTTCTCCAATATCGACCATTTTTCTACCGCGGGACTGGTTACGCGTCTGACCACCGATGTAACGAATGTACAGAACGCGTTCCAGATGATGATGCGTATGCTGATGCGTGCGCCGGTTATGCTGATTACGGCCATGACCATGACCTTTATCATCAACGCGAAGCTGTCCTGCGTATATCTGGTGGCGCTGGTATTCTTAGGAATCGTCATTGCCTTCCTGATGGGCCGCGTGGGAAAATATTTCCGCGACATGTTCGATCGGTACGACGATCTGAACGCCGACATTCAGGAAAACCTGACCGGTATCCGGGTAGTCAAGGCACGTCCGCGTGAGGAGCATGAGAAGAGAAGTTCGGCAAAGGCCTCCGAGGCCGTATACCTGCGCGGTTCGGGCCCAGAAGCTGATGGTCAGCCATGATGCCCACCATGCAGTTGGTTCATACGCCTGTATCATCGCGGTGTCCTGGCTGGGCGCCAGAACCATCGTGGCGGGCAATATGACCACTGGCCAGCTGATGAGTCTCTTTACCTATACCATGAACATCCTGATGAGCCTGATGTTCATCGCTATGGTCTTCGTCATGCTGACCATGGCCGCCTCCGCAGAGCGTATCTGCGAGGTCTTAAATGAAAAGAGCAGCCTGACCAACAAGGAGCAGGCCGTGACGGAGGTTCCGAACGGTCCATTACCTTCGATGACGTGATCCTTCAGCTATCGGAACGACGAGGGTAACCTGAATCTGAACCATATCAACCTGGATATCAAATCCGGTGAGACCGTTGGGCATCCTGGGCGGTACCGGAAGCGCCAAATCCACCCTGGTACAGCTGATCCCCGACTGTACGACGTGACGGGCAGGAAGCGTCCGGGTAGGCGGCATCGACGTCCGGGACTACGACCTGGATACCCTGCGGAATCAGGTGTCCATGGTGCTGCAAAAGAACGTGCTGTTCTCCGGCACCATCAAGGAGAACCTCCGCTGGGGCGACGCCGACGCCAGCGACGAGAACTGGTCCGCGTCTGCAAGCTGGCCTGCGCCGATGAATTTATCCAGCAATTCCCCGGACAAATATGATACGTGGATCGAGCAGGGCGGAGCGAATGTCTCTGGCGGCCAAAAGCAGCGTCTGTGTATTGCGAGGGCTGTTTTGAAGAAGCCGAAGGTGCTGATCCTCGACGACTCTACCAGCGCGGTGGATACCCATACGACGCCATGATCCGGAAAGCATTCCGGGGAAGAAATCCTTCCCATACCCAAGATCATCATTGCCCAGCGTATCTCTTCCGTACAGGATTCGGATAAGATTATCGTGCTGGATGACGGTGCGGTGAGCGGCGTCGGAACCCATGCGGAATCTATTGAAAATAACGCAATCTACCGGGAAGTATACGAATCCCAGCAGAAGCCCACAGACAGCGAAGGAGGTGACGCAGAATGAGCAACAGCAAAGACCCGGGAGGTCCCGGCGGCCCCAGAGGCATGAGAAAAGGCCCCAAGGCGAAAAATCCCATGAAGACGCTTAAAAGCGGATCTTCGCCATCATCGTAAAGGGCTATCCGATTCAGTGCGTACTGGTTATCATCGGTATCGTAGTCGGAGTACTGGCCAACGTATACGGCAGCTTATTCCTGCAGTCCCTGATCGATGACTATATTACACCGCTGGTGGGAAGCTCCGCGCCGGATTTTATGCCGCTTGTTGAAGGCACTGGCCACCATGGCGGTGATTTATCTGGTGGGCGTGGTCTCCAACTATCATGTACAACCGTCTGATGATTTACATTTCCGAGGGCAGCCTGAAAAAAGTAAGGGACGGCCTGTTCGACCACATGGAGACCCTGGCGATTCCGTATTTTGACACCCATACCCACGGAGACCTGATGAGTATCTACACCAATGATACAGATACCCTGCGGCAGATGATCAGCCAGAGTATCCCGCAGCTGCTGTCCTCTGCCATTACCATCGTCAGCGTCTTCGCGTCTATGATATACTTAAGCCCGATTCTGACCCTGATGATCATTGCCATGGTATTCGTCATGACAAATGTCATCAAGAAAATCGGCGGCCAGTCCGGCCGGTACTTTATGGCGCAGCAGCAGGATCTGGGTAAAGTCAACGGCTTCATTGAGGAGATGATGGACGGCCAGAAGGTGGTCAAAGTATTCTGCCACGAAGAAGAAGCCAAAGCAAAATTTAAGGAGCTGAACGACAAGCTCTTTCGACAGCGCCAGCAACGCGAACGTCTATGCCAACGTGCTGATGCCAATAATGGGAAATATTGGAAATATCAATTATGTGCTGACCACCATTGTAGGATCTCCTGCTTGCCATCGGCGGGATCGGCGGCCTGACCCCTGGGCGGTCTTGCGTCCTTCCTGCAGCTGACAAGAAGCTTCAATCAGCCGATTGCACAGATTGCTCAGCAGTTTAACTCTATCATTATGGCCCTGGCAGGCGGGAGCGAATCTTCAACCTGATGGATGAGCCCTCTGAAGAGGACGGCGGTTATGTAACCCTGGTCAATGCCCGCTATGACGGTGACATTGATAGAGGTTCCGGAGCGTACCGGTATCTGCCTGGAAGCATCCCCATCATGACGGTACCATCACACCTACACGGAGCTGAAGGGCGACGTAGTTATGGACGGGGTAGACTTCAGGCTACACCGGAAAAAACCGTACTTCACGACATCCGGCTTTACGCGAAGCCCGGACAGAAGGTAGCTTCGTAGGCGCCACCGGAGCCGGAAAAACCACCATCACGAACCTGATCAACCGCTTTTACGATATTCAGGACGGAAAGATCCGTTACGACGGTATCAAATCAATAAGATTAAGAAGCAGGATCTGCGCCGTTCCCTGGTATGGTACTTCAGACAGCCACCTGTTCACCGGCACCGTAGCCGACAATATCCGGTACGGCAAGCTGGACGCCACCGACAGCGAGGTCAAGGGCGCAGCCATGCTGGCAGGCGCAGACAGCTTTATCAGGCACCTGCCCCAGGGCTATGATACCATGCTTACCGGAGACGGCGGCAACCTGTCCCAGGGACAGCGTCAGCTTCTGACGATAGCCCGGGCAGCCATTGCCGATCCGCCCGTTCTGATTCTGGATGAGGCGACCTCCAGTATCGATACCCGTACAGAATCCATCGTACAGCGGGTATGGACAGCCTGATGGAAGGCCGTACCGTATTTGTCATTGCCCACCGTCTGTCTACGGTCCAGAATTCCTGACGTCATCATGGTGCTGGATCAGGCCGGATTATCGAGCGGGGCAATCACGAGGAACTGATTGCCCAGAAGGGCAAATATTATCAGCTCTATACCGGAGCCTTTGAACTCTCATAACCTTAATCTCGAAAAAACCAGCTCTGTGGGGTTCGAAAAAACAGAGTGTCCGGCTTTTCTCGGATTGTGTGTGTCTGGGGCGAACAGGCCCTGTCCGTTCCAGACATACATTGTCCGTGAAACGTCCGAACAACGATTTTTGAACCTCGCAGAGCGTCCGTCTTAAAAAAGGAGCCTTTTATGCGAGAAAAATTTCAACATTTTATGCAAGGCCGTTACGGTGCCGATCAGCTGTCCCGGTTTTCTGACTGCCATCGGCCTGGTTCTGATTATTCTGAACCTGTTTGTCCACAGCAACAATGCCATCACCTGGTCTGGTCATGGCGATATTAGTCTACTGCTACTACCGCATGTTCTCCCGACTTACAACCGCCGCTACGCCGGAGAATCAGAAATTCCTGACCTGGCAGAACAAAATAAAATACAAAGTAAATAACTGGAAAAGAAAACCTGGCTGACCGCAAAACCCACCACATCTACAAGTGTCCCAGCTGTGGTCAAAAGATCCGTGTCCCCAGGGGCAAAGGCAAAATCATCGTAACCTGTCCCCAAATGCCGGACGGAATTTCAGAAAAAAAGTTAAAACTCAAAAAGCAATGCAGTCTGTAAAAAGATTACATTGCTTTTTTTTAATAGAACAAAGTGGAAAAATAACATTTCCCTGTGTATAAAAAAATCAGGAACCGCTCATAATGTGGATAGAAACGGATACCGTCCAGCGACGGCAGAAAGGAGATTCTATATTATGAAGAGGTTCAGAAAATACACAGCAGGACTGTTGCTGCTTGTACTGGTCCTGGGCGTAAGCGCCTGTGGCAATTCCGACAACAACGGCGGAACCAACAAGCCGAACACCGAAAACAACGGAACTAACGGCAATAACGGAGCCACCACCGACGGCACCATGAACAATGACACAATGGCGGCAACATCGTAGACGACGCCGTAGACGGCGCAGGCGACGCAGTGGAAGATGTGGGCGACGGCATCATGAACGGTGTGGACGACGTGGTAGACGGCACCGAAAAAAATGTTGTAGACGATATGACGAATGGGACAACGAACACCAATAACGGCACCACAAACCAGACCACTCGTTAAGCCTGAAAAAGAAAGCAAAAGCAATGCCCTGCAGATCGAGATGGATTTGCAGGGCAATTTTATGGGAAAACCTGGTCTGACGGTGAGATTCTTTGCGATTCCCGTCTTGCAGACCCGGAGAAAATGCGCTATACTGTAACTGAATCGGCATACGGGAGAAAGCTGCCGAAAGCAAGAGAAAGAAAAAAGGGCAGGGATAAAACAATGAAGTGCATTACCGTAAAAGAATTATATCGCAATACCGAAAGCTATCTGGATAAGGAAATCACTGTAGCAGGCTGGGTCCGCAGTAACCGTGGATCCAAGGCCTTCGGCTTCCTGGTTATGGGAGACGGAAGCTGTTTCCAGACACTGCAGATCGTATACCATGATAACATGGAGAATTTTAAAGAGATTTCCAAGCTGAACGTGGGCGCAGCCGTCATTGTAAAGGGAACTCTGGTAGCTACACCGGAGGCAAAAGCAGCCCTTCGAGATTCAGGCCGCAGAGGTCATCGTAGAGGGAGATTCCGCGCCGGATTATCCGCTGCAGAAGAAGCGCCACTCCTTCGAGTATCTGAGAACCATTCCCCATCTGCGTGCCAGAACCAATACTTTCCAGGCTGTATTCCGGGTTCGCTCCCTGATTGCCTACGCGATTCACCAGTTCTTCCAAGAGAGAGGCTTTTGTATACGTACATACGCCGCTGATTACCGGAAGCGACTGCGAGGGTGCAGGCGAAATGTTCCAGGTGACAACCCTGGATCTGAACAACGTGCCGAAGACCAAGGACGGACAAGGTAGATTACAGCCAGGACTTCTTCGGAAAAGAGACGAACCTGACCGTAAGCGGACAGCTGAACGGCGAGACCTACGCTATGGCGTTCCGTGACAGCTATACGTTTGGACCGACCTTCCGCGCAGAGAATTCCAATACCACCCGTCATGCGGCTGAGTTCTGGATGATCGAGCCGGAGATGGCCTTCGCAGACCTGGAGGACAACATGGAAATGGCAGAGGCTATGTTGAAATACGTCATCAGCTACGTGCTGGAGAACGCTCCGAAGGAGATGAATTTCTTCAACCAGTTTGTGGACAAGGGACTTCTGGAGAGACTGCACGGCGTGCTGAACTCCGAGTTCGGACATGTGACCTATACCGAGGCGATCAAGATTTTGGAAGAGCACAACGACGAATTCGATTATAAAGTATACTGGGGCTGCGACCTGCAGACCGAACACGAGCGTTATCTGACGGAGAAGGTATTCAAGCGTCCGGTCTTCGTTACCGATTATCCGAAGGACATCAAGGCCTTCTACATGAAGCTGAACGAGGATGGCAAGACCGTAGCCGCTATGGACTGCCTGGTACCGGGCATCGGCGAGATCATCGGCGGAAGCCAGAGAGAGGATGACCTGGAGAAGCTGACCGGTCGTATGCAGGAGCTGGGTCTGAAGGAAGAGGATTACGGTTTCTATCTTGACCTGCGGAAATACGGTTCCGTGCGTCACTCCGGCTTTGGCCTGGGCTTCGAGCGCTGCGTCATGTACCTGACCGGCATGGGCAATATCAGAGACGTGATCCCGTTCCCGAGAACAGTCAATAACTGCGAGCTGTAAAATTATAGTATATGAGAAAAAAGGCATCGTGTTAAAATGATGAACAAAAGGCAGGAAGCGGAGCCGGAAAATCAGGCCGGCCAGTACACAACCGAATACGAAATCCTGAACTGCTGAAGCTGAAGCTCTACCAGCGGCTTCACGGCCTGGCACCGGTGCTGGGTGCGGTGAAGTTCCGGATCGAAGAGCCGAAGCAGCCGGAACCTAATGGGGGAGGAACAAGAAAAGCGCGGACAGAGCCTGCGCGGGCTTTCGGATCGACGGCCGCGTCTTTTTATCTCTCCCGTCCCGGCTCAGGTCAGATTTCTTAAAAGACAGCGATTTCCTCTGCCGGGAGCTGCTGCACATGCTCAGCCACTGTCTCCTGGGGCACCCCTTCGAGACCTGGCGTGTGGAACCAAAAAAGAGCGAAAAGCCTGGGAGTCTGACTGCGACGAAAAGGCCTGGGCGCTGACGGAAGAACTTTGGGGAAATCTATCCCGGAAAAGTCCCCGGTAGACGACCACAGCCTCTGGGGACAGAAGCCTGACGAGCGGGAAAAAGGCCTTCTGGCAGGGGCAGGGGGAAAAGCTGCTTCGAAACGGCAATCCCAGCAGGAAGCGAAAGGCCGGGACGGCCAAAACGGAACCGCGCTCAGCGTCTCGTTCCCGCAAAAGGACAGCGAGGGTGACTACCGGGGCATCCTCATGGGGCCTGTCGTCCCTATCGGGAGGACAGCCGCCTGAACATGGACGAGTTTCAGTATTCCTGGTACAGCTTATGGGCTGGAAATATATGGAAATATGCCACTGATAGAACCGCTGGAATACAGCGAGGAACGGAAAAAATCGCTGACCTGGTCATTGTTCGATACCTCCGGTCCTGTGAAAAAGAACTGGTGCGGGTATTCCTGGAGGAGACCACGGGGAATTCTGGAGCAGGATCGCCTGTTTTTCCGAAGCTTCTGCCTGCATCTGATCCAATGCGACAATCAGATCCAGCGGGACGACTGCATTCACAGCCGGGAAGAATTCGAAAAATATCTGGAGCACCTGGAGATCCGGGGCGGGGGGCGGGACAGATTTTCGTCCGGCCTTTGAACGGATCGAGGAGCTGAGGCAGCAGGGTGAGCTGCAGGATTTACAGGGGAATTCTGTATTTTACGGACGGCTGCGGCTGGTATCCGAAGAAGGGAGCCGGACTATCAGGTCTGGTTTGTAATGCTGAACGGGGCATTTTGACGCCATTGATATGCCGGACTGGGTACACAGACTGGTATTGGAGGAGAAAAAGGGCATGAATATACAGGAAGCAAAAGAAGAAATCAAAAAAACGGTCCGGGCTTATACAGCCAGAACGGCGGCCGGAACCTTCCGAATCCCGGTGCCGCGCCAGCGTCCGGTGCTGCTCATCGGCCCGCCGGGTATCGGCAAGACCGCCATCATGGAGCAGATCGCCGGGAGTGTTCCATCGGCCTGGTGGCCTACACCATGACCCACCACCCCGCCAGAGTGCCATCGGCTTGCCGGTATTGACGGGAAAAAAAGCAGTTCGCCGGAAAAGAGTACACTGTGACTTCCTATACCATGAGTGAAATCATTGCGTCGGTCTACGAGCAGATGGAAAAACCGGATGCAGGGACGGCATTTTTATTTCTGGACGAGATCAACTGTGTGTCAGAGACGTTGATGCCGGCCATGCTGCAGTTTCTCCAGTATAAGACCTTCGGAAGCCATGCGCTGCCTGAGGGGCTGGGTCATCGTGGCTGCCGGTAACCCGCCTGCCTACAACCGTTCTGTGCGGGAATTTGACACACCCTGGATCGGGTACGCTATATGAAGGTGGAACCGGATTTTCCCATCTGGAAGCATTATGCGGTGGAGCGCGGTCTGCACCCGGCGGTATTGTCCTTCCTGGAGCTGCGCCCGAACGCTTTTTACGTGATGGAGCCTGGCGAGAAAGGGGCTTTGTGACCGGACGGGCCTGGGAAGATTTGTCAGAAATACTGCTGACCATGGAGGAGCTGGAGCTTGGCGTGGAGGAGGCGCTGTTCGGCCAGTATCTTCAGGACGAGGACACGGCGACGGAATTTACCTTTTTTATTATCGTCTTTATGAAAAATGGAAGAAGGAGCTGAAGCCGGAAGAAATTCTGGCAGGAGCCGGAGCAGATACCGCAAAGCTTCCGAAGCCCCTTTGACGAGCGCCTCTGCATCGTCTGGCTTCTGTTACAGCGCATTTACACCCTGGGGAGGCATACGAGGAGCAGCGAGAAGCTGTCCGACAGTTTGCGCTTCTTTGCGGACGGCCTGGGACAGGGAACTGCAGAGCGACTGACAGCGCTTGTGGACGAGCGCCTGGACCGTCGGAGAAAAAGCCTGGCGGTCCGCAAAGAAAACGGTCTGCTGGCTGCAGGGGAAGAAGAACGGGAACAGCGGCTTTTCAACGTGATCCGGGACTGCAGAGAGGCAGTCAGGACAGGCGGATCCGCGGACGCATTTTCGGAGAGAAGCGGACAGGAACAAAAGCGGGCAGAGCGGCAGCGGAAAAAGAGCGACCGCAGCCATGCAAAACGGCGCGGCTTCGTCGTCCGTGAAGCCTTCGGGAAAAGCAGGAGCTAGTGATCTTCCTGACCGGCCTTCAGGGAGCAGCCGGTCTGTGGTAAGATCCTGCGAGGAACTGCTGGAACTTTCTGGTGAGGCGAAAAGGCTGCTGAGCGCAGACAGCCGGGAGGAAGAAACTGCAGGAAAAAACTGGGAAAAATAGATAAATATCAACGGGGGAGTTCTTGTTTCTCAGAACTCCCCGTTGTTAGTAAAAAAAGCCGCAGAGTTTAGACAAAGCGTACAGGCGACCTCTGGTAAAATTGCACAAAAACAGGGCGTCAATTTTGTAGAATGTACCACTTGAACATGAAATAATCATGTTGTATACTACAGATACATCAGATGTACATAACAATCACATCTAAGTACGAAAAATCAAAAAGAAAAGGAGAGGAAAGTATGAAAAAAGAGATTGTTGGCACTGGGATTAATTCGACCATGGCGGTTTCCATGGTGGCATGTGGCAGCGGAGAGGCAGTCAGCCGTGAGGAGCAGGAAGTCTCAGCGACCGAGACCACAGCCGATGCATCCACACCGGCAAAGGGAGATCAAGAATCCGTATGTGGATGACGTAAAAAATTGCTTACATCGCCCATGATATCAGTACCCCGAATAACCAGGCATGGCTGGAGGGTATCGAGCGTGAGTGCGAGTACTACGACAACATCACCGTACAGCCCTTCAACGGTGACAGCTCTGCTGAGGAGCAGGTAAAGATTATGTCCGAGGTTATCAACCAGAATATGACGCTATCATCATTCAGTGCAGCGACGGCGCGGCTCTGGCAGAACAGCGTATCCCAGGCTGAGGCGGCAGGCATCCCGGTTATCACACTGAACCTGGACGCAGACTGCACACACTCCGCGCTGGTACAGGCACTTTGACTATGACGCAGGCCGTCTGGTAGCAGATGAAATCGCAGCAGCTACCAACGAAGAGGGCAAGGTCGTTATCATTCAGGTATCGCAGGCGTATCCAGAACCGATAATAACTTGGAGAAGGGCTTCCGTGACACCATCGCTGAGAAATACCCGAATATGGAGATTATCGCAAGCCAGGCGGCAGATTTTGAGAAAGAGAAAGCAACCACCGTTATGAACAGCTTCCTTTCCCAGTATGACAAGATCGACGGCGTATTCGCCATCAACGACGCTATGGCAGAGGGCGCTTCCTGGCGGCACAGAACGCAGGCCGTCTGGGCGAGATGGTAATCTGGGGCGCTGACGGTGAGAAGGACGCATTGTCCATGATTGAAGAGGGAACTCTGACAGGAACCATCTACACCAACAGCTGGGATCAGGGCTCTACCGCAGCAAAGATTGCCCTTCTGATGATTGGCTCTGAATTCGACTCCAGCGTGCTTTCCAAGACTCCGCAGGTTATGATGGAGCCGGTAGTCGCTACCAAGGATACCGTAGGAACCATTGCTCAGGAAGACCGCTGGTAAATGGAACCTGAACACGGAAAAAATGAAATGAATCATAAACAGTGACGGGGTGAGGGCGCAGGTTCTCTGCCCCGTTTCTGACAGAGGGAATGAAAATGAACAAGAATACACTCAGAAAACTGATTTCAGCCGGATTACTGCTGGCGCTGATTGTGGTGTTTACACTGTCGAGCGATTATTTTCTGACGCTGAATAATTTCATGGAAATTTTCACGTGACGCATCGGTCGTGGGAATTATGGGAATCGGCGTTACCATGGTCATTCTGACAGCCGGCATCGACCTTTCCACAGGATCCATGATGGCGCTTGTGGGTATGACCATGGCAAATATTTACCGCTACACCCTTTGGCCCATCTGGCTTATGATTCTGGCAGGCATCGCAGTAGGCGCCCTGGCCGGACTCTTCAATGGCATGATTATCACCAGGCTGAATCTGCCGGAATTCATCGCAACCCTTTCTACCATGAGCATGTACCGTGCGCTGACTTACATCATTTCCATCAAACAGAACGGACTGATTACCAGCCAGGCACTGAAGGCCCAGAGCTTCATTAAGCTGGGCAAATCCGTGGAGGCGTCTACTACGTCATCATCGTTCGTAGTACTGGCACTCATCGGACAGATTATCCTGAAATACACCGTTACGGAACCAACCTCTACGCAGTGGGTTCCAACATCAAAGCAGCCAGACTTTCCGGTATCAATACAGGGGCAGGACCAGATGCCTGGCCTACGTCATCACCGGCTTCTGCACCGGTATCGCGGCAGTGTTCGACCCGCGAGACTGCAGAGCACCACAGCCCTTCTGGGCGACGGTATGGAGTTCAACGTCATCGCGGCGGTAGTCGTGGGCGGTTGTTCTCTGGCAGGCGGCCGGGGCGACATCATCGGTACCCTCATCGGCGCGGTATTTATGGCGGCGCTGGACAACGGTATCTACAAATTCAGATTAACACAGCTTATCAGCTGATCACTCGGGAATCATTATTATCACTGCGTTGTTGTATTTCGGGATTCCTGGTACAACAGCTTTATGGATGAGGCCTCCAGAAATAAAAAAATTAAAGGGGAAAATAAATGAGTCAGGAAATTATTTTTAGAAGCGAAAATATCAATAAGAGTTTCTCCGGCATACCGGTCCTGGGGACGTACATCTGGACGTCCGCAAGGGAGGTTCACGCGCTGATGGGCGAGAATGGAGCCGGAAAATCCACACTGATTAAGATTATTACCGGAGCCTCATACCAAGGACAGCGGACAGTCGCTCTGGAAGGGTGAAGAGGTAGAGATAAACAGCCTGAAAGGGATTGCCAGGCGCTGGGAATGTCCTGTATCTATCAGGAACTTTCCGTGATACCGGCGCTGACCGTAGCGCAGAACATCTATCTGGGCCGGGAGCCTAAGATCGGCAAAAACCGGACTGATTGATTATAAGAAAAATGAATAAAATGGCCCAGGATCATCGACCAGTACTGAGTTTCCGCTAAATGCCAGGGATACGGTAGACAGCTTAGGGATCGGCCTTTAGCCCAGCTGGTGGAGATTCTGAAGGGCCTTTCCTGCGACTCCGAGCTGCTGATTATGGATGAGCCCACTGCTTCCTTAAGCGGTAAAGAGGCCACCATCCTGTTCTCCATCATCCATAAGCTGCGGGATCAGGGGTGTGAGCATCATCTATATCTCTCATCGTCTGGAAGAGGTGTATATGCTGTCCGACCGCCTGACTATCCTGCCGGGACGGCCCGCAACGCGGCGATTCTGGAGAAGGAGGAAATCATTCCGAAGGATGTCATCCAGACCATGATTGGCAAGGTGGTAGACGAATCCGCAGGCTCAGCAAGGTGCTGAAGCGCAATACGAAACGACGTGGTGCTGAAGGTCGAGGGACTGCACCCGCAAGGGGCTTCTTTGAAGACGCGTCAGCTTCGAGGTCAGACGGGGCGAGATCGTCCGGCTTCTGGCGGGACTGATTGGCGCAGGCCGTGTACCGAGGTTATGCGGTGTCTGTATGGGGCGGACAAATACCAGAGCGGTAAGATTTATTTCGAAGGAAAGGAATTCGTGCCCACATCCACCAAAAGAGCATTGATTTTGGCTTTGGCTTCGTGCCGGAGGATCGCCGCGACAGGGCTTTATCCTGCTGCTTTCCACGAAGAATACGGCGTTGACCAATTATGATATTATCAAGAAGAGCTTCTTCGCTATCTCATCGAAAGGAAGAGTTGGAAATGGCGAAGCAGGCCATAGAAAAGTAGACATTGACAAGGACCCGGAGAAGCAGGTGGGTCTCCATGTCCTGGCGGAAATCAGCAGAAGGTCGTTCTCAAATGGCTGATGCGCGACCTGAAGATCTGATTGTCGGATGAACCCACAGCCGGTATCGACGGTGGGAGCCAAGGATGAGGATTTACCCAGTTCTGGAAGAACGGCTGAGAATGTCATCTGATGATTCTGGTATCCTCCAAGCCCACAGGGCACAATTTTGCGTATCTGGATCTGGTCATGAGAAAGGAAGATTGTGAAGGAGCTGGCCGAAGGCACCGTGACCCAGGCAGGACATTGGGCGGCGTCCGGTATTGAAGAGGAGGGAGCAGAATGAAATCCAAATTTCGTTAGAAAAATACAGCAATCCTCATATTACTGTTATTTATCATTGTACTGACGGTCATCCGGCCTGCAACTTCCGACGGTCCAACAATATCTCCAACGTACTGTGGTCCATCTCCGTCGATAGGAATCCTGGTATCCGGCTCCATCTTCGTTTATGCTGCGCAGGCGAGGTATCGACCTTTCCGTGGGGATCCCTGATGATGGGACTCTCCGCAGTCGTAACCGTCATTACCATCCAGAAATTACGACTACAGTAATACAGGTGTTAAATCGAATCGCCTGGCTTTGCTGGTAGGTATCGCGGCAGGCGCGCTGCATGACTTCCTAAAGTTATGACCTTCCATGGCCACCGGCTTTTCTGGTGACCTTTGCGACCCAGGTATCTTCCTCGGAATCTCCATGGTTCTGACGAACAATAAGATCGCCGGCTGTCTGGGACCGAAGCTCTTTACGAACATCGGCCTGGGAAGAATCGGACCGTTCACCTTCCCAATTCTTATGATTCTGATTGCGCTGATCAGCTACTTTGTCCCGAATAAGACCGTTCACAGGACGCCACATCTACGCAGTAGGCGGTAATCGGAGGCTTCCGCTATCTCGGTATCTCCGTGAAGAAGACACACTGGTATCCATATCATGTCCGTCTGACTGCTTTGCCATCAGCAGTATCAGTATTAGCTTCCCATGACCCAGCAGGGTATGGTAAGCACCGGCGCAGGCTATGATACAGAGGTCATCACTGCAGCCGTTATCGGTGGCGTCAGTCTGGTAGAGGAGGCGCGGAATCATCCAGGGGCTCCATCGTAGGCGCGATGCTGGTAGGTCTTCTGAACAATGGTATGAACCGATGAACGTACCGTCCACCAATCAGGGTCTGGTCAAAGGGCCTGGTTATCATCTGCGCGGGTAGCGTTGACGTGATGC
>VOFC01004220.1_pt1 | contig 13991 bp, 26 predicted proteins | sample 5384161 | NCBI WGS metagenome assembly VOFC01 (sample SAMN12384722, study PRJNA508395) | human gut metagenome | isolation source: healthy gut B | host: Homo sapiens | reverse complement strand
TTTACTTGGAGCGTCATAACATTTGAGCGGATGGACGAAATTGCTGCCTCCGATGCCGTTTACAAAGACCGTAGAAGCGATTTTGCCTTTATCGAATTACCGTCTAAGAATCTGCTCCTTCAGTCGGACTGCAGTAACGATCCCAAGATGCTTCCGATTTTTCAAACACAACACAGAACCAGTATGTGTCAACTTCCTCTTCGTCTTCTTCCTGTGGCACATCAATTCCAAACTCAGCACTTTTTTCTGCCATCAATTTCACCGAGAACAACCGTAAATACTGTTCCTTTTTCAAAACAGGATACCACCACCGATTCCACCGCCGGCCTCCGGCACATCTTCATCCGAATTTCTCTTTTGCAGATTTCCATCCGCATCATAATATTTCATGCCCTCTTTTTACAAGACGCTTCATCTGCGCCTGCAAAAGTGTAAGCGTTATTTCTCCACAATACATATCCTGAAATCTGCCATTCTGCGAATTTCCGGCTTTTACGGTCGCACCGCCAAAAAGTAAATGTCACCTCATCCGTACTCATCTGAAAAAACAATCGGCGAGTCATCAAAAGATAACTGCTCAAATTCATCCACACATCGAAACTTCATATTGCTTTCCTCCATTTATTATCCTGCCTCTTAGTATACCCAATTTTTTCTCTCTTGACAAGTTGGTTTATATGTTATAAACTCAACTTAGTTTATGGTTTATAAGCCAGCAAATTTAAAGGGGGATACATTTATATGAAAGGAAATGTTATGTCGGAGAGCGAATTAGCATTTGCCCGCATTGTGGGAAAATGCACCACTTCCTTCCGGTGAACTGGTAACTCGCTGCAAGGAAGAACTCGGATGGAAAAAGCCGACCACTTACACCGTTTTGAGGAACCTCTGTCAGGCAGGTATCTTTGAAAATAAAACAAGCCCTGGTGTCTGTACTTGTTTCCGAAGAGGATTATTTAGCAAGAGAAAGTGAGCAAATCGTAAATGAGCGTTTCGGCGGTTCTATTTCACATTTTGTCACTGCTTTTTTCACAAAAAACAAAATTAGATAAAGAACAGATTCAGGCCTTACAGGATTTTATTGACCACTGTGAAGAATAAAACGGAGGAGTTTTTGTGCAGCGTTTGGCGCTGATATTATTGAAGAAAGGATTTTGCATATTATGAAATTCAAAAAACCAACAAAACTTATCGCATGCTTTACCGTAATCGCAGTTTTTCTGTGTGCCTGCGGTGTCGGCTCAACGCCGGTTACAAAGGAAGAGAGCTCTACCAATGCTCCTTCTCAAAAATCGCCCGATGTATTTGTAGAGAATGCCATCAACTGCCCGCAGATGGATGACAACAATTACGTTTATTATTACAGCAGACTTATGTTGAATCCAAAGAAAAATCTCGTGTGGCTTGGCTCCAAATACAACAAAAAAACTCTTATGAATTTGTCTCTTACATGATGTTTGAGAAAAAAAGAAAATTCATTTGAAGAGGTCGAAAACAAATTGGAGTGACACATTAAACAAAAACAATGAAAAACAGAAGCGGCTACATATATGATTCCTGGTACGCCTCCGATGAATCCCTTTATGTCGTAATCATGGAAACAAGCATGAACCCTCTTATTTATAATGCGAACCAGAAAAAATATAAAAAGCAGTATGAAGAGCTGAATCCACTGTTATTCCACATTTCAAAAGATGGGAAGACAGCAAGAGAAATCGATTTATCCGCTCTCGCCTCACCAAACGGAGAAAAAAATAAAGACCTGGCAGTAGCCTTTATTCCTCTTTCGGACGGCCGCTATTTAGTAAATTCATTATCCGACGACACCCCGGAAAAAGGATTGGTATTTGCAGAATCTACGGATACTGTTGTTGAAAAAATGACAAGTCGTATCCGGGGCAATACAATTTCTTCGATTCAGACTGGAAATGATTTTCTCTGTTATGTTTGCCTATCAGGAAATGAGGATCTTGTCACCGTGGAAGTGCAGGATTACAACGGAAAGAATAAAAATACTCTCTGGATTGTTCAGCAGCCTGCGATAATGGCACTGCATCCTATGCAAATTGCCATTTTGCACTTGGTGTATGGGAAGATGAAATTCTTCTTGTTTCAAAAAAGGAGTATTTCGTGCTGAATATGGCGACAAATCGCTTTACAAAGGTTACTGATTTTTAAAACAGATAACATCTACTATTTAAGCTTGGATCGATATCAGATTGCTAAACAATGGACATCCATGTGGGTCACGGGGAAAATTCCTTTTTATGTCCTGCTCAGTCCGACAGAGGAAGAAAAAACAACCGATTACAAAATTGGATATTACACAAAGGAAAATAGACATGACAAAAGGGCAACAAATCTGCTCCCTTTGTCTTTATACATTATTATATAGGAAAAACAAAAAGTAATTATTATCTCTGTACACGACCGGAGCCATCGCCACCAGCTAGTTTCAAAACTTCATCCATGGAAACCATGTTGTAATCTCCTTCGATGGAGTGTTTCAAACAAGAAGCAGCTACAGCAAACTCGATTGTTTCCTGTGGACCATACTCGTTCAGGCAGGCACAAATCAAACCGCCGCCAAAACTGTCGCCACCGCCTACACGGTCAACAATATGCATTTTATATTTCTTGCTGAAGTAATAATCTTTTCCATCACCTACAACATAGCGGACCAATTATTATCATTTGCAGAAATGGACTCACGGAGAGTAATTGCAACTTTCTCAAATCCAAAACGGTCTGCCAACTGTTTGGCAACATCTTTGTAACCCTCACGGTTTACTGTACCTGTTGTAACATCTGTACCTTTGGAAGTAATACCAAATACATCTGCGGCATCCTCTTCATTAGCGATACATACATCAACATACTGGCAAAGTTCAGCCATCACCTTACCTGCTTTTTCTTTACTCCACAATTTATTGCGGTAGTTCAAATCACAGGAAATCGTAACACCTGCTTCTTTTGCAGCTTTACAAGCCTCTAAACAAATCTCAGCAACTTCATCATTCAGTGCAGGGAGTAATTCCGGTAAAATGGAACCACGAAACACCTTCAAAATTTTCTTCCAGTCAAAATCCGATTTAGAAGCTGTTGCAATGGAAGAACCAGCACGGTCATAAATAACTTTGGATGGTCTCTGGGAGCACCTTTTTCCAAATAGTAAATACCGACACGGTCACCACCGCGCACAATATCTGTTGTGTCAACACCATATTTTCTCAAAAGAATTTACAGCAGCCTGACCAATCTCATGTGTAGGAAGTTTTGAAACAAATTTTGCATCCAAACCATAGTTTGCAAGAGAAACTGCAACGTTTGCCTCACCACCGCCAAAGTTGCACCAAGTGTATCTGCCTGTACAAAACGATAATATCCTTCCGGTGCCAGTCTCAACATCAATTCACCAAATGTAACTACTTTCTTTGCCATTTTTCATTCATCCTCCAAAATTCTTTTTAATAATTAACCGCGGATTTTCTTTACCAATGCGGCTGCATCGGCGGTCATTTTCTGAATCTCATCAAATTTACCGGCTTTTACCAAATCACCTTTTTACCATCCAGCTTCCGCCACATGCTAAAATACGGTCATACTCAAGGTACTCTTCTACATTATTCAAATTAATACCACCGGTCGGCATAAACTGAAGCATTGTATAAGGAGCTGCAACTGCCTTAATCATCTTCAAACCGCCTGCCGGCTCAGCAGGGAAGAATTTTACGACGTCAAGTCCCATCTCAATCGCCTGCTCCATCTCACTTGGTGTCTGTGTACCAGGTGTAACCGGAATGTCACGGTCGATACAATATTTTACAATTTTCGGATTAAATCCAGGACTTACAATAAATTTAGCACCGGCAGCAACCGCACGGTCTACCTGCTCAGTTGTCAAAACTGTTCCTGCACCAACAAGCATTTCCGGATATTTTTCAGAAATGATGCGAATAGATTCTTCTGCTGCTTCTGTACGGAATGTAACCTCTGCACAAGGAAGTCCGCCCTCGCACAATGCTTTTTGCCAATGGCTCTGCATCCTTTGCATCGTCAAGTACAACAACCGGAACAATACCAATTTTTTTGATTTCTTCTAAAAACCTTGTTCATAATAGCCTCCATTTTTATCTTTACTTTTTTTGTATCATATGATATTCTATTATTGTTCCACATTGTGAAACGGTATTTCACATCGTGAACCATAATTTTATTATACTGCATTTCTTCTTATTGTCAACAAAAAAGCAGTAAAATATAAAAGAAACAAAGGGAGAATTTTTTTATGGAATCAAAAATCCAATTCAGGTTGCTGATAAATTATTTCTTGTTCTGGAAACGCTTGCAAGAACCGGTCCGATTGGACTGTCAGATTTATGCCGAGAAGTTTCTTTGAACAAAACAACCGTGCACCGCTTGTTAAATTCACTTCTTTACATGGGATATGTGCGGCAGGACACACAAACATCCCGCTACAGTTTAAGTTTTAAAAATATGGGATATCGCAAACCAATTCGTATCAAAAATCGATATTGTGGAAGAGGCTCGCCCAAGCCTTCGGGAACTCGCAGCGAAAACCGGCGAAACCGTCCATCTCGTGCAGATTGATGGGATTCATGCGATTTATATCGCCAAGGAAGAATCCGAAAATTCCGTGCGGCTAGTGTCTATGGTCGGCAAACGAATTCCACTCTACTGTTCCGGTGTCGGAAAAGCCCCTGCTTGCCGATATGTCGGATGACGAAATCAAAAGCATCTGGGACAAGAGCGACAAAACGCCACTGACAGAGCATACCATCACAGATTTTTCAAAATTTATGCAAGAAATTGAAGAAACCAGAAAACGCGGCTATGCTATGGATAATGAAGAATATGAATTGGGCGTGCGATGCATCGCCGCAGTATAAAACACGGTGAACAAAAAGCCGCAATACGCATTTAGTATTTCAGCTCCCATTCACCGCATGGACGAAAAACGTATGAAAGAAATCGCCGGTATGCACTCGCAATGAAAAAATCAATCTTTAACGCAGAACCGATGGGTTCAATGCAAAGACAAACAGAAGTGCCTGAACTGCTAACAGCGTGTTCAGCACTTTTTTCATTAGATTATAAAAAGTATCTAATGTAAGTGTAATATCTGCTGCACACAAAAGTCTTATGGCCTCAACCATTTCAAATCCAAAACTAAGCACTAAGAGAGCACCGGCACAAAATGTCAACGCCTTATTTCCCCAGTTCTGATAATATAAGAAAAAAGATAATCAAGCAGATTAACTCAATTGCACCCAATATCATAAAAACTTAACGGATCCCCATTGTCTCCGCGGTAATGAATCGGTATGTAAATTAAATTATCCACTGCTAACAAAAAGCATCATCGCAAATCCAACGATAATATTTTTATCTGCTCCATTTCCCTGCGCAATTTTGTGCACACCAAAAGCAAACATCAGTGCCGCCACAAAGGCAAAATGGCGTAATCAGCAAAAACAAAATGACAACCGGCATCGATACATCATAATTGCTATAGTATTCACTTAACAAAAGAATTGCCTGCACCAACGTAAACGCTCCCAGAAAAAAAGTAATCAGCGTCAATACACGCACCGGCATTCCCCATTTTTTATCCTGCAATGTAATTGTGTGGTTTTCGTTCATCTAAATCCCTCCTGCATAAATATATTTTTTAATTTTATAACCAGTTTTTCTGTATCTCATTAACTAGTTCTACAAACATATCGTAGTATTTTGTTTTTAGCCTGACGTATAATATCTAATGCAATCGCCTGATTATATGCATGTGCAACATTATTTCTTGATGTAAGTGCACTTAACCATAATTCTTCGTCTGCTATCATTCCCGCTTTATATGCCGTTTTCAGTACTGTACGCGGAGAACCTGTCGCTCCCTCTGCGTAACCGTGATATGTTAAAATCTCTTTCATTGCTTTCCATGCTTGTTCAAAACATATCTCATACAAGCCAACCATCCCTGTCATTTCCACATTTCCATATGGTTCCTGATAAGAATAAATATCTTTTAAATTATGAATGGCAGCCTGCAAATTATCGAACTTTTTCATATATCACCATTCCCTCCGTTTTATGGACTCCAGCAATTCTGCCTGAATCGGTTTATCCAAATCCAGCACGTCAAATTGTAACAACGTCGGAGTTTCTTCGTCCACCTCTAAAATAAACCGACTGCTATTGCCTCCATAAAATGCCAAATCTATATCACTTCGTTCTTTATAATCTCCTCTGGCACGCGAGCCAAAAAAGAATTAACTTTCTTACATCATTGTCCTTCGCCAGCTTAATTATTGCTTGTAAAACGTTTTTTGTTTGATACCTGTCTTCTCAGATAACTGCATCATTTTAACAATCTCCTATGCGTAATATTCTTTCGAAAACACCTTATCAATTATTATACACCAATTTACATTATAAAAAAACAATTAATTTTACCTACGAGTATAATAAGTAACCAAAACACCTTTTTTACTTGCAGATAAACATTTTTCTTCATCCGTTTGTTTACTTTTTTTATTTTTTCAAACTCATGGTAACCCTTTGTTTTCCTCTATCCCATTGCACACTTTTTTTACTTTTTTGCAGCCAAAAAACCTGATGGTTGACTTATCGAGCTTCAAAGTAGTATTTTTCTTTGATTTGCTTTTCAGTCTGACCGTAATATTCTTTCTTTGTCTGCCTGCCTTTTTCAATGCCTTTTTAACTGCTTTTTTTGACAGAACGGCTGACATTTGAAGTATTTTTGCTGCCTGTTACTTTTACCACGACTACAATATTTGTCGTTTTTTTCAAGCCCTTCTTCTGCTTTATTGGAGTTGCACTAGGTGCCATTGTTGGCGTCACCGTCGGCGCTTCACTGGGCGTTATTGTCGGGGGCGCCGTTGGCACCGCATCAGGCGTAACTGTTGGCATCGCTGTTGGCACCGCACTAGGCGTAACTGTTGGCGTCGCTGTTGGCACCGCGCTAGGCGTAACTGTTGGTGTCGCTGTTGGCACCGCACTAGGCGTAACTGTTGGCGTCGCTGTTGGCACCGCGCTAGGCGTAACTGTTGGTGTCGCTGTTGGCACCGCACTAGGCGTAACTGTTGGTGTCATCGTTGGCGTTTCCTCCGGCTGATCGGACTTTACCTGATAGTAATATGTAATATCGGTATCCGCCTCTGTCACTTTCAATTCATCTTGATTCAGGCTGTTTCCAGCCAAAATATATCCAGACAATTCCGGATTTCGCAGTATATAGGTAGAATTTTTCGGTACATACACAGTTGCCGTATCTGCACAAAGGAAGCAAGGTACTTGTCCCGTCTGCATTCTTTACCTGATAATGAATGTTAACTCTGCTCCATTCCTGCTCCGCCGTTTTATCCGTTGCCAGCACTTCTCCCGTATCCACATTGATAACTTTTCCATCCAGCCTATCACCATTTGACAAGCCATACACATCCGAAAACACAATAGAAAGTGATTCTCTTGCCTCATCCGGATTGTATGAATTACTGAGTGCCGGAATCGTGTAAGTCTTTTCTTCCTGATACTTAACTGTTTTACCATCGGCTCCAATAATCTGAAAGCTCATTTTCAAATGTTGCTCTCTGTTTACCAGATTTTGTACCACGGTGCGAAATTCAAATCCGTATTGTTTGCCTTTGTTATATTTTTCTCGCTGATTCTATATTTTTCACTATCCCGGTCTAATGTTCCCGTTTTTACTGTGCGGAATTGAAATTTCAGGATTACTGACATAAATTTCTGCCGGCTTACTGACATAATCCGTATTATTTAACTTCCTTGCCAATTCCATTTTACACACTTCACAGAAAGGCTGTCCCAGCCATCTCATCATACATTCGCGGCTCGGTGCAAATGCCGTTTCCGTTCCTGCCATTGTGACACCAATTCCTCGAAATCAAGCATTTTACTCCATTTAATCGTATCCGGATTCGAGGTGTCCGAAGTATTTGGTTTATTCGTGTATCTCTCGTACTCATCCCCCAATCCACCAATACTATGAGCTGTTTCATGTGCCATAACCATCCCATCTTCATTGTCCTCTGAATTAGTGGAAAATGAAAACAAAGGAATTTACTGAAGCACCATAACTGCCCTCTGAATTACACAGCACATGAATTGTTGCAACATTAGCCCCCCTGTCCAGATAATTTTGCTCCAAATCTTGTCTTAGTTCTTTTGCCTTCTCATCCCCACCATTTGAAAAGCTAGCTGCTTTTCCGTAGACTTTAACGTGAAAATAAGTATCTGCATTCTTGCCCCCATACACACTAATTCCAGACTCGTTAGATACAGCCTGCACTGCATATATATTTATGTGGTCAGAATACTCTTTATACGGAGACCATCTTAACATTCCCTGTGCTTTCTGCTTCGCATCCTGTAAAAATTTTGTCCTGTTCGTCTGCCGTGTAGCCATCTCCCATAATTACAATGACAAAATTTTCTTTATCATCACCTGTCTTATGAATCACATGAACCGGAAAAATAGTTTTCAGTGTTTCCTCATTTTTTCGCTTCTGCTGTACGAAGTGAAAACAAGGAAAATAATAATGCCATACAAATCAACACTGCTTCCCACCGTCTCATGATTTTTTTCATTTGAACACCTCTTCCTATGTATAATTTCAAAACGAAACTGTATGATCTTATTATATCTGTTTATTTCCATGCTTTCAACTAGATTTACACAAGGGTTTGTGTAAAAGGGTTCGTTAGCACTTTTTTTGTTTTCAGTAATTCCGTAGAAAAGCTTTGCGTCTCGTGGGCACTCTCGCTCGTTGAGTGCGTAGCGGTATGGGCACTGAAACTACCAGTGCCACATACCGACGTACTCAAACCCACGAGTCGCAAAGTTTTCTACGGAATTACTGAAATCCAAAGGAACCAACAGCGAACATTTGTCACAAACCCGTCATTCCAAACTCAGTTTTTCTTATTTTTACTGGTAAAATTCATCCTTTAATATCACAATCAGTCATGAATATTTTTTCTATCGCTTTGTGCATACTAACAGAGGAAATGGAGGTAATTACGATGCAATTAACAGAACAGGAAACCAACGTAATCAAAGATTTACAGACACAGGAGAAAGCATGTGTTGACAAATACCGCTTTATGAGCAGTCTGCCCATGACGAAGAACTAAAAAACTTATTTCACCGCATTGGTGATGAGGAGCAGGAACATTTTGACTCCTTAGGCATGGTGCTCAAGGGTGATGTACCAAATGTAAGTGCCGCCCGCAGCGGTATGGAGGGATACACGCCTTCCGAAAGTTACGCAGCAGGTAACAACTCTGAAGAGAAAAACATGACCAATTTTTTATGTACCGACTGTATTGCAACAGAAAAACTCGTTTCATCCACCTATAATGATGATGTTTTCCGTTTTCTGCCAGCAATATCCGAAGACTCTTAAATCACATCCAGACAGAAGAACAAAATCACGCAGAGATGATTTACAAATACAAAACGGCAAACAATATGGCATAGCCTGTCATAGTTTCCCCCTCGCTGCGCATACAATGATACAAAGGGTATCCAGACTCGTTCATGCTTGCATGATAAGAGGCTGGACCTGGTACCCGCCAAACATGAGAAAGTAGCGATTTATGCAATAAATCCGCGGATTTCGAATGTTTGCAGGATTGCGAAAGTTGTGAAACAACGGAGCAATCCGTATCGTTGTTTGCAATTCAGCAAGGCACAAAGTCCAAACTCGTTCATGCTTGCATGATAAGAGGTTGGACCTTACCCGCCAAACATGAGAAAGTAGCGATTTATGCAATAAATCCGCGGATTTCGAATGTTTGCAGGATTGCGAAAGTTGTGAAACAACGGAGCAATCCGTATCATTGTTTGCAATTCAGCAAGGCACAAAGTCCAAACTCGTTCATGCTTGCATGATAAGAGGTTGGACCTTTACCCGCCAAACATGAGAAAGTAGCGATTTATGCAATAAATCCGCGGATTTCGAATGTTTGCAGGATTGCGGAAGTTGTGAAACAACGGAGCAATCCGTATCATTGTTTGCAATTCAGCAAGGAGGAATATTATGATACAAATTTTCAAAAGAAACAAGAAAATCACAAAACTATTTTTTGTTACTGTTTTTTTTATGCTGCACTGCTTTTCTTCTTATTTTTACATAGAATCGGACAAGCCCATAACAAAAGAAAAAAAGCAAACGGCAGCAAAAACAACTGCGGACAAACCAACATCCATTTCTTATTGTATGACTTCTCTTTCTGATGAAGAAGAATCGACATTGATTTATCATCCGACGGAACGTGTTTTGTCTCAGTTTATTCGCAAAAAAAATCAATATATCCGAAATATCTGGGATGAAAAATCCGGTTGGACGACTAACGTAGAATCATGGAAAATAAAGAAATCCGAAACACTAGAGCATTTTTCGTATAATACGAACGGGGCTCTCTATGCCTGCAAAAAGAAATGGTCAAAAAGTAAATTAGTAAAAGCAATCCATTGTCTGTCTGCGAAATAACGGCAACATAAAAAATATAAATCTCATCCACTTAAACAACAAACAAAATACGGATGAAATCAAAGATATCCGGTGTAATGGCACTCCATCGCCATCACCTATCAATACGGAAATGTAACAATATACAATTTATTAGAACGACTGGCATTTGGCGGCAGTTCCATAAGCGGGTATGCCGGGGAAAATATTTTTTATGATTTGCATTATTTAACGATTGAAACAAAAGAAACGACCGAAGAAATTTATCTGCGCGACTATGATATCCGCTCCGGTGAGGTCACACACACATTTCCACTGGGCAGTTTTTGTGCACAAAAAAAGAGGATTTCCACATCACAAATCTTGGAAACACTCTTTATGTTCCTGACACCTCGTGGCTTGTTTCGCGGAGAATGCAAAAGCAGTTCCCTGCAAAACTGCTTGCATTCCGCGAATTACAATTACCACCGCAAAGCAACATTTTAACCATGTTTTCCGGTTCTGCCGATTCGCTCTACCTCGTTATCAAAGAAGCAGACGGCAGCAAATCCATTCGGCTTATTCATCTTCCAAGCCAAAATCTTTCAGACCAAAATCATCCCGAGTCAAAGCATACTACACAAAAGGTCTGACACGGCTATTTGCCGGAAGAAGTGTCCTGCGATTTTTGTCCGTTCTGCCTCATGGCAGACATATCAGAAAACAGTAATGCTTGTTGCCTTCTCACCATCCGTCTCCACACTGACCATGTCTCCCGGATTGATTTCACTTACCGATATTTCCGTACTTTTCCTCACCGGTTTCTTATATATCTTGGTATCGCTGTCAATCTGGTAAGTCTTTGACTCACCTTTCTTTTGCCACCATTCTTCGCATCTGCCGGTGGGGTTCCCTGCTGTTTATTCCCCTCGATTCCGGCAGCTCCGCCACTTGCTGCTTCCGGCTTTTTGTCATCCTGCTTATCCATAACTTCCATCACTATCTGAGTGTCTGAAACACTTGTCACACGCCCCATTACTGCATTTGCTGAACTCTCACTATCCTTTTAAACCACATCCGGAAATGTTCATAGCTGCCAAACATAAAAATCAGACTGGTACCAATTGCTCGAATCTTCTTTCCTTCCATATGTAACCTCCACTTCATATACAAATGATTTATTGTTATGGTCACATTGTATCGAAAGGAAATGGTCACTCTGTGTTTAGCCTGTGTAAAATGTGTGACCGATTATTTTGCCTGCAATTCGTCCAATGTCAAATCATAGGCAGGCAGAAAATCCTGCATAAACACTTCAACTTCTTCCATATTCATATCATGCAGTGCTTTTTCGTCGTTTCGTATGCCGTCTTAAATTCCTGATTGCCGGAATTTAATTCCTGCTTAATCAGTGCAGATAACTTATCTGCCGCTTTCTAAGACGCCACTCATATGCTTTGTCCTCCTGCGGGAAAAACAATTTCTCATAATGCTTTTTCATATAATCCGGCAGTTTATCCACCATCTTTTTTTTACTCGCAACATACTCCACCCGTTTATAAGCTTCTTTGATATCATCATCATAATACTTGACAGGCGTAGGCATGTCTCCGGTAATGATTTCATTCGCATCGTGATACATTCCCATGAGAGCAATTTCATTGGAATCTACGTGTTTTCCGCATTTCTCATTGGCAATGAGTGAAAGACCATGCGCTAACATCGCAACTTCCAGCGAATGTTCACTAATATTTTCCTGAACAGAATTCCGCATAAGTGCCCACCGCTCAATATTTTTCATACGTGCCATCATCGCAAAAAATGAATACATCCTAATTCTCCTTCAACATCTTTTTCATATAGTAACCTCGTATAGGATTCTTCACAGTCCGCCACCTGTTCCGGCGTTCCCTGCGTAACAACCGTACCGCCACGGTCACCGCCTTCCGGTCCCATATCAATGATATAATCTGCCGTCTTAATCACATCCAGATTGTGTTCAATAACAACTACCGAATTACCGCCTTCGGTCAGCCGCTGCAAAATTTCAATCAGCTTATGAACATCCGCAAAATGAAGTCCTGTCGTCGGCTCGTCCAAAATATAAATAGTCCGCCCGGTACTTCTCTTTACTCAATTCTGTCGCAAGCTTGATGCGCTGAGCCTCACCACCGGACAACGTAGTCGATGGCTGCCCTAATTTGACATATGACAATCCCACATCATACAACGTCTGAATCTTGCGGTGAATCGTCGGAATATTTCGGAAAAAAATTCAAGGGCATCTTCTACTGTCATATCTAACACATCATAAATACTTTTTCCCTTATATTTAACATCCAAAGTCTCACGATTATACCGCTTTCCACCGCAAACTTCGCAAGGGACATAAATATCCGGAAGGAAGTTCATCTCAATTTTCAATATACCGTCACCACTGCATGCTTCACAACGGCCACCCTTCACATTAAAACTAAAACGCCCTTTCTTGTATCCTTTTTGCTTTCGCATCCGGTGTCGAAGCAAATAAATCTCGTATCATATCAAATACACCGGTATAAGTTGCCGGGTTTGAACGAGGGGTTCGTCCAATCGGAGACTGGTCAATATTAATTACCTTATCTAACTGCTCCACGCCTTCAATTCCTTTATGCTTTCCCGGTATACAGCGTGCCCGATTTAATGTGCGGGTCAGACTCTTACACAAATTTCATTCACAAGAGAACTCTTTTCCGGAACCGGAGACACCGGTCACGCAGGTCATTACCCCCAGAGGAATCTTGACATTAATATTTTCAGGTTATTTTCGCTGGCACCTTTTACTTTCAGATAACCTGTCGGTTTGCGTCTCTTTGCCGGCACCGGAATCTGCTTTTTCCCACTTAAATAAGCACCTGTAATCGACTCCGGCACTTTCATCAAATCTTCTGCCGTACCGCATGCAACCACGTGTCCGCCATTTTTCCTGCTCCCGGTCCGATGTCCACAATATAATCCGCCTCACGCATGGTATCCTCGTCATGTTCCACGACAATCAGCGTATTACCAAGGTCACGAAGTTTCTTTAACGTAGCAATCAACCGGTCATTATCCCTCTGATGTAGTCCGATACTTGGCTCATCCAGAATATAACATACGCCCACAAGTCCCGAACCAATCTGTGTTGCCAGACGGATTCTCTGTGCCTCACCACCGGAAAGTGTAGCCGTCGCACGTGCCAGTGATAAATAATCAAGACCAACATCCACCAAAAATCCCAGGCGGGAACGAATTTCCTTTAACACCAGACGTCCAATCTGCTTTTGTCTGTCGGTCAATGTCAATTCATCCATAAATTTCTTCAAATCAATAATGGAATATTCACTAATTTCTGCAATGTTTTTTATCCCCCCCACCGTAACCGCAAGGGATTCTTTCTTCAACCGCTTGCCGCCGCAGACGTGGCAGGGCGTAATCTGCATAAATGACTCATATTCC
>VOFC01004759.1_pt1 | contig 13992 bp, 18 predicted proteins | sample 5384161 | NCBI WGS metagenome assembly VOFC01 (sample SAMN12384722, study PRJNA508395) | human gut metagenome | isolation source: healthy gut B | host: Homo sapiens | reverse complement strand
ATCCTGATTATGAAAATCTGTCAGATGGGTATTCACGGTCAGAGAAGGTGTGTCATGTGCAGATTGCCATGCCTTATAAAACGAAGGTGGTGTGAAATTCAAGCGATCACCATATTCAAAGCCCGCTGGCGATGATAGACCGCACTTGTCAGACTTGCCACCGCGAAAGTGAAGAAACACTGCGTAACAATTGTACGAACGTCAACGTAAGGCTAACGAAATACGTAACCGTTTAGAACAGGAACTCGCTAAGGGGAAGCTCATATCGAGGCAAAGTTTGCATGGGACAAAGGGGGCTACGGAAGATCCAGATGAAAGATGTACTTGCCCTTATCCGTCCAGGCGCAGTGGCGTTGGGATTTCGGTGTGGCTTCTCACGGTTTCTTTCCATGCCCGCAATCCAACGTATCCTTTCACATGGACTGGATAAGGCTATGCAGGCTCGTCTGGCGTATCAAAGTATTGGCTAAGCATGGTTTTACGGATGATGTGCCGATGCGGATATTTCAACCAAAGAGAAAGCACAACAATACATTGGATCTCGACATGGATGCGGAAAAGAGCTGCTAAAGAGAAATTCTTGAAAACAACTGTACCTGCGTGGCTGGAAAAAGCGAAAGCTAACGGTCGCCTGGCCCAGAAATAAAAAACAGAATAATGGATCAGACCGTGGGGATTTAAAGAAGGATGCCTGATAGGCGCAGGTTGTTGGTGACAGGATGGCTGCTACAGATTACAATTGGTGAAATAGATTGGAGTCTGTTTGCCTATCCGGTGAACATCGTTGTTCTGGTTTTATATATAGCGGAATAGTTGCCATGCATTGCCTGCGCAAACGTGTCTATTTCTTCGGTTGGATGAGTCATTATACATCAGCTGTCTCTTCTCTTTTATGGGTGGCGGGCATTACGGTGGTGATGGGACTTATCCGTCAGATCCCTTCCGATCATCCGGCAGATATGCTTGGCTTTTTCGCGAATGCTTTCGGCATGGCCTTTTTGTATTGCTTTATATCTGGATGGTGACTGTGCTGGGATTGACTACGCTTCGTGCCGGATTCCCATTCAGATGGAAGAAGCTTGCTTTCCTTTTGAATCATGCCGGGCTGTTCATTGCCTTGATTACGGCAACCTTGGGAAATGCCGATATGCAGCGGCTGAAAATGACTACCCGGATAGATAATGCCGAATGGCGTGCAATGGATGAGCACGGTAAATTGATAGAACTTCCGCTGGCCATTGAACTGAAAGACTTCACGATTGACGAGTATCCTCCGAAACTGATGCTGATTGATAATGAAACAGGACGTACATTGCCTGAGAAAAAAGCACCGAACATTTGTTGCTGGAAGAAGGTGTAACGGATGGGCAACTGTCTGATTGGCTGGTGACTATCCGGCAAACGATTCCCTGGGCGGCTTCTGTGGCTACGGAAGATACGGTGAAGTTTACCGAATTCCATTCGATGGGAGCCACATATGCCGTTTATTTGCAGGCTATCAATCAAAAGACGAAAACTGCAAAGGAGGGCTGGGTAAGTTGCGGTAGTTTTATTTTCCCATATAAAGCATTGCGTCTGGATTCGTTGACAAGCCTTATCATGCCGGAACGCGAGCCGCAGCGTTTTGCTTCTACAGTGAAAGTTTACACGGAAGACGGCAAACAGGTGGAAGATACGATTGCAGTGAACCATCCTCTGAATGTGGCGGATGGAATATTTATCAATTGAGTTATGATGATACGAAAGGGCGTTGGAGCGATATCAGTGTGTTTGAACTGGTACGTGATCCGTGGTTGCCTGCTGTCTATACGGGTATTATCATGATGGTGCTGGGAGCTATCTGTCTGTTTGTTAACGCACAAAAAAAAAGGGACGCTGAATGACGTGGGATTATTTTTGTACCGTTTTCAATTGCCGCCCTGCACTTCTGGGGATTCGGTGCCTTTGCCGCCTGGCGCGGGAAGAAAACCGTATGTTGTTGGTGGGCTTACCTTGATAGGACTTGCTATCTTCTTTTGCTTTATTGTGGGAATGTGGATTTCTCTGGGCGTCCGCCTATGCGGACCATGGGAGAGACGCGCCTGTGGTACTCTTTCTTTCTTCCACTGGCAGGACTCATCACATACAGCCGTTGGAGGTATAAGTGGATACTCAGTTTTAGTTTTATTCTGTCACTGGTATTTATCTGCATCAATATCTTCAAACCGGAAATACATAACAAGACTTTGATGCCGGCTTTGCAAAGCCCGTGGTTTAGCCGCATGTCATCGTATATATGTTTGCCTATGCTATGCTGGGTGCGGCTACCGTGATGGCTATTTATCTGCTTTGGTTCAAGAAGAAGCCGATTGACAGCCGGGAGATGGACCTATGCGATAATCTGACTTATGTAGGATTGGCATTCATGACATTAGGCATGCTGTCGGGGGCTGTATGGGCAAAAAGAGGCGTGGGGACATTATTGGTCGTGGGACCTCGAAAGAGACATGGGCGGCCGCTACGTGGTTCTCCTATCTGATTTATATACATTTCCGCCTTGGAAAACCTTTTTGTTACACCGTAAAGCCTTAATTTTACTTCTGATATCATTTGTTTTTGCTGCAAATGTGCTGGTACGGCATAAACTATCTGCCCTCTGCACAGAGTCAGCATTCATACGTATAATTTAAACTGATAATCATTATGAAAACTACTTATTGGGCAATGCTTCTCATGCTTTTGCCAAGCATGGCGTATACGCAAACAACAGAAAAAAATGAGAATGAATTTACAATGTCCATCCAGATCAGACCTCGTGCAGAATATCGTAATGGTGCTCTGATGCCCCGTAACGAAAGGAGAGGAACCTGCAGGATTCATCAATAACCGTGCACGACTTTCTATGGAGTACAAGCGTTCTGATTTTGCAAATGAAAATCTCGGCTCAGCATGTGGGGGTATGGGGACAAGATCCGCAGATTGACAAGAATGGACGTTTCATCATGAATGAGGCATGGGCTAAACTGAATTTCGGTAAACACTTCTTTGCACAATTAGGTCGTCAGACCCTTTCGTACGATGACGAACGCATTTTGGGCGGACTGGATTGGAACATAGCCGGACGCTATCATGATGCATTGAAACTGGGCTATGCCGACAAGAATAATCAACTGCATCTTATTCTCGCTTTTAACCAGAACGACAGACTAAAGATAGGCGGTACCTATTACGTGCAGGCCGGAGCACAGCCTTACAAGAATATGCAGACACTCTGGTATCACTATAAATCCGATTATACTCCCTTTGATGCATCCGTTACTGTTCATGAATCTGGGATTGGGGCAGATGCAGCAACAAAAGAATCCCATACCCGCTATCTGCAAACGATGGGTACTTATATTGCTTATAAGGATAATGGCTGGAATGTGGATGGTGCTTTCTACTATCAGATGGGGAAGAACCTGAATGCAGAAAAAGGTATCTGCCTTTATGGCAAGCCTGCAGGCCGCTTATGCCATTGACAAGACCTGGACCGTAGTGGCAAGTGCCGATTATCTAAAGCGGAGACAGCGGTGACAGTGACAAGTACAAGGCATTCAATGTTCTGTATGGCACACATCACAAGTTCTACGGAGCTATGGATTATTTCTACGCATCTGACTTTAAAACGGATATGCTCCCGGGTTGTTTGATAAACGTCTGGGTGTACGTTTCCGTGCTTCCGATAAGGTGGATATGGACTTGAACTACCACCATTTCTCAACAGCGGCGAAATTGCCGAATCTGAAGAAAGCATTAGGTTCGGAAGTCGATTACCAGATTAACTGGTCGGTGATGAAAGATGTGAAACTCTCTGCCGGATATTCCTTCATGCGCGGAACGGAAACCATGGATGTCGTGAAAGGCGGTAATCACAAAGCTGGCAAGACTGGGGATGGGTTTCAGTAAATATCAATCCGAGAGTATTGTTTGTGAAGTGGTAAAGATAGATAAAAGAGAATACGTATGGGGAACTTCCTCATACGTATTTTTTTCTAATGATGGTTCGTCCAGAACATGGACTGTCTTTCCGTCCATCTCTATAATTCCTTCCTTTATCATTTTATTAATTTCCTTCGATAGTGCAGGGCGGGTTACATTCAGATATTCGGCAAGGGTTGCCTGATTGTGAATGATGTTGACCGTTGAAGAATTCTTTTTCTTGTGTTCCAGCAAGTAGACAACGAAACGTTCGCGCACTGTTTTTTCGTGATAGGGTTTTCAGGCGGGATACTGTGCAGACATTACAATTGCCCGTGATGCAAAGAAAGTTGTGTAATATTTTGGGTTCCTCGCTGATAAAGCTTAAACATGGACTCTTTACTGGCGGTGAGTAGGGTACTGTCTTCCATGGCGGTAAAGGTTGCCGGCAGCACTCCGTCTGAACTGAATAAATGAGGAGTGGCGAATGCACGTGCCGCAACGATATATTCTATCATGACTTCATTTCCCAATCCGTCAATAATATCACCCGTAGTTTTCCTTCCAATAATACATATAATTTCTTGCAGAGTGTTCCCTGGGTGGCAATGATATTTTTTTGTCGACCGAGTACAGGGAGATATCTAACCTGTCCGAGCAACGAATGCTTGATGTTAAGGGGAAGGTCACGAAACAGCGGAATCTGGAAAAGTAATTCCTGATGTTTGTCGGTTAATGTTATTTTCCTCATTATATTAGGTAGTTGGTTGTACAAAGATACGATGAAAAGTAGAATTAAAAAAGTATTTCTTCGAATTCTCCTCGTCAATAAACATTTCTTTTCCTTCTATTTTTGTATGCAGCCCTCATTGCTCAATTCAGATATGGCACACGTGCCAGTGACGGACGGCCACTCCAAGTATATGTGCAACTTCCTGTTGGGAACCGATGCCTCCATGCATCTTTACATAATTGAGTAATCTGGATTTCAGGCTTTGTAAAAGGCAAACTCATTCAGTTTCTTGGATAGAAACAAGCTCCGGTCGGAAATCAACTTCAGGAAATTCTGCATAATGATCGGGTACTGGTGCATGAACTCTAGAAAAGCATCCTTATTCAGAATCAATACTTCCGAAGTTTCCAGGGTTTCGATATTCACCGGGAAACGGTTTTCGGAGGCGAAGATGAAAGCCGGTGCAAGGAGTTTCGAGCACGGAGAGTCTCTATGGTGAGTTGTTTTCCTTCTGCACTGACCATTTGCGTACGCACTGTTCCATTGCACAGAATATAGAGACAGTAAATATCTCCTGCATGGCGATAAACTCTCCCGATTTATAAGATTTAAGGGTATGTTGGTGCAACAGAACGAACTTTAACAGCGTTTCTTCTGTTATGCCTCGAAATAATGGCATCTGTAATAATATATGTGGTTCCATTCTTTTAAGTTTTTTGTGATTGGGTGTAACATACGTGACAATTTACCTGCCATAAACTCTCCATCTTTGCACAAAGATAATGCAAATGTATTTTATAGATGCCCGATTACAATTAAATAGTATGGTAAATGATAATTTAGCGGTGGGAATAGAGACCAAGACAGGCTGAAAGCCTGATATTACATAGGGGCAACGCCCTACGTGATTATAGTATATAAATCTCTATTTAAGCCCTGAAAGGGGTACGCAGTGACGACGCATCAACCTTTATCTCGCCCTTTCAGGGCTCAGAAATGTTTATGCACATTGGGAAGTAAAAAAGCGATGCCCTACGCTATATAATCCAAGCCTTTCAGGCTTAAAATTCCCTTCTATAAATTATCATTTATAGAACAACCTAATTTTGCATGGTATTTAACTAAATAAAAAGAATAAGATGATGGAAGCTAAAATGTTTTTGTTATCAGTGCCAGGAGACAATGAAAGGCACCGGTTGTATCTTGAAAGGTGGGTGTGGAAAAAGAAAGTCATACAGCAAAGGCAATGGATTTGCTGATGTTCGTGGTACGTGGAATATCAGTCGTTACCGATGAGTTCCGTAACGCCCGGACATCCCGTAGCTGCCGAAGTGAACCGTTTTTGTTGTGGATGCCTTATTCTGTACCATTACAAATGCCAACTTCGATGATGAAAGCATTCTGAACAGGGTGGATAAAGGTATGGCATTGCGTAACCGTTTAATAGAAGAAGCCAAAGAAAAAGGTATTTCCCTGCCTGAAATCAACGAATTGCAATGGCAGGGCGGACGTGATGAGTATGCTTCAAGGCGGAAAGCGTAGGTGTGCTGCGTGAGCCCGACATAGACCTGCGTTCCCTGAAAGAATTGATGACCTATGGTCTGAAAGGTATGGCGGCATATCTGGAACATGCCATGCGTCTGGGATATGACGATGCTTCTATCCATACTTTTTATGCAACATGCTTTGGCCGCCACTGCCACAAAATCACTTCCGGCAGGCGAATGGGTGAAGATGGTGCCCCGACCGGAGAATACGGTGTGAAGACTATGGCTTTACTGGATAAAGCAAATACCGAACGCTATGGCAATCCGGAAATGACAAAAAGTAAATATCGGAGTAGGGAAGCGTCGGGTATCCTGATAAGCGGCCACGACCTGAAAGATATGGAAGAACTATTGAAGCAAACCGAAGGTACAGGAGTTGACGTGTACACACATAGCGAAATGCTTCTGCTCACTATTATCCTGCTTTCAAAGTATTCCCACTTCGTAGGCAACTATGGAAATGCCTGGTGGAAGCAGCGTGAAGAGTTCACTACTTTCAATGGCTATCCTGTTTACAACAAACTGTATCGTCCCTCCGTTGGCAAATGCTGAATATAAAAGAACGTATGTTTTACAACAAATTCCACCGGATATCCCGGTTGCAAGTACATTCAGGCAGATGCCGAAGGCAGAAAAGACTTCTCCAAAATTATCGAGATAGCCAAGCAATGCCAGCCGCCTACGGAAATAGAACGTGGAGAAATCATGGGTGGTTTTGCCCATAATCAGGTGTTGCAACTGGCAGATAAAGTGGTGGATGCCGTGAAGAGCGGTGCTATTCGTCGCTTTGTGGTTATGGCAGGTTGTGACGGACGTATGAAGGACGTGATTATTATACCGAATTTGCCAAGGCATTGCCTAAAGATACAGTCATCCTGACAGCAGGTTGTGCCAAGTATCGTTACAATAAGTTGCCTCTGGAGATATCAACGGCATTCCACGCGTACTGGATGCAGGACAGGTGCAACGACAGCAGCTATTCACTGGCAGTCATTGCAATGAAACTGAAAGAAGTGTTCGAGCTGAAAGATATCAACGAACTCCCTATTGTTTACAATATCGCCTGGTATGAACAGAAAGCCGTTATCGTACTACTGGCCTTGTTGAGTCTGGGTGTGAAGAAAAAATCCATTTAGGGCCTACGCTGCCTGCCTTCCTGTCGCCCAATGTGGCAAAGGTCTTGGTAGATACTTTCCAGATAGGTACCATCAGTGATGTGGAAGATGACTTGAAGATGTTCCAATTATCATAAATGATTAATAAATTCTGAAGTATATTCGGATGGATAATTCCCGCCCCTACGAGTTAATCATATCGTGATTAATTTGTAGGGGCGAATTATTTAGTAGAATTCTTTTTGAGTGGTCTTTGAGATTTACAACTTCCACCCCAATGTCTTTTCCTGTATATTCCATAGCTTGGCGTATAGCCCCTTTATTATCGAGTAGTTCCTGATGCTTACCTTGTTCAGCAATGCGTCCTTCCTCCAACACTATGATGTTATCTGCATTCTTGATCGTCTTCAGGCGATGGGCAATCACGATTACCGTACGTCCTGCAATCAATGTATTGATGGCACGCTGTACTTCCACTTCATTTTTCCCGGATCGAGTGAAGCCGTTGCTTCATCCAGAAGTACTACGGGAGCTTCTTTCAATATAGCTCGTGCGATAGAAATGCGCTGCTTCTCTCCACGGACAAGGTACAACCCCTTCACCGACCTGCGTATCATATCCTTTGGGCAATCGCATGATGAAATCGTGGCAACATGCTTTGCGGGCCGCCGCTTCTATTTCTTCGTCCGTAGCGTCGGTTTTGCCGAAACGGATATTGTTGCGAATAGTATCTTGAAACAGATACACATCTTGGAATACCATTGAGATATGGCTCATCAGCGATTCCGGTTCCAGGGTTTTCATATCTACTCCATTAAATAAAACCCTGTCCTTGTTGCGGATCGTAAAAACGTGCGCATAGTTTCAGCATGGTGCTTTTTCCACTGCCCGAAGGACCTACCAGAGCGGTGAGTGTATTCTTGCGCAGTGTTACTGATACATCATGCAGTACCTGTTTTTTCTGATAGCCGAACGATACGTGATAGAAAGTAATATCACCGCTTTCCGGGCTTCTTTACTTCCTTGCATTTCGGTTCGTTCATCAGCGCCAGGATGCGCCCTCCGGCAATGGAGAAATATCGAATTCTGCAAAGTTGGTCAGTGCCGAAGTCAGCGGATCGAAGACGCGGGAACCGACAACGAGGAACATAACGAACGTGAGCAAGGATAAATCTCCTCCTATTAATAAGTACGTACCACAAAGTATCATCAACGTCAGACCTGCCCGTATCAACGTTACAGAAAGCAGTATGAACGGGCCGAGTAATGCTTCCTGGCGGATACAGGCACGGCGTAGTTCAGCAAAGGCATTCTTCAGACGGACAAACTTGTCGCCCAGCAGATTATATGCTTTCATTACCCGTATTCCCTGCAAGTACTTTCCAGGCGATTGCCTGCATTGATTTTTGGCAGCAATCTGTTTTGCCGCTCAGTTTGTATTGCAGGTAAGTACTGCAAGCAATATTCCTACGGCAAGTGGCAGGGCTATAAACATGGCAACGGCCATTCGCCAATCTATCCATAGCGAAGCCGAGGAAGGCAAGCACAGGCATCACCAGTGCACCCATCAATTGGGGCAGATGATGCGAAATACCTGTTTCCGCCATGGTAAAGTCTGTAATCAGCATGGACGAAAGATCACCGGATCGCGGCGTGAGAGGAACCCAATGAGAGTTTCCGCAAATGCTCTGCCAGGCTGACACGTCCTGCGGCACTCATTTCATAGGCACCCGGAAATGGGCGCGGTAAGAAGCCCTTTCGGCCAATGCCATGACAAATACATACACTACAAGCAGGATAAAATAGTCCAGACCGTTGAGTGTCCAGCGGCAACTGCCATCGAAAGCGCGGAATATCACGTTGATCGCTTCGATGGACAGGCAGAATGGGACAATATTTACCAGGTTGGCAAGCATCGTGTAGCCCACAGGTTTGCGAAGGCGTTCGGTGTGCCCTATCGTAATATTTTCCTATTGCATTCATTCTTTTACCTCCTTCTTACTGTTTAGTTCCCAGCGGAACGCATCCGTATAAGCGTCCACATATTCTTATATAATCCTTCCATTTTACTTAATATCTCGTGTTTCCCATGCTGTACGAGCTTTCCTTCGTTCAGTACGATGATTTGCTGTGCCGAAATGATGGACGAGACGGTGTGCAATGATGATAACCGTCTTATTCTGGATCAGATGTTGCAAAGCCTGCTTGCATCTTATATTCATTCTCGGGATCGGCAAAAGCAGTTGCTTCGTCAAGCACCAGGATAGGGGCATTTTTCAGGATAGCCCTTGCCACACACAGACACGTTGCGACTCGCCACCGGAAAGGTAGACGCCCTCATCTCCGATACGGGTTTCGTAACCTTGCGGAAGGCTTTCTATAAACTCATGGCACTGTGCGGCTTTTTGCGCAGCTATCACTTCCTCGCGTCCTGCACTGGAGTTTCCTACCCGGATATTCTCATAGAGGGTATCAAAGAAAAGGAAGCTATCCTGGAAAACAAAACAATGTCCATCAACTTTTCGGTGGGAATATTTTTGATGTTGACTCCTCCGATCCGTATTTCGCCTTCCGCTACATCCCAGAGGGGAATCAGATTGGCTACTGTAGATTTTCCTGAACCCGAAAAGGACCTACGAGTGCTGTAATTTCACCTTGGCGTGCTGTGGAAGGTGATGTCGCGCAGCGTCTTCGGTACGGGTTGTCTCCGCTTATACTCATAAGCGAAACTAACCTTGAGGAATTCGATGTCATAACCGGCGGGTACTTGCGGCGTTTGTGCTTCCGGTACGGGCGGCTCGGCAAAAATACGATCAATACCGTTCTACGCCCTCGTCTATTTCCCGTGTGCCCGATCCGAGGAACATCAGTTTATAAATAGGGGAGGCTACTCCGGGCCCATAATAATAAAGAATAGATAGACAGCGGCTAATGCTAGATTTTGTGGCTCATGGCTCAGTAATAATAAACCTATCGGCAGAATGAATGTAATAAGTGAGTTCAGTAATATGGTGAAGACCACCATACCGGGTTCGTATGTATCACATACTTTCAGTGCATATTCCTTATACGCCTCAATCTCACTATTGAAACGGCGGAATGACCGGACGCTCTGACCGAAGATTTTCACGACCGGCATGCCACGTACATATTGTACGGCTGAGGCGCTCATTCGTTCTTGTGTATCAAAGTAGATTTTAGTAAACTCCTGTGCCTTTTTCCCGAAGAAGTTGGCAAACTGTAATCCTATACTCAATGCGATACAGAATAGACAGATCGCTGCCATCCATCCATTCAGGGAGAAGAAGATAATAAACATCAGAGTGACCGTAGCCAATACATTCACAAGGTCGGGGATGGTATGGGCAATGAAGTTTTCAATCTTTTTTCTACATTCTGTTCCATAATTTTCTTTGATGCTTCCCGGTAGATGTACCGTTCAGGTATCCAACGATAAGCGTCCAATGTGTTCCGATAGCTTGATACGCAGTCCGTATAGGATACGGAAAGCTGCTACATGTGAGCCATCAGTGCCGCATAAAGTAGCAATAATCCTCCGATCAGTCCGAAGAAGGCAAACCATCCCCAATATATCAGTATCCCGCTATCTATTTTTTCTAAGGTCACTGGCGTGAAGCAGTAACTCCTGCAATACGCGGTATACCGACCAGTAAGGGAACCAACATGCACGTAGCGCTTCCTGCCGACAAGATACCGCCGCCAGGATCAGCAACCCTTTCCGCTCACCTGCAATCTCAAACAGGCGGGCGATTCCTTTTTTTTTTTCAGTTTCTCTTTCATAATCTATCATACTTTTTTAAAAACGAACAATATTCAGATTCATTTCAAAAAGAGAGAGCTTATATTTTCATAAGCTCTCTCCAACCAGTTACTTCCGAATGTGATGTATTCTGTAACTATCTGTTCCAAATCTTCTATCCCGACTCGATGCATGATCAATTCCTCAAACATGGTGAACATCCATGCCGTGTGCAGGTGGATGGAAAGTCGGTTACATTGATATTCATTTGCGGATGTTTCTCTTTCATATCCCTGAAGTACTCTTTCACGAGTGATGTGGGAGCGTTCGGTGAAGTTCTCTTTGAAGTTTTCCAGTGAAGAACCCTGTGCATGGAAAAATAGCAATACCAACAATTTGCGATGCTTTTTGTATCAATGTCATGTACTCTTCTATCACACATCTTAGGTATTCGCTGAATACATCTCCATGATATCTGCTCCATAACGGCCATGATAGCGTGCAGCATTCTATCGAATGCACTGATCACGGGCCGTACTACTGTACAGAAAATATCATCCTTGTTTTTGAAATAGTTATAGATATTGCTCAACCCTACTTTGGGCTTCTTGCGCAATTTCACGCATGGAGCCTTTGGAAAGCCGTTTTCGAGGAATACCTTTTCGGCAGCTTTCATAATTTCTTTTTGTATGTCATCTTTAGGGTATTGCATAAGTTTTATTTTCTCGACTTCAAAGTAGGGAGAATCCGCGTTTTCTGAAATACCCATTAATGATGGTTTTTGTTAGATTTTTATAAAAAAATCACAATTATTGGGTATTTCCAAGGTCACTGAAAGCATGCAACTTTGCGCGTATAATCTAACTATAAACTACTATATGGTGAAACTAACCAATCATAAAAAGGCAATTGACAGACCTTTTAAGTTGTAAGAGATGGGGAATAATAGCTATTATTATTCTTTTTGTAGGTAGCTTATCTTTTTACTGTACTCTTACTTTTTCTCATGACGCTGATAATCCTCAGTGTAACTGTTTGCTATGTATGCTTAATCATGTTCCTGGAAGAGGGAGAGTACATTTATAACCGCTATTTGATATTTATTAGTTTTATCTGGATTGCTGTGATCTTTGCGGCTGTCTTTTTAGTGAATTACTGCTTTGTAAAAAAGAACAAAAAGAAATAGTGTTCGTTTAAGTACCTACTTGTTATTATTTTTAATAACACAATACTCATATTTGGGTATTGCCCGCCTTTTTAACTCCCTCTACCTTTGCGCCAACAAAATTTAAGATATAAAAGATGAGAAAATTAATCCTGTTTATTCGCCTTAGGTTTCTTGCTTTTTAACAATACTTTACGGGCTAATGAACCTGAAAGTAACCTCAACAGAAGAGGTATCTGAAACTACGGCAAAGAAAGAGAAATAAACAGGTAACAAAAAGATGACGACTACGAAAAGTTCCGTTTCGGTGGATACGGGAGAAATGGTAGCAAAGTTTATGAATTACGGAACGAAATCGTTTCTATGGTGGGGTCGATAACAGTGATCACCGCAATACCATTGCAATTCCTCGTTTTGTGTTGGCTTTGACTACAAGTTTAATTCCAAGTGGATACTGGTGCTGAAATAGAATTTGAAGCAGGAGGCGTAGGTATTGAAACAGAACTTGAGAATTCAGAAAAACGGTGAGTATGAAACAGAAATGGAAAAAGGGTGGAGAAGTTGCTCTTGAGCAGTTTCACATTACCCGTCTGATACATTCGGCTTTCAATGTTCGTGCAGGTCATTTGATTGTACCTATGGGATTGACCAATGCACACCATGAGCCTATCAACTTCTTTGGAACATCTCGTCCTGAGGGTGAAAACCACAATTATTCCTTCTACCTGGCATGAGACAGGCTGGAATTCTTCGGCCTTTTGGTAAAGGATATGCGCGCTTTGATTATCAGGGGCAATGATTGTTGCCGGCTTGAATGCTGATGGATTTGGTCGCGATAATTGTTGCCGGTGGTAAGCAGGGACTCTTTGAACAAGATAACTTTACTGCCTGCTTATGTAGCACGTCTGACTATAAAGGGGTACCGACTGCGTGTAGGTGCTGCCTTTTTACTATTGTAATGACGTGACAGCCAATGCTGATAAGAATTATAAGTATAGCAGTGTAGGCCGCTCATCAGTGAAAATCTACTCTGCCGATGCACAGTATAAAAATAAATATGTTACCGCTCGTGGTAATATCATTTATGGTGATTTAGAGAATTCTTCCAAGATCAGCAAGGTTACTCTTTCCAATAACTCCAATTATTACCACGGTGCTATGCGTAATGTAGCTAAGAATGCCCTGTGCTATGGCTTGGAGGCTGGTCTCAACCTGAGTGCTTTCTTCCTCACAGAAGAAATGTCCGGTTATTTATCCTTATGCCCGTTATGAATACTACAACCCGCAGGAAGAGGCAGAAGGTTCTGCCACAATGGAGAAACGCTGCCAGGTAAGAAAATGGACGGCAGGAGTTAACTGGTTTGCATTGCCGAATCTGGTTGTGAAAGCCGATTATACTACCCGTCATATTGGTACGAACAAGATATTTGGATCGACTAAATATATAACAATGAAAATGAATTTGCTATCGGCATAGCTATGTCGGTTGGTTTACCAAGAGATAGTTCAAATAGGTATTTATAATTAATTTAATGTTTAAGTAATATGGAAAAAGTTTTTTTATTTGTCGGCTCTTTCATTGGGCATGATGTTCCATTACGGCTTGTAGTGATGATGACACTACGACTATAGACTGCTAAAATCTTGACTATGCTTTCGGCGGAGAATGCAAGTAGTTGGGGGAATGTACGTATGCAGTGGTTGCACAATTGTTGGTGAATGATGCTACTGCT
>VOFC01001804.1_pt1 | contig 14000 bp, 24 predicted proteins | sample 5384161 | NCBI WGS metagenome assembly VOFC01 (sample SAMN12384722, study PRJNA508395) | human gut metagenome | isolation source: healthy gut B | host: Homo sapiens | reverse complement strand
TTTTATCTTTTTTTTTTAAAGCTAAGTCATATAATTTTTCTAAAGAATATGAGCTATAATCTGTGTCATTTTCATCTTCATAAAATCTATAGTCATAAGCTCCAGCTGTTGCATATAATCCAGTTCCACCCACTATAATAAGATTTTTATCTTTATACTTTGCAAATAAGTCTCTCAGATCTTTTTGATAATCTTTAACATTATATTCTTCATCTGGATTTGTTATATCAAAAAGAAAATGTTTAATACCTTCTTTTTCATCTTCAGTTACTTTTGCACTACCCACATTAAGCTCTTTGTATACTTGCACAGCATCACAATTAATTATATAAGCATCTAAATATTTAGCTAAAGCTATACTTAATTTGGTTTTTCCTACCCCAGTAGGTCCCGTTATAAATATTTTCATAAGACATCACTTAATTATTTTATCAAAAATTTATGTAAAAGTCATCTAAAATTTATATTTTATTTTATCAAATTATACTCTCGTATGTGTATTCTTTCATCACTACAATATTCCATGATAAATTTATTATCTTTTCTACAAAGAATAATACCAATTGTTTTATCTTGCATTGGTTTTCTTAAATTCTTATCTATATAATTCATATAGACTTCTATTTGACCTATATGTTCTTTTTTTAGTTTAGTAACTTTTAATTCTACCACTACAAAACAGTTAAATTCATAATTATACAAAAGTAAATCAATATAGTTATAGTTATTACCTATTTTAATTTTATATTCATTTGATATAAAACAAAATGAATTACCTAGTTCTTTTAAAAATGCTGGTATGTCTTCAAGAATAAGCTTCTGCAATACTTTCTCAGACAAAGTCTCATGATTGAAATGATTACTAATTATTATCGGATTTTTATAGTATCTTGAACTTCTAGTTTTTCTTTCTTAATTAATTTTAATTTGGTATTTTTATCTAATCTTTCATATTCTTTGTTTTTAATATGTTTGCGAAGTTGTCTAACAGATAAATTTTGTTTTTCACAAATTGTAATATAATAATTAATTTCATTTATATTTTCAAACCAAATTAATTCACAATAAATACTCCATGACAAAATGGCAGACACTGTCTGCCATTTTGTTGAAAAATTTGAATAAAATTGTCTCATATTTCTTAAATTTCTTTGACTATATCCTTTACCAAATTCTTTTGTTAACTTTTTTGAATATTCCTTAATAATACCTTCACCATAATGTTTACCTGCTTCACTTAATAATTTTCCAACATTATAATAAGTTGTTAAGTCACTTTTATTTTTTGAATATTCCTTCACCTTCTTAGTTATTTCATTATTTAATATTTGTGTTTTTTTATTTCATTATAATAATTCATCATATCTATCCTCCCTGTTTTTTTAATTTAATGTATAATTTATTTTTATTTTATTTCTATTTATCTTTATACCAATTGTACCTTTTAAATCCGTTCTTAAAATTTTACTATTTTTTAAATTTTCCAATACTTCTTCATGGGGATGTCCATATTTATTGTTTCTTCCTACACTTATAACTGAATAGATTGGTTTTAAAGTATTAATAAAATTTTTCACTAGTGCTATATTTACTCCCATGATGGCCAATTTTTAAAAAGTCAATGTTTGTAATTTTGTATTTTTCTAATAAATTTTCTTCAACTTTAATCGATGCATCACCCATAAATAGGAATTTATAACCTAAAAATGTTATATAGTTAACAATACTATTATCATTTTCATTATCGTACATATCATTATTTAAATTTACTATATTAAAATATTTAAGATTATATTTTTTTGTAATATTAACTTTAGAAGAAATAATTTCTTTCTCTAAATAGTTAGTGTCACCACTATTTAATACAACATTTTTAACATTTATATTTTCTATAATATTTAAACTTTCTTTCGCGTGATCAGCATCACCATGCGTAATAATCATATATGAAAAGCTAGTTATCCCTTTGCTTTTTTAAAAATTTAATGGTGTTATCACTTAAGTGATAAGTTTTCTTTTTCTTTTTCCAATCGGCTAGTTTATATTCTACTTTGCCACCAGTATCAATCATAATAGTTTCTTTATTATGAGGAGATAAAAAAGAATACTAGAATCGCCTTGACCAACATCTAAATAGTAAACATAGTAGTTAAAATCTAGTAAAGGTAATAATTTACAAATAACAACAATTAATGGTAAAAATATATGTTTTTCTTTTTCTTGGTTAACAAAATTAAATAAAATAAAGCAACAAAATTATTGGCATTTTGGGAATATTTATTAACAAACTAAATTTTCCAAAAAATATATTTAAATCATTAGTTATTGTTATAAAAAAACTTAAAATCGGATTTAGAAACGGAATGATAAATGAAATCAGAGTAAATGGATATAGAAATAAACTTACCCAAGGAACAAAAATAATATTAATTAGAATTGATAATAAATTTATTTCAAAGTTTACTAAAGCTGTAACTGGTAAACTAAACAAAAACGTTATAATACTTAATTTCAATAATTTTATAAAGTAATTACCTTTTATATAATTGTTGTAATAAATAATGCCAAAACAAACAACAAAAAAAATATATAAAACCTAGATCATAAATCATAAATGGATCAATAAACAAAATAATATAAGCACTTAAAATAAGTATATGCATATTTGAATATCTAAGGTTCTTTAATTTATTTATTTTTTTCAATATATAAAATAAAATAGCACGCATTATTGATGCGGTTATTCCTGTTAAAAATAAATATAGTAATAAAAATGATGATGTTACAACAAATTCTTTTTTTCTCACTTTTTATAATTTTTGAAATTAATAAAACTAACATATTAATATGCATTCCTGATATAGCTAATAAATGACTTATACCATTTTTTTTTTGGTAAGCATTATAAATATCACTTGATAGTAGTGCTTTATCACCTAGTATAAAGGCTAAATAATAATCGCTATTTTTCACTATTGTATATTTTTTTAAATAAGTTATCTTTTTAGTTTGTAGATTAAATTATTACTACCAATTATTTTATATTCAGAAATATCGAAAATATAATATATTTTTTTTGTTATATAAATATCTTTTGTAATTAAAAGTGTTTGGCACTGTATTATCGAGAGGTTCACTGAAAGAGCCTCTTAAATATACTTTGCTTCCAAGATGAACCTTATTAAATATGTTATTTTTTTTTCTTCTTCAGTTTGAATATAATAATTTGCTATTATGTTTTCCTTAGCTTTGAGATTTATTGTAAGTTTATTTCCATCAAGTTTCATACTTGTAATTATACCAGTTACCTGTTTCTCATTTATATCGCATTTGGAAGAATATTTTATTATTTTTGTAAAAAATAATATATAAATAAATATAAATATACCTAAAAATACTAAAAGTTTATTAAATTGTAATATTTGCTTTAAATTTTTCATAAGTTGCCTTACCAATACCTTTAACTTTCATTATTTCATCAATAGATTTAAAACCTCCATTAGCTTCACGATAATCAATAATCTTTTGGGCTTTAGCCTCACCTATACCAGTAAGAGTTGAAAGTTCTTTGATGCCTGCAGTATTAATATTTACAAAATTATTTACTAAAGTATTTTTTTATTATCAGCACTATTATTGTCATTTGATTTAATTTCATCAACTACTTTACTTTCTGATTTTTCAATTACACTTTCATTATTTTTTAGAGAGTTATCAATATTATATTCAGGTACTATATTTTCCCTATCAGTTTTGTTAGAAACTGAAGTGTTTTTGTTCGTACTTGAACTTTTATTTACACTATTGGTTTTATTTGCACCACTAACTTCTTTCTTTATCTTATCTTTATCATAAACAACCAAAACCATTTCATCCTTAAGTTTCATACTTAAATTAATATTGTCATAATAAGCTTTATCACTAAAACCTCCGGATGCATCAATTAAATCTTGAATCCTACTTCCTTCATCAAGTTCATAAACTCCAGGTGATATAACTTCTCCTTTCACTTCTGCTTTAATCTTAACATTTTGATTTTTTTTCATAAGTAGTTTCATCAACTAATAAGTCATTATTCTCATTTTCAATGTATGAATTATTTCTAAGATTTATAAATGCATATGTTCCTCCACCAATTATCAATAAAAGTATTGCTATACCAATTATTATTTCTTTTTTATTAAATATTTTCAAATTTCCTCCTTTTAAGTATCCTAATTTATCCTCTCATATTATATATTTCCTAAGTCATATAAAATTTTCCCACTTTTTAAAAAATTTTTTCAAAAAAAAATTGTAGTCATTTAAAAAGCCCATAAATTGGGCTTTCTAAGTGTGTCAAACTGCTGTACACATTTTACACAAATTAACTATTTAAAAGATAATCTACAGCTTCATCAAAAGTTTTTACACTTTTTAAAATTAATTTCAAATTAAATTCATTTTTTTACTTTTAATGCTTCTTCATAATTTTCTTCTGGACAAAGAAATATGTCAGCTTTCTTTTTTGCTGCCCCGAGCATTTTATATTTAACTCCATCAATAGCACCAACAGTGCCATCTAAAGAAATTGTACCAGTACCAACAATTTTTCTTCCCTTTTGTTAAATCATCTTTCACTATGTCATTGTAAATGGCTAAAGTGAGCATTAAACCTCCACTAGAGCCTGATTCACTAGCTTTAGTTTTAACTTTAATTTCAGGATTTGTATCATATTCATAAGTAGTTAAAAAATCCTATACCTATTTTCTTTTCTCCTTCACTTTCCATAATAATAGCATAGCAATCTTTTTCTTTATTATTTCTTTTTACAACAATATTTATTTTATCTCCAGTATTTTTACTATTAATAATACTTTTTAAATCATCAATAGTTTCAATTTGTTTACCATCAGCTTTCAAAAATTCATCTTGAAGTTTTACATCCGTTTTAGCAAAATCAGCAATAAATGTAACATTATTTATACTTTTAGTAATTTTTACCTCTTTACCAGCTTTATTATACGCTAGAATAGTGGCATTATTAACAGATGAAGTCATATATATTCTCTCTAACTTTAATAGTTCGTCAATGGATTCATCATTTATAGTTACATCCTCATTTTTTTAAGATCCCAGTTAGGAATAACATAAGAAAGTAAAATACTAGGAATTGTTCCTTTTCGCATTGAAACATAACTCATATTAAGGCTTCCTTTTTTGTCATATCCATTTTCAACATCTATTCTTTCATTTAAATTAACAAGCCCTCCCGGAGTATAAACTACATAAGGAAACTCAAATGTAAAAACAAATATTAAAATTGTTAAACAAATTAAAAATCTTATATTTTCTAAAATAAATAATTTAACTTTGTCATATATTTTATTAAACAAATTGCATCACCTTTATTAATTATAGCAAAAAAGGAAGAGAATATGAAACGAAAAATTACTATTTTACTTATTATGACATTTATTATACTTATTTTTAAAAATTATGAAATTGTTTTAAAAAGCGCTTTGGATGCTACAACAATATGGCTTAATAAGGTTTTTCCATATCTTTTTATAATGATTATTATTCAAGATTTATTAATAAATTTGAATTTTTCTTCTTTTTTTAAAAATACTGCTATTTACATTTTTATTATGTCACTTTTAAGTGGAACACCTTCTGGAACATATATTATTTCTAAATTAAAAGAGCAAAATATAATTACAAAAGAATACGCTAATACTTGTTTAATTTTTACATTTTTTGCAAACCCATTATTTTTATATTCTATATTAAATTCTATATTTTTAAGTAAATTAACAACTATTAGATTAATGTTAATTTTGTATTTAACAAATTTAATTTTATATTTTATTTATAAAAAAAGATTTACCATCAAATGGTAAATCTATAAATACTAATGAAATTAATTTATCTTCATCAATTAAAACTAGTATAAACACCACTATTACTGTTCTTGGAGTTATAACATTTTACCTTATATTATCAAATATTATAATTACTGAATTTAATATTATTTATCCATTTAATATTTTCTTTAAAGGATTTTTAGAAATGACTCAAGGGTTGGCATCACTAATTAATTCTAGCATTAAATTTAAAGAAGTTATAGCAATGATATTTATATCTTTTGGCGGTTTTTCTATTCATACTCAAGTTTCATGTATATTAAATGAAGCTAATTTATCATACAAATACTTTTTTATAAGGTAGGATAATACAAACTGCTTTAGTGGTTTTCTTAACAATCATAACCTAAGCAAGTAATATTTTTTGTTAAAATCTTGTGATTTTCAATATAACTTATTAAAATATCATCTAATAAGTTGTTATTTCCAAATTTATTTTTATCATTTGTGGTATGTACTTCAATATCTATTTGTAATGTATATATTCTTTTATTTACTTCGTTTATTTTATCATCGCTATAGTCTACATTTGCTTTTTTGGGTATATATTTTTCCTCCATCTATCATCCAACTTCTGGTACTATTACTAGAATTTTTATAAGTAAATTTATTTTCAGTTGCATCTATACTACTAGTTTTATTATTTTTTTAAAAGTAAATTTTATTTTTAGATTATCACTAGTAGAACCTGTACTATCAATGTTTGTTATAGTATTGCTATTTAAATCGTTTTCTATCATTCTTAATATTTCTGCTCTATTAATTTGATTGTCTTTAGCATATACATTATTTGTTTCCGTATTATTTAAATCAACTAAAAGTCTCATTAAAAAGACTAAAATAATAGATATTAATGCAATACTTATTACAAGTTCTAAAAGTGTACTTCCTCTTTTATTTATTTTTTTCCTAAACTACCCCACTATATACGGATCACTATTTGTGCCAGTTCCACTAATATATTTTACACTGCCACTTAAATAAAATGTTGGCTTAATATTTTTTAAATTTTTGACATTATCAGAATCAATTGTTCCATCACTTTTCAGATAATAATTATCTATTAAATTACTATTTTGCCTACTTATAAACCACATATTACTTGTAAATAACCAATTATTTTGATTTTGTACTGTTTGATTATATATTTTTTCATCACCTGCATATATATAATCACTTATATATGGTAGTCCTATTTTTTTTGAATAATTGTGGCACCATTATTTTTATTTTCACCAATTTCATATTTTATAATTTCTGCACCTGTTTTAGTTTTATATGATGCATCTAAACCACCAATATACCATGTACTGGTTTCTATTAATGTAGCATTATCACCAAGACTTTTTATAAATTCATTATTTAAATAAGAACTTACTGATGATCCACTATAATTATTTGAATTTTCACTATCAAAAGCTATACTTGTAATACTGTCATTTTTTATTAGTTTCACTTTGCCATCAATTACTCCGATTATTCGATATATTTCATTATTAAATTTAACATAATTATTTGGATTATTTCCATTAAAACGATATGAGTCATTTACCTTTAGAATGCCTAAATCATCATATCTATTAATAAGATAATTGGCAAAATTAGTATCACTTATGTCATTTTTAATTGTTTTCTTCATATTATTTAAAAGATTTCTATTCGTAACTAAGTTTACTATTATAAACATCATTAAAGTTAAGAATACTAAGAAAAATGAATAAATAACTGTTACAGATATAAAACCTTTGCTATTTTTCATAATTGCCTCCTTATTTTATTCTTATTGGGTCAGACTTAGTGCCGGAACCTGAATCGTAAGTTACAAAAAGATTCAAGATAGAATGATGGTCGCACTGCATACTCATTAGTAACATAATAGAAAATAGTTTCTCCACTTGATACATAATTTTCATCAACATAACCATCTGAATTAACACGATATGAACTAGTAGAATAACTATCATTACGTGTGATTGTCCATTCGTTAAATCCCATGTACATCCAATTATCCAACGGAACACTGGTATATGAAGACATTGTGTTTTTCCAAGAATCAGGACTAGCTGCAAATCCATAATCACTTACATACATAAGTCCAATTTTAGCGTTATAAGTAGCGTTTTGAAGGGCTTGTTATTTCATTAGAAAAAACTATAGGCATTGTTGTATTTATTATTTTTTGATAAATATTACCCCCCGACTTTCCATGTTGTTGTTGCTATTTTGGATGCCCAATCATTTCCTATATTATTAATATAATTGACATTTAAATTTGTGTTATTTAGAACACTTGCATTCCAATAATTTGATGATTGATTATTCCATTTATAATTATTTACAAAATTAAATGTTCCTTTATAATTTGCCCCAGGATATTGCTTGCTAGAAGTATAAGTTCCATCAGTACCTAATAAATTACTATTTGCATAATCATATTTTATGAGTTTTACTTTATTTTCAAATACTCCGATTATTCTATATAGGTTATCTGCTGGGCATGGTACTTCATTGCTTCCAAAACATACATAATTATCTGTATTTGCTCCAGAATATCTGTATGAACCATCATTTATACCATTTTCTAGTGTTCCATCATGATGATATATATTATTTGTTCCCTGTACTCCATTATATTGTGATATTATATATTCGGATAATTTTTGCTTTTTTTCTTGACTTTTTCCATACATACCTACTGAGGCATAATAAGTTTGACATCGTTTGTCTATCCCCGAGTACACTTAATAATATTTCTTTCTTTATTTTTATTTTCTTCAGTTTCATCCTCAAGTTTACTTGCATATTCAATAACTAAATAGTAATCATATTTTGTATCACTTAAAGAATTAACGTATTTTTTGCATATTATAACTTAAATTACTTATTGATGATTTGCAATACTTTTCACTTCCTTCATAACAATTATCAAACATTTCACTTTTTACTAATATCATTTGATTTATTTTGAAACTTTTAACTATTTCTTCTAAAGAATTGATTCTGTTATCAGCTTTTTCAGTTTCATTGAATAAAGCATCAAAACCAGTTCCTAAAGTAACAACATATGTATCATTAAAATAATTTTTCTTTTTTACATTTTCTATATCACTATATTCTTCTAAAAATTTTCTAACATAATTTGTATAGTAAATAAAAGCTGGATCGTCATAATACAATCTTACTTTTTTTCATCACTTATAATGGCATTGTAGGTACTATAAAGATATAAAAGTGATGCAGATAGTATTACTACAGTTATGATTGTTTCCACAAAAGCAAACCCTTTTTTACTTCTCATTTTATCACTTACCTTACTATATATAGTTTATCAAAACTTAAACAAAAAAAAATCAACCTATATAGATTGATTTTTAGGTTAGCCACTAGTTTATACGAATTGGTGAACTTTGAGTCCCTTCCCCAGAGGCATAAGTTACGGAAGATGTAAGATAAAAAGACAGGACGAACTTCTTTACTGTATCCCACGTTTCCATAACCGAGGGTAATACTGCCTTCACTAGACAAACTGAACATACCAGCTGAATTGCTCGAATCACGAGTAATAGTCCACTCATCAATAGCTATACACATCCAATTTGGTAACCTTTTCGTATAATTCCGTAGCGTTGTTTTCCATGCGCTTTGGTCTACTGCAAACCCATAATCACTAGCATACATTAAACCTATTTTTGCTTTGTATTCTGTTACATTATCCGTTGTATTTGTTGTTACAGGACTCACAATTTCATTTTGATATGCTGTTTTGGCTGGTTGGTTTCCTATATTTGCAAAATTATTTCCTCCAACCTTCCATGTTGTTGTTGCTATCATTTTTTTTCCCATACATACCACAACCTTTTTGTTTAACAAACTTACGTATAATATTCTTACATTGCTATATAAGTATAAACGAAAAGAACAAACATAAAAGCGTCATATTTGTACATTTTTGTAAAATCGTGCACTAAAAAACCATTACAAGAATTTAACATATACTATTTATAGGTGATTACTCATGAAGTGTAATGGTCCTCGTAATGGTTTAACTATTATAATTTTATTTATACTCGGAGTATTAATTTTTTATCAAGCACTAATTACTTTAATACTTCCCTTTAGATTTAATATTTTTATTTTACTTTTAGAAATATCTTTATTTTTTTCTTCTTCATCATGCGTATTATATGGCCTTATTAATTCTTCAGTTTTAAAAAACATAATCAATTAAATTACTTACATTTTGACATCTTTCAAACTCATTATTACTTTTTTTATTTTTCTGGTGGCAGTGTTATTAAAATAAATAATAATTTTTTTCATAATCAAGTAAAGGAAACTTATACATATATCTTGATAATATTTCACTAAATTCTATATTATTCCATTCTTTTTTATAAAGCTTAACGATATCTATAACCGGGGTATCTATTATATAGTTATCCCAGCTTATAAGTTTATTGTCTCTTAAATGATTAAGTTCTAAATTATTATGTAAAGTAGCTACCCTTATTTTATTTTCATTTGTAACCAAAGAGTACCAATCATCTAATTCTTCTAAAGCGTACTTAAGTGATGCATCAAGTTTATAATAATTTCTTAATAATAAATAATTTGACGGTGAATAATCTTCATTAAAACCAATTTCATATAAAGTATTGTAATAATTAGTTAAATAATTAATATTACTTTTAATATTTTCATATATAGTTTTAAATTTATCACTACTTACTTCCTTAAAATAGCTAGTTTTATTATGTAAACTAGCTATTAATTCTATTAAATCTTCACATTTTTGTTCTTTAGGTAGTTTTGTATCTTCAACATACTCAAAAACATTAACTTCATCTCTGGATGCATCAATAATCTTAGGAAAGTTTATAAAGCCACGATTAGTTAGATAATTATATAATTGATTCATATCTTTATTCTTAGGTGTTATTATAAAATCTCCGCTGGTAGTTTCTAAAATAGTTGTTTTGCCTTTTTAATTGTATATCTATATGGTTTATATATAGCTTTTAGTATTTCTAAACTTTTATTCATTTATTTCAGGTATTATAATTTTATCCCCAAGAGTTAGTGTACTTAAATCATTATATTCACCAAAGTATTGAATTAGATGTGTTATATTTTAAACAAATACTTTCTACTGTATCAGTTTCTTTCATTTCATGAATATGATAAGTTACATATACATCATCACTATCATTAATATTATTTAAAATAGTATCTTTAGTTTCTTCAGATATATCTCTTTCTTCTTTTTACTTCTTCTTTAGGTTCTTCTTCTACTTCTCTATCTATTTCATCAAGTAAATTGTCGAGTGTTGGTTCTTCTACTTGTTTAAATAAAGGCTCTTCTTCCTTTAGTTCATCGGCATTAATACTATATTCAATATTTACTCTGAGTGTATCATTATCAATAACTTCATAGGTAAAATCTTGCACTTCAAAATTAACACTATTTGTATCAATTTTATTTGTCATATTAACTGAAAATGGTAAAACATATTCAAAATGTTCTTTATTAACACTTACTTCATGCACTTTATATTCCCCGGATATTGTAAAATTACCTAAAACCTCTGTTTCATTTGCTGTATAATCATGTTCAAGTACACTTAAAATTTCTGCAATATTACTTTTAAATTTAACATCTTTTTGTAAATGGTATAATACAATTCATATCATTTCCTCCCTTTATAAAAAAAGAATATGCTAAATAAAAAAAAAGTTAGAACTAGATATGAAATCTTCTTTCTAACTCTTCTTTTATTTGTTTTATATCAAATACAAATAAAAATACTAAAATAACTATACTTAATATAACAGAAATATAACTTGGCCAATATACATTTATTTTATTAAATATTATAAGTATACCTGGAGTTAAACCTATGATAGAATTAAACATAGCATAAAATACAAATTCTTTTTTAAGTTTACTTTTAAATGGTAATATTATTAAAATACTTATCATATATAATACACATAAAAATGGTAAACAATAATTTATACTCCACATCTTAAATCCAGTTGATTTATCCCATAGGTAAGATAAAAAGTAAAATAGTAATCATTTCTAAAAATAGCATTCTTATAAAGTTTTTTCTTCCCTTTATAGCTTCAATTAAAGTAATCCAAAAACTAACAATTGCTAAAATTACAAAATAAGCCCAACTAATTTTATTATTTATGGAAAAATTTATAAAAAAACATATAAACATAGCTATTAGAGAACATGCAAATAATAATTTAATAAATAAATTGTGTTTTTTGTAATCAAAGTTAGGTGTTGGAAAAACATCTATTCCTTCATTTTTTTCTAAAGGATTATGACAAAGAGGACATTTACTAACACTTGTATTAATATATACATTACATTTATGGCATTTAATCATCTTCTTCACCTTCCATGTTGGTATTAATATAAACATCAATATTATTACTACTTAATGTTTTAAAAAAGTTTCTTTCTATTTCACTAGTTGTAAATTTAGATGTAAAACTTAATACCATATTATCCTCATATGAACACATACACATTTGTATTTTTGATGTACTTGTAAATACACTAAAATAATCTATATATTTTTTATAAACTTTAGGCATTTTAACAATTCAATGTTTGATAAAGTCATTGTTTGGTATTTACTTGCTATTTTATATGCTAGTTTTAAAACAAAATCCTTAAGTATTACAGGAACTAATCTAACTATAAATATATTCTCTAAATTAATTGTACTATTCATTTTAGCTTTTATATTGTCTTTATCTAATGCTTTAGTAAATTCTTCTTTAACAACTTTACTTATATTTTCAAATGAATTATCTTTTTCATTAAAACTTACATTTACTACACTAAAAAGTTTCTTACTGTATATGATGGATAATAATTTCTTAAGTTTACTGGTACTGTAATAACAATTGGCTTTTTTTATTTCTTTTGCTTTTAGTTTCACTTATACTTTTATAAGAATACTTGTTAAATATTCTGTTACAGTTAAATTTAATTTTTGGCTTCTTCTTTCACTTTTTTTTAGTACTTACTATTCCTTCAATTATTTTAAGTTTATTTTCAACATATTTATCTTCTTTTATTTTATAAGCTTTTTTATTTGATATGGCTTTTTTAAAATTATTACTTTTGTATTTTACAAAAGCATCTTCTTTATTTCTTTACTACTTCCTTCATTTATTATCTCAGCTGAATTTATATTATATACTAGGTTTAAATAATTTGCTGTTAAACTTTTTAAAAAAGTAAGAGTTCCTGTTCCATCTGTTAAGGCATGATCAACTTCTAGATTTATTTTTCTTTTATAGTATGTTACTTCAAATAAATGATTACCAGAAAAATCAGAACATGGAGATTTAGTTTCTTCTTTTACAGTAAAATTTTTATTTGTTTCTTCAAGATAATACCAAAATACACCTTTTTTTAAACTTGATTTAAATATAGGATACTCATCTAATGTTTTTTGAAGTGCTATATTTAGTTTATTTTCATCTATATTTTCTTTTAGACAACAACTAAATCTAAATATCTTTGGATCATTTTTGCTTTTAGATGGGGGAAATATTTTAGCAGCATTATCTAATCTATACCATTTACTCAAAAGTATCACTTCCTTTTAAAAATTCTATAGTCTTATCTCTATATTGATGAAAAATATTATTAGTTAAAAAAGCATGGGGAGCTCCTTCAAGATCTAAGTGTCTAACTGGTACTAAAAATCTTTCTAATTTTTCTTTTTAATGCTATACCTTCATCATGGAGTGGATCTAAAGTTCCTGTTATAATTGTTGTTTTAGGGAAGCCAAAAAAGCCAGTTGTTTTTAAGTAAGTTTACATAAGGATTCTTATAATCCTTATCATTTCTTAAGTATAAACTTAAATAATCACGAAGAGATTCTTTAGTTAAAAAAGTTTTACCACTATTTTTTTAATACTGATTTATATTTAGTATTGCTTGTATAGTCTGTTTGTGCCGCAGGATATGCTAATATTACTTCTTTAAATTTTAATTTTTTGTTTTTTTTTAGCAACTGCAAAAGCTAGATTAGCACCAGCTGAATCTCCCATTATTGAC
>VOFC01001621.1_pt1 | contig 14000 bp, 18 predicted proteins | sample 5384161 | NCBI WGS metagenome assembly VOFC01 (sample SAMN12384722, study PRJNA508395) | human gut metagenome | isolation source: healthy gut B | host: Homo sapiens | reverse complement strand
CGAAAAATCCTACTCTGTTATTTATCTTTCAGCAGTACAACTTTTCGATTTGTTGGCAGATTATTCCTTTAAACGTAGCAACACCACTATTTACCGTCAGATTAGTTTTGACGAGTTGCTTCGTTGTGATTTACTTATTATTGATGATTTGGGCACGGAGATGTCTAACTCCTTTACTGAATCATCCCTATTTGATTGTCTTAATGAGAGACTTATACATCAGAAATCTACTATTATTTCTACTAATTTTTCTTTACAGGAATTACAGCAGAAATATGAAGAGCGTATTTTTTCACGTACAGCGGGTAATTACACTCCTTTAAAAAGATTTTTGGTGATGATATAAGAATAAAAAAGAAATTTACTATTTAACACACGGAGGAAATTTTGAAATGTCTATCAAAAAATATGTTGAATCTATTCCTGTAGGACCACTTGCAATTGTTGCATTATCAGGAAGTAAGCAGTTAGGCGAAGCAGTTGACGCTTATATTGCTGATTGGAGAAGCCAGAGAATTGAAGCTAAAGAATCACCTATTACTTTCAAGGGTTATACTAAAGATTCTTACCTTCTTGATGTAAAAACACCAAGATTTGGTACAGGTGAAGCTAAATGTACTTTAGGCGAATCTGTTCGTGGTACAGACCTTTACATTATCGATGATGTTACTAACTACAGCCTTGAATATACTGTTTGCGGTTTCAAGAACCATATGTCTCCTGATGATCACTATGCTGACCTCAAGAGAGTTATTGCTGCTGCTGCAGGTAAGGCAAGAAGAATTAATGTAATCATGCCTTTCCTTTATGAATCAAGACAGCACAGACGTACATCCAGAGAATCTATGGACTGTGCAGTAATGCTTCAGGAATTAGTAAACATGGGCGTAGACAATATTCTTACTTTTGACGCTCACGATCCTCGTGTAAACAATGCTATTCCTATTAGTGGTTTTGAATCAATTATGCCAACATACCAGTTTATAAAAAATCTTCTTAGAAATGTTGATGACATTAATAGACATGCTGATCATCTTATGGTTATCAGCCCTGACGAAGGTGCTATGGGTAGAGTTGTCTACTACGCTAACGTTCTTGGAATTAATGTAGGTATGTTCTACAAACGTCGTGATTTTACTACTATCGTAGACGGACGTAATCCCTATTGTTGCTCATGAATACCTTGGTGATTCAGTTGAAGGTAAGGACGTTCTTATTATTGATGATATGATTTCTTCAGGTGATAGCATGCTTGATGTTGCTAAGCAGCTTAAGAAGAGAAAAGCTAACAGAGTATTTGTTGCTTCTACATTTGGTCTCTTTACTAACGGTCTTGAAAGATTTGATGAAGCTTACGAACAGGGACTTATCTACAGAATCATGACAACTAACTCAATTTACCAGTCTCCAGAGCTTCTTCAGAGAGAATGGTACATCAATGTAGACATTACAAAGTTCACTGCAACATTCATTGACAGACTAAATCATGACGCTTCTATAAGCGATTTATTAAATCCTATAGAAAAAATTAATAAAAAGGTTGCAGAATACAACAAAAGGTAATATAATGTGACATAGAGGGCTTCGACTTATCCCCCCATTTTTTTTTGTAGAAGCCCCATATACCAAAAGGTGCTCGCTAGGTTTCCTAGCGAGCGTTTTTCTTTTGTGGCAAATTTCTACTTATTAGTGGAATTTGGAATCACGTATAGTTTGTGTCGGCAAGAATTTTTTCTGCAATTTCTAGATTTTTGAATTTATTTTGGCGATGTACCCCGACATTTCAATTCTTCCTCTTTTTTGAGGTACGGACACCTTTTGCTCTGTTTATTCATAGGCTCAAACCACTACAAAAACCCCGTAGGAATTGGCTCCTGCCAATTTCCTACGGGGTGAATCAATCTATTTTTCTATATTAAGCTTTACTCCACGCCAAACTGCAACAATTTCTTTGCGTCTGTCCAGCGCTGTTCATCTGTACTGTCATTTAAGACTACGCTTATGCATTCCGTGTCGCCATTCTTTGCCACTGACACAAGACTTGCCTGCAAGGCCTGTACTTCCTGTTTTCATGCCGACACAGTACTGGTAGTAGAACTGTCCTGACTTGTCCAGTAGGGCATTTGTTGATACCCAAGTCTTGTTTAATGTGCCGGACTTTTCAGACTGTGTTCCGCAAATCTTACGAATTGTTTCGTTGTTGTATGCTTCAATTGCAATCTTAGACAAGTCGCTAGCTGATGTGTACTGGTCTGCCGCATCATAGCCATCCGGTGACATAAAATGTGTATTTTCAAGTTCCATGTCACGGACATTCTTATTCATCTCATAAACAAAACGCTCAACACACTGTGCTGCTGTAAAAGTTTTTCCTTCGTTAACAATATTGTCTTTAAGAATTGCTTCGCCTGCTGCTTTTGCCAAAACATAGGCTGCGTCATTTCCTGATGAAATAAGCAAACCTTCAAGCAACTCCTGAACTGTTACAACCTGTCCCTGACTAAAACCTGCCTTACTTGAATCTGCTGCAATCATATTAATTTCACTGCCGATTGTTACTATATCAGTAGTTTTCATATTCTGCAAAACAGTCAAAGCTGTCATAAGCTTAGTTGTGCTTGCCGGATACATCTTGGCATCGCTGTTTTTTTTTCATAATAAATCTCTTTTGAATTAACATTCACAAGAATAGCTGCCTTGGCACTTATAGCCTGGTCAAAACCGCTCTTTCCTGCTGATTCCGTGTATTCGATTGGATGAAGTCCATAATCAGTCCACGGATTTTTTTCGCTAATCTCATAGTTATCGTGGATAAAATCTTTAACAATAACTTCACTCTGGCTTGTCTTTAAATCGCCTACCGGCTTCGCCTTTCCTATTACAAATGCATAATCAATTGCTCCAATCATAAGAAGCACTGCAATAACTGCGCTTAATATGCATCTTCCTGTCTTTCTCATTTAACATCCTCCAATGTAAATATCGCTTCCTTGAAATTAATGTTATTCCATTGTGATTCTGCCGTAACATTATTTCCTTTTCCATTTTATATACATTTCCTTCGTGGAACTTCCATCTTTTTCCATCTTTTTCTCAGTTTTATTAGCAATTTCTGCCTTTTCAAAAACCTTAATCAAACGGCCTTCACTAATATTTATTTTCTTTGCAAGCTTAACATTGGTGTTCTTAAAATACTCTAAAGCCTTTGTTTTAACAGATGACTTTTCTTTCTTTGTAAGCTTAATATCATATTGCGATGAAATTTCATTAAGCCATTCCCTCTTGCAAATATCGTCAAGCACAAGGCTTTTGACACCCTGCTCCCAAGTTAAATCGCCATCCATTTTTGAGTCCCAGTCTATTTCCTTGCCCTTTGTAAGATAATAAGTTTCATAAGTCGCCTGGGCTGTATACGCATAATACCTTACCTCGTCAAGCATAACCTGACTACCGCCTGCAGTAATAGTAAGAGTAGTGTCTGCCCTGTCAGAACCAGTTGAGCTTTTCGAAGCTGTTCCCTTTAAAACTGTTGAACTCTCGGAACCTGTTTTACTTGTAGCCACCGTGGTTTCCTCCACTGCTTTTTTTCTGACCACAACCTACAAGTCCCACCGCAACTGTAAGTCCTGCCAAAATACATATTAACTTTTTTTCTCAAAGACAATCACCTCCCCTGACTTGCCACTATATACAATGTATTCCCATTACCTTATCTTTTCAACTATTTTAATCACAGCATATGTGACTGACTCTACAGTTGTATATTTTCACAATATATTTCAACTGCTTTAGTCGTAGCTCACATACCTTATTCTATTCTTCATCCTTCAATGTAGACAGTGATTCTACCAGTTTTCTTGCATTTTCTATTACTGTGCCTGTGCCCGGTTTTGGCTGAAAAATAAAATACGGCTCGTCTTTAGGCATAAACTTAAGTCTGCCTTTGTACTCGCGGACAAGAATTGGTATTCTTTCCACATCCACCTCAGCGTCTTTCCACATTGTAAGCTTGATTCTGTTTTTATGACCTGAAATTTCAGTAACATATGCCTGATGTGCTGCATTTTTTAAGCAAAACAATCTGGAGAAGGTTTTCAACCTGATTCGGTATGTCACCAAAACGGTCAAGAAGTTCATCCTGCATATCCTCGTATTCTTCCATTGTCTCTATTCCTGCAATTCGCTTGTAAATATCCATTTTAAGAGCTTCATTTTTAATATATGAAGGTGGAACAAAAAAGCATCCACTGTCAGGTCTACCTTTGTTTCAAAATCATCCATTGGCTTGTTGCCCTTTAAAGTATTAATGGCATCGTTAAGCATTTTGCAATAAAGGTCGTAACCAACATCCTCCATATGACCGCTTTGTGCAGCCCCAAGAAGATTTCCGGTACCACGGATTTCAAGGTCTCGCATTGCAATTTTTACACCACTGCCAAGTTCCGTAAAATCCCTTATTGCCCCAAGTCGCTTTTCCGCAACTTCCGTAAGCATCTTGTTTCTACTATACATCAAAAAAGCATACGATGTACGGTTTGAACGGCCTACACGGCCACGAAGCTGATAAAGCTGGGACAAGCCCATTTTTTCTGCATCGTGTATTATAATGGTGTTGGCATTTGGTATGTCAAGACCTGTTTCTATTATTGTAGTTGTTACAAGAACATCAATGTCCCCGTTAACAAAATCATACATTATTTCTTCAAGCTGTCGCTCACTCATCTGTCCGTGTGCGAAGGCAACACTGGCATCAGGCACAAGTGCCTGAACTTTTCCCTGCCATTTCAGCTATGTCCTGAACCCTGTTGTACACGTAATAAACCTGACCGCCTCTTGCAAGCTCCCTGTTTATGGCATCCCTTGCAATTTCCTCATTGTATTCCATAACAAAAGTCTGTATTGGCATACGTTCCTGAGGTGGTTCTTCCATTACGCACATATCTCTTATTCCAATAAGGCTCATATGAAGAGTTCTTGGAATCGGAGTTGCTGTAAGAGTCATTACGTCAACATTATTTTTCAATTCTTTAATCTGTTCCTTATGTTTTACGCCAAATCTCTGCTCTTCATCAATAATCAAAAGTCCCAAATCCTTAAATTTAACATCTTTTGAAAGCATACGATGAGTTCCGATAACAACGTCAACATAACCTTTATTCAAATCTTTTATTGTTTTATCAATATTCGATTTTGTTCTAAATCTTGAAAGCATTTCCACTCTGACAGGGAAATCCTTAAATCTCTGCTTAAAAGTTTTTGTAGTGCTGCTGGGCCAAAACCGTTGCTGGAACAAGATAAGCCACCTGCTTGTCATCCTGCACTGCCTTAAAAGCCGCACGAATTGCCACTTCTGTCTTGCCAAAACCTACGTCTCCGCAAATCAGTCTATCCATAATTTTCGTGCTTTCCATGTCTTTTTTTTACTTCAGATATGGCATTAAGCTGATCATCTGTCTCCTCAAATGGAAACATTTCCTCGAATTCCTTCTGCCATTCCGTGTCAGGAGAAAACTGATATCCGTTACTGTTCTCCCTTATTGCATAAAGCTGAACAAGCTCCTTCGCAATATCTGCAACAGCCTTCTTAACCCTGGTCTTTGTTTTTTTCCATTCCTGGCCACCTAATGTGTTAAGTTTAGGCGGTTTCGCCGTACTGTCAGCATATTTTTGAATCATATCAAGCTGGGTTGCTAACACATAAAGGTTGCTGCCCTTGGCATATTCAATCTTAATGTAGTCCTTTACAATATGGTCTACTTCTATTTTTTCTATTCCACGATAAACACCAAGTCCGTGGTTTTCGTGGACAACATAATCACCAATGTTAAGGTCGGTAAAACTTGAAATATTAGTACCTGAATAGCCATGCTTTCTACGTTTTCTTTTCTTCTTTTCTCCAAAAATATCCGTGTCTGAAATAGCCACAAACTTAATCATAGGGTACATAAAGCCACTGCGAAGCTGACCTTTTATAATCATAACTTCACCAGGCATAACCTGACGTTCCCCGTCTTCTTCGAAAAATGCGCTAATCTCAAACACTCTAAGATCCTCCGCCAAACGCTGGCCTCTTGTTTTTTTGAACCAGTTACAAGAAGAACCGCATATTTTTGCTCTTTATATTTTTTTAAATCCTGAACAAGAATCTCAAACTTGCCATTGTATGGACTTACGTTTCTTGATCCCACTTCCACAAAATCATCCACGCTAAATCCCTGAATCTTCTGGGCAATTGCTGTAAATAGGACTTTTTCGCCACTATCAATCTTGGCAATTATCTGATTTTTGTCCCAAATTACATCTGTCTGCCCCGGAAGCACGTAGCCTTTCTGAAGGCGGTTAGCCATACTATCTCCAAACTCCGCATCAACCACGTTAAGTTGCTCCGTTACCCTCTTTGGCTCATCAATAAAAAAATATTGGATTTTCAAAATAGTCAAGCAGACTTACCAAATTATCATAAAAATAGTTTACATAACTATCTACTGCTACCTGACTTGGGTTAATATCCATATTTGTAAGAAACTCTTCAACTGTAACTCTAAGTCTGTTAGCCTCTTCCGTCTTAAAAATCTTTTCTGAATTTTTCAACATTTTGGTCTAAATCCTGTCGAATCTTCGCCATTCCCGCCTGAATTTCTTTCTTAGTCAGTGAATATTCGCTGGCAGGATAAATTTTTACCGATTCAAGATTCTCAATTGAACGCTGGCTTTCCACCTCAAAACTCTTTATTATGTCAACCTCATCGTCCCAAAAATCAATTCGATAAGGTACCTCATCTGTCAGCGTGTAAATATCAACAATACTTCCTCGCACCGCAAACTGTCCCGGTCCATCAATCTGAACAACCGGCTCGTATCCCATCTGCACAAGCTTGCTCTTTAAGGCATCCATCTGAATTATGCTGCCTTCTGCTATTTCAAGATAATTATTTTTGATTTTTTTCAATTGGCATTATCTTGTCCATAAAGGCATCCGGCGTCAAAATTACCGTAAATGGCTTATCTTCAACTATTTTTTGAATAAATTCAAGTCGTTGTTGCAATATAAGATTTCCGTGCACATCCGCACTAAAGAAAATAAAATCCTTTGCAGGATACATTACAACATCGTCCGCAAAACCCTTTAAATCCTGATACAACTGACTTGCTTTTGTTGCACTAAAAGTAACAATGACTTTCTGCTTGTAGCCATTGCTCAATCCATTAATAAAATGAGCAAGCTGGGATTCCCCACACCCTGTAACCTGACAGGATTTGTGTTCAGACAAGCAGACCTTAACCTGCTCAAACTCATTTAATTGTAATAGTGGATAATCAAAACTTTTCATTTACTACTCCCGGACTTCACTATTTTGATAGATTCTAGTTGAATTTATTCATTGCTATATTTATATCTTCTAATTAAATTTGTTCATTGCTGTGTTTATATCTTCCAAAATCATAACTTCAACTGCTGAGGCTGCATCTTTTATACCCTGCTCAGCCAAAACTCTTTCGCCCTTACTAAACTTACCAAGCACATGATTTACAAGATTTCCTTCATTTGCACCTACTCCCACGCGCACCCTCTTAAACTTCTGAGTTCCCGCGTGATTAATAATACTCTTCAAACCATTATGACCGCCTGCGCTACCCTGGGCTCTAATTCTAATTCTTCCCGTAGCCAAATTAATATCGTCAGAAATAACAATAATGTCATTCTCCGGATCAAGCTTATAGAAATCCATAACTGCTCTCACTGACTCACCGCTAAGATTCATATAAGTCTGTGGCTTCACCAAAATCACTTTCTCGCCACCAATATTTCCAATACCGCATAAAGCCTTATGTCTCTTAGTCTTCACCTCAACACCCATCTGACTTGCCAACTCATCTATAACATCAAAACCAATATTGTGTCTTGTTTTATCATATTCCTTATCAGGATTCCCTAATCCAAAAACTGCATACATAATCGTACCTGCCTTCTATAATTTACAAAATAGTCTTACTCTTAATGATACTATTTTTTAGGAGTTTATTTCAACTAACTAAGGGGATTATGTTTGTATTTAATCCTTTTAAAAAAAATTACCCCTCCGAAAGCTGACACTTTCCGAGGGATTCTTCTTTTTAATATTTACTTTTCATCTCTTGTAACAACACTTATTCCAATACCAATTGCATTAGGTCCAACGTGACATCCTATACTAAATGACAATGGATCATAATATATATCGTGGATTTCGTTTTCAAATGTATCTTTTACCATCTTGTACCACTGGTCTGCGTCTTCCTGTTTCTGGAATGTTCCTGCTGCTCCAAGTCTTAACTGTTTTCTATCTACATCAGCAAATCTTGTATTAAGGTCTTCTTCAATAGCTTCTAACATCTTAAGTTCAGCTTTCTTCATTCCTCTAACTTTAGTGAATGCATCAAGCTTTTCACCCTGAATTGTAAGTACAGGCTTAATGTTAAGAACTGCTCCTATGGCTGCTCCTGCTGCTGTAACACGTCCTCCTTTTTTAAGGTATTCTAAAGTATCAACAGCAATGTAAATACTTGAATTGTAAGCATTTTCTTCAAGTCTCTTTTTTTATTTCTTCTGCTGTCATTCCCTGATTAGCCATCCATTTTGCTTCAAGAACTGACTCTCTCATTGTTACTGAGATTCTGTGGTCATCAACAACCTGAACCTTTCCGTCATATTCTTCTGAAAGCTGAATTGCCGCGTGACATGAAGCACTTAATCCGCTTGACATTGGAATGTAAACAACCTGTTCATAGCCTTCCTTCAAAATGCTATCCCACATATCCATTACATCCCCGGGTGATGGCTGTGATGTTGTAACATTCTTTCCTGAAGTCATTGCGCCATAATATTCTTCCTGTGTAATGTTCTTTCCTTCGTAAAAAACATCTCCCTCTATGATAACCGGCATTGGAAGAGAATATATACCAATTTTTTTTCCTTCTTCCGGTGTAATTCCACTATTACTATCAGTCATTACTGCTGTTTTCATATTAGTCTACCCTTTCTCTAATAATTTGTATTGAATGTTTTCTCGTTATTTCTTCTATATGATTGTATCTAAAACAGCCCAAATCAACAGGCATATTCTACCCAATATTAACTTTTACAGTATAACATCTGATTGCTAATTAATCAATAAAAGTAAGCATTTAGGTAATTCTTGTTTAAGCACTTGGTCTTTTATTTTCTTTCATATTTTTATAAAAACGATTCATTTTTCTAAAAATAGTTTTATGCTAATACTTTTCCTTCAGGGAATATTGTTCTAAATACTTTTCTTACTAATGGTCCTGCAATAATTAACTGGAATGGTAATGCCATTACAAAAATTCTTTGGTATGTTAGTTAACCAGATAAATAATACGTTGCTGAAATCACCCATTCTAATACTTGCTTCAACCGCACCATAAAGTGACATTATAATTACCATTGGAACAACCATTGAACATGAAACTGAAATTACTTTTCTAAGTGTACTGCTATCCGGCTTAACTAAATATTTAAAGGCAAATCCCTTAGCCAATCCTGAAACTACAAACCAATCCATACATGCTGCAAATACATAGGCAATTGGAAATCCTAACCATGCATCCTTAATAACCTGGGCGTTAAATGTTCCTGTGTGTAATGTTACGTTGTAAATGCTCATCCATAAAACCATAGTGAAGCACATAATTACTGTGTAAATAAAACTTTCTCTCTTATTCTGTTGCATAATAAATCCTCCTTTTATTTTTGTGTTCTTTTTCAACAGTGAAATCTATCTGCATTGCTATTCTCAATGAGTTCAGTGTGGAAGACTTTTATTCAAACATAAGAAGTTTCCGTTTAGCTCATTTCACATAATAAAAAGTAGAGATGTAATAGTTGTTAAACTCGTTACCATCTCTACTTTCGTATCTGACTTTCACTGCGTTCTTTTAATTTCCTTAGGTATTCTACAGTAAAATTTTATTTTTCGTAAGTGCTTTTTTAAATTTCGGCACTTTAAACAATAATATGTATAAAAGCTACGTTAAGGCACACACTATTGCATAAAAAATGCGTAACAGATATTAAAACCTGTTACGCAATAAAAAGTCTAACTTTTTGGGGTCACATCAATTGCAAAAATAACTTTCGGCTTTTAGTATTTTCTTAACTATATTTTTAAGTTTAATTCTGATTTTCTCTCAGATTTTCAATTAATTTAAACACTTCCGGGTGCTTTTCTTTTAAATGCTCATCAAGAACATGTCTTCTTTCCTTAAATCTTTCTGCCATTTCAGGATGTTCATCCCTGATTCTTCTATGTATTTCTTCTCTATGCTTTTCGAAACGTTCAGCAATAGTTTTTTCATCTTTTCCTGAAATATTAACAATCTCTTTTAGATGTTCTTCAAGATGCTCTAACCACTCGTCCTCGTCAAAAGCATCCATATGTGACCAGCTTCCGTGGAAAAGTTTCTCCATATCTCCTGTTTTCTTTAACTGCTGAATCTGCAAAACAATCTGCTTTTCAATTTGCTCTTCACTTTCAGCTCCGTATGCCCAAACGAACTCCTGAACCTTGTTATCTACTCTTTTTCTTGAAGCACTTCTTTCTTCATTTTCTACGCCACCCTCTAAAGGATAAGGTCTTCCAATACCCATATCCTTCAAAGCAATGTGAATAGTTCTTCTAACTCTTCCTTCTTCAATCATATACCCTAGCCCCAGTGTTCGAAGTTGTTCATTAATCTTTGCAATATGTTCAGTAATATAAAATCTAATGCCTTTGTCTTCAAGTGACTTGTACAACATTGCCAGCCTATCTGCTGCAGTTATGTCAATACTTCCAATGCCACCTGCATCAAGAATTACAGCTTTGGTATCCGGTTTTATGCTGTCTTCAATATCGCGTTGCAACACCTGAATATTGCCAAAAAATAAATTACTGCTAAATCTATAAATTACAACTCCTTCAATGGCATGTATTTGTCTTCCCTCGTTCAAATCCCTAAAATGTATATGCCCCGGCTGTATTCCAAGAAAACATCTTGAAGGTTTTGATGTTCTTATAATCATTTCTGTAAAAGAAAGAATAATACCAATTAAAACACCATTTATTGTTCCAAGTAAAAAGTACACCGAGAAAAGCTCCCATAAAATTAGAAATTCAGTTCTGCTTACCTTCCACAACCTTGCCGCCAAGTCAAACTCCGTTGCACCCATAAGTGCTGAAATAACTATTGCCGTCAAAATAGGAATAGGAAGATATCCGATAAATCCTGTTCCGCAAAGAAGTAACACTATCATAGAAAATCCTGCCACAATACCTGTAAGCTGAGTTTTTGCCTGATACTGTTCACCCATTGCCGTACGGGAAACTGAACCGTTAATAGGGCAACATCCTGTAAAAGCAGCCATAAAGTTGCCTACAGAGAAAGCTAAAATCTCCTGATTGTCATTTATTCTGTAATTATTTTTTGAGCAAAGCTGTTCTCTGCCAACAATGTTTCAGCCATAATTACTACTGCCACCGACAAACTGATAGTAATAGTCTGCTGAATTGGAATAGCCGATAAATCAGGAATACTCCACTTTGGAAGTCCCGGCTCTACTGCATTTAAAGTCTTAATTCCCCAATCTCTTATTGGAAGACTTATTGTGAAAATCGTACCCACAAACATTAAAACTACTGCCATTGGAAATTTAGGCATTATCTTCTTCGAGGCAAAAAGTATTACCAGCGCTATCACTCCCATAATTACTGATGGCATATTTATATTAAGCGCAGTCTTATAGATATGTTCGGCTAATTCGAAAAACTCTCCTGTTCCCGATGTGCCTCCCATAACCTTTGGAATCTGCATTAATATGATTGTTGTACAAATACCTGTTATAAAACCACCCATTACCGGTGCTGAAATGTAATTAACCAGCTTTCCGGCTTTCATAAAATAAAAAGCCAACAACCATAAGGCAACAAAAAACGTCATAACAGGAACTGCTGCCATAGCCTTGTCTGAACCAGCCTCTATGTTAAGTGTCAAAAGCGCTGAACCTACAAGAGCTGCAGGAGCCGCGTCCACACCAAATATAAACTGAGGCGATGTAGAAAAAAAGTCCAAAAACAAGAATTGGAAATACCGAACCATACAATCCGTAAACTGCAGGCAGACCGGCTATCTGTGCATATCCCATAGAGATAGGAATAGACACCGCCATAATAATAATTCCTGCAATAATGTCCTTTATAAAATTGTCTTTGTTATAATTTCTTAATGTTTGCAATAGTTTTATATTCATTTTTAAACCTTTCTGTGTGCCTATAATTGTCAGATTTTAAGCTTTTTGTAATATTTGTTCTTCTGACAAAGCCAAATAAGGATTTTGTATATTATATTACTATTATGTCATTGCCAATTCAATGTTAAATTATTACTTTTATATTGTTAAACACAAAAATAGCCACGGTTTAAACCATGACTATTTTTACCAAAACTTATATAGCTATTTTTTGTTCACAAACATTCTTGTTATTAAAGCCACTATCGGGAAGTACTCCTGCTATCAGCCACCATTACAAGAAGTATTGCCACGCCTATTCCGCTGGCAAAATCCTCTGTAATTCCAATTCTTCTGCTTTCACTTAAACCTATAAGGGCAATCAATGGTGCTGCAGATGCCACACATAAAGATACTCCAAATGCTATGATAGGTGACGTTTTAGTCTTAATTCGTAAAAATTCATCTGCCTCTTCCATAGTAACCTTTCGAAGCTTCTTAGAACTTTCCGTACTTTTAAAACCATCAACGTTTTCCGCTTCTTCAATTTCATCTTTTAATAAGTAATCAGTTGTAACGCCAAAAATTCTTGCCATTTCCAAAATTCTGTTTAAATCAGGCACTGACTGGCCACTTTCCCATTTTGAAACCGACTGTCTTGAAACTGACAATTTCTCAGCCAACTCTTCCTGGCTCCAACCGTTCTTTTTTCTTTCTTCTGATATTTTTTCTGCTAAAATCATATTCTACTTTCCTTTCTGTTCGAACATCCTGATTTTACCATAAATAGCCGGTTACAGGCTATAAAGTCGCCTTGAAATTTGTCAACTGATGGTTGCAACTGTGCAAAGAAGCCCTTTATATGGGCTTTTTGCTATAATTCATGTCTTTTTTCGTGTATCTGCATTCTTACCACAATACGCTCTTTCAATATATTCTTTTTTTGACTTTCCACTTTACATAGATTATTATTTTATACAGAAAAAATATTCAAAAGAGGGTACATATATGCAGAATGACAAAAATTTCTTAGGCACGGCTCCTATTGAAAGCTTCTTCTAAAGCTGTCTATTCCAACAGTAATCGCCCAGCTTATTAATATGCTTTATAATGTTGTTGACAGAATTTATATAGGACATATTCCGGGGAAGGCAGTCTTGCTCTTACCGGAGTCGGCGTGTGCATGCCGATTATTATGATTGTTACTGCTTTTGCAGCACTGGTCAGCTCCGGCGGTGCACCAAGAGCATCTATTTACATGGGAAAACAAGATAATAAATCCGCAGAACAAATATTGGGAAACTGCTTTTCTTTACAGATTGTTGTTTCTATTGTTCTTACGGTGGTTTTGCTGATTTGGAATAAAGATTTGTTAATGGCTTTTGGTGCCAGTAAAAATACACTTGGATACGCAACTGACTATATGCGTATTTACGCTTTAGGTACATTGTTTCGTTCAGTTAACTCTTGGTATGAACGCCTTTATTACTGCTCAGGGATTCACAACTATTTCTATGGTTTCCGTTCTGATCGGTGCCATTTGTAATATCACTTTTTAGACCCTGTATTCATTTTTGTTTTTAATATGGGCGTAAAAGGTGCAGCCCTAGCAACTGTGCTGTCACAGGCAATTTCAACCATATGGGTAGTTGTTTTTCTTAGTGGCAAAAAACACAGCTTCATCTGCGAAAAAAAATATATGGGCTTGAAACCTAAAGTTTTTTTCTTCCATGTG
>VOFC01001603.1_pt1 | contig 14000 bp, 24 predicted proteins | sample 5384161 | NCBI WGS metagenome assembly VOFC01 (sample SAMN12384722, study PRJNA508395) | human gut metagenome | isolation source: healthy gut B | host: Homo sapiens | reverse complement strand
CAGTTACTGTCTACGGTATATTGATTGCGGCATTAATAATTAAAAGACAACTTTTTACTGCTGGACTATAGTAGATGAAACTACACAGTTCTTAACGTAAGTTCCTTTAACTGCTTTGCAGGTCTGATTCTTAATAATAAAGCATGGATAGCTTCATAGTTTTCAACTAGCTTAAGGCTGTCGAAAGATACACGACCGATTGGAAGATGTACGTTACCATCTTTATCAGTTCTATAATTAACTTTACCGCCCTTAGATTCATTAACTGCTTTAGCAACATCCATAGTTACTGTACCAGTCTTAGGGTTTGGCATTAATCCCGCCAGGACCTAAAACACGTCCTAATTTACCAAGCTTAGGCATCTGATCGGGGTAGCGATCGTAACATCGAACTCTAACCAACCTTTAGCGATTTCATCTAAGATTTCCTGGCCACCAACTACGTCAGCACCAGCGTTTTTAGCTTCTTCAGCCTTTGGACCTTCAGCGATAACACAAACTCTCTTTGTTTTACCAGTTCCGTTAGGAAGCACGATAGCTCCACGTAACTGCTGATCTGCATGTCTAGTATCAAGATTTAACTTGAATACAACATCAACACTTGCATCGAATTTAGCAGTATTAGTCTTCTTAACTAATTCAATTGCTTCTTCGATTGAGTATAGCTTGCCAGCTTCAATCTGCTTAGCAGCTTCTACATATTTCTTTCCTTTTTTTGACATTTTCTTTCCTCCTTAAGTGGTCTTAACGGATAGACCTCCCACTGTAATGACGGAATTCAACTCCATCAGATTGCTAATTAATTAAGCGTCTAAGCCTTCTACTTTGACACCCATGTTACGTGCTGTTCCAGCAACGATTTTCATTCTTTGCTTCTAAATCATTAGCGTTAAGGTCAGGCATTTTGTATTCTGCGACTCAATTGTAAAATGAAACTGGAATTAAGGAATTGGGATAAAGGGGCATGCCCCTTTATCCCAATTCACGTATTACCTGGCCCTATTCTCAATTTTTTTAAAAAAAAGTCCATAGAAATCGTATTATATAGTTACCACACTTTATAAGGAGATTTCTATGAACACTGTTAATATATCACAAAAAAGCAAAAAATAAACACCTTAATTTTTTCATTATGAATTCATCATCAATTCTTTGATTCAGTTCAATGCTTCCCATCCTGGCAAGCGTAATATTGGTAAGACTCAATTCATTAAAGAGTTAGCTTCTACTGTAGGTACTACTGTCTCTAATATATATTCTATCATCAAGGATGCCACTATATCTGTTAGAGATTACAATCTCAAGGTTCATTATGAACTTTCTGCCATGGTTTTATTTGAAAAGAGATCCCAAGAATCATAAGATTCCAAATAACTCTAAATTTGAAAAATCAAAAGAGTTCATCTCTCTTGTCGAACAGGAAGTAAAATCAAATAGATTATCCTCTATTGATGAGACCATAAACTATTTAAAGCTTCATCAGCCAGATATTATAAAAGAATATGGTGACTGTGTCTACTAAAACATTTTACAGACTATGTCCACCAGGGAAGAACATCCATCAAACCTATTGATCTTCCACGCATGGTCAGAAGAAAGACAAAGAAGAACTGGAAGTCATACATTCCAAAAAGACAGAAAGGCACTTCCATTACCGAAAGGCCTGAATATATCAAGGACAGAGAAGAATTCGGACATTGGGAAGGTGATCTAGTTACTGGACCTAGAGATGGACAGAATGGTGCATATCTTACTCTGATTGAAAGAAAGACACGCTTCTATTATATGATTCCTATCTCTGCCAAATCTTCAAAGCAGGTCTATATGCAGATAAACAAGCTTCATAAGTTTATGGTGATAGCTTTAAGGATATCTTTAAATCAATCACCTTTGATAACGGTAGTGAGTTTTCTAGATGGAAGGATATAGAACAGAAGCCAAAATCAAAGAGAGAAAAAACCACTGTCTATTTCGGTAGACCCTATCATTCATGTGACAGAGCCTCAAATGAGAACTGCAATGGACTTATAAGATATTTCATTACGAAAGGAACTGATATTAATACAATTGATAAGGAGACAACTATTGATATAAACAATAAAATAAACCAGAAGAAAAGAAAGATACTTGGATATCTTTCTTCTGAAGAACTATTTCTTAACGAACTAGCTAAACTTAATGTAACTGGTAATACCATTTTCTATAAAATCTAATTTATCTTCTTATTTCCAGTTTCTGCTTGCAAAAATAACCAAAGAACATACCAAAGTGAGGCCCCAATCAAAGAAAGAATGATATTCTCTCTAAAGATATAGTCACAATATTCTTTACGGCGGAATCCTAATACCTTGATTGTTGCGATTTCACCTTTACGTTCACCAATGTTGATATTCGTTAAATTATAAAGAACAATAAAACAAAGTAAGGCGGACATCCTGATAAGATGGCAACAATAATATTCAATGAAGACATTCTTTGCTGGAATTCATCAAGTGTAGCAGTAAGTCGTTCCATACTACCAATATCATGATGATCAAGATAGTTCTTCAAAGCGTTGATATTTGATTTCTTTGTATTCATATCTACATAAAAGTATAGAAGCAGATGATTTCATACCAGTCAGATTTTCATAGAAAGTCTTACTCATATAAACTTGATGATTGACATAGTGTTCTACGATATCTGCCACCTTGACTGTATATTTACTATTATTAAGAGAGAAAGTAAGAGTTTCTCCTTTTTTTCACATTCAGCTTTTCCGCAAGCTTCTGTGAGATGACAACCCCTCATCATTTAAGATAATCTTCTTTTTTTGTTTTATAATCCTTAAAGTGAATAAAATTCTTAATTTCATCCGCATTGTCATACACAATCATCGTGCTATAATAATCTTCACTATTGCCTAGTACTGTAATGTTTTGACGCATAGCACTCGTTAAGTTATGAATACCTTCTAGACGCTTCGATCTTATTTTCAATCTTTTTTGTATCTTCTACATTAGTATTAAGTTTAATAAGTGCATCATATTTATATACTTCTACATATTGTGAAGGAATGATTTCAGAACAGCTGTTCTTAACACCAAATCCCAGCATGATTAAGGTTTGTACATCCCGCAATACCAATGACAGACATCCAGAAACGTTTCTTATAACGGAATAAGTTTCTCATAGTCACCTTCTGATTGAAATTCAATCGTTTCCATATAAAAAGGTATACGTTCCATGAGTATTCTCTTACCTGCCTTAGGTGCTTTAGGACGCATCAAGACAGATGGTGTAGAAACAAGTTCCTGTAAACAGACACTTAATGTTGCAAGTAATGTAACACCAACAGAAATAAGTATAGTTACAAGTGAGATAGACCATTTCTGTACTAGTACTGCTGATTGATTAATGCCATACATTAAATATGTGAATAAGAAATAGATAATACGAGGGAATGCCTGATTACCTACTAATATACCTAAGATACAGGCAAAGAATGTTGCTAGAAAAGCATAGACAATATATTGCATTATAATATCCTTTTTACTATATCCTAATGCACGAAGTGTTCCACAATAGCCTCTTTGTTCTTCTATCATACGTGTCATAGTTGTAAGAGAGACTAATGCAACTACTAAGAAAAAGATGAGTGGGAATACTTGCGCAATAGATGCAATGGCCTGTTTATAGGATTCATAAGTCGCAATACCGACATTTTCACTTTTTAGTAAGTGAATATAGAGTGCCTTTTGGAATCTGACTTAATTGTGATTCTGCTTGTTCTATTTGTGCCTTTGCTTGATCTAGTCGCTCTTTTTGCTGAGTTGAGGCTAACTTAGCATTATTCTCAGTGACTTCAAGTTTACTTTGCTGGATATTAAGTTCTGCTTCTGCTTCATCTAATTGTGATTGCGCCTTTTCTAATTGTATACGTCCTTCTAGTAATTGACCTACACCTTGAAGTTTCTGATTAAATTGACCTAGACTTTCATTCATCTCAGTAAGTATCTTTGTATAAGCATCCTCTGCTGATTCTTTATCCTTAATACTACCTAGAGTATCTTTAATAGAGTTCTGAAGTGTTTTGATTTCCTGATCTATTTTCTTAGTTTCATTATAAGCCTGCTGTGAGGCTTGAGTAATCTGTGAGGCTTTCTTTAAATAGACCTTCTTTTGTTCATAGAATTGAATACGTGCTTGAGCTAACTTCACCTTACCCTCTGATATCTGTGAATTAAAAGAATCTAGATTACGCTTATATTCCTGATAGCCTTCTTCATATTGTTTCTTTGCATCATCTAACTGTGATTGCATATCTCCTGTTAGTTGATCATATTGATCACTTATTTCTTCAGATAATGTACTCTTGATACGTGTATTTACTGTTTCAATCATATCATCATAATCAGAACTAAATAAATCATAATTCTGGGCACCTTCTACATCGACAAGTAAAGAAGTATATAGATGATCATTGTTTCTTAACTGAGCCACCTTGCTATTTAAACCAAGTTCTCTTGCCCCATCATTTAATACTTCCACAAATCCACTATTGGTTCCATCACCTAGTGTATTAGTTCCTCTGTCTACATTACTGATATATCGTGGATCATTCACAATACCTACAATCTTATATGTCTTAGTTCCATTATCATTAGAAAGTTCAATCGTATGACCAATCTTGTAATTATATTTACCTAAATTGACATCAATGATACATTCATCTTCTTTTTGAGGATAACGTCCTTTTACTATTTCAGGACGATCCAGCATATTTTGATCATAGTGATCCTGTGAATAAACAGTGACACCTGACTTACCATCCTTATGTGAAAATAAAGCATCAAACTGATAACATGGGACAACCTTCTTTCACACCCCTAAGGCTTTTTACCTTTGCGACATCTTCATCAGAAAAGCCAAGTGTCGCAATATAAGTAAAAGCATCGGCATAATTATGATTATTGAGATATGTATCTACACTAGAAGCCATTGTATAAGGGGTATTTCTGAGCCCTGAAAAGACTGCAAAGACCTAAGAATATAATCATGAAGATGGAAAAGAAACGTCCTTTAGACTGACTGATGTTCTTAAAGACAGTTTTCCAATAGAATTTCTTTTTTACCATTCAATATTATCGATGGATTCAGGATGTTCATTATATTCCTGTCTTTCCACTTTTCCATTCTTAAGATGTATGACTCGATCAGCCATTGGGGCAAAGGGCTGAGTTATGTGTAATAACGATTACAGTCATTCCATAGTTATCACACATACTTCTTAATAAACCAAGAATTGATTTACCTGTTTGATAATCAAGTGCACCTGTTGGTTCATCACATAATAATAGTTTAGGATTCTTTTGCGATAGCACGGGCTATGGCTACACGCTGTTGTTCTCCACCTGATAACTGTGCTGGGAAGTTATCTTTTACGTTCTCCAAGACCAACACGTTCTAGAATATCTACTGAATTAAGTGGATCCTTAGAAATCTGAGAAGCAAGTTCTACATTTTCTAATGCTGTTAAGTTCTGTACAAGATTATAAAACTGGAATACAAAGCCAATATCATCTCTTCTATAATCTGTTAATTGTTTATCATCATAAGTCGCAATATTATGACCATCTACAACAATAGTGCCACTTGTAGGTGTATCCATGCCACCAAGCATATTTAATATAGTTGTTTTACCAGCTCCAGAGACCTACAATAACTGTGAATTCACCTTTATTTACTTTAAAATTCACACCATTATTTGCATAAATAGTGACATCTCCCATTGTATATCTTTTCACAACATTCTTTAGTTCAATAAATGCATCCATACATATAACCTCCTAATATTATTGTAAGTGATACCATTTTTATCTTCAAGCACTAAAAAAGACATGCATAAGCACGTCTATTCTTCGATCTTCTTAAGCTGAATTAATTCCAAATCAATAGGAGTAAGGTTACCCAAGAAATCAACAAGTACTGTTGCTGTTTCTTTTTTTTATCGATAGATTCTACTTTACCACTCTTAGCTGCAAATGGTCCAGCAAGAACTTCTACATAATCACCTACACCAAAATCAATTTCTACAGCTTGTAGTCTGTACACCCATTGACTTTAAGATTGGATCTAATTCTCTCTTATTTACTGGGAAAGGTTTTGCCCCTCCACCAGATGATCCGATGAATCCTGTAACACCTGGTGTATTACGAACAATATACCAAGCTTCATCAGTCATGATCATTTCTACAAGAACATAACCAGGGAACATATTCACTGTCTTGTTCACTTTCTTACCGTTCTTGATTTCTGTTTCAACATGTTCTGGAATCACAATATTGAAAAGGATATTCTGAAGTCCCATTGATTCAACACGTTTTTCAAGGTTTTTTTTTACTTTATTTTCATGACCTGAATATGTATTAACAACATACCATTGTCTTCCTTCATTATTGGAATCATGAGTTTCTTCAGTATTTTCTACTTTAGTTTCTAATTCTTCTGCCATATTAACTTAACCCCAACGTCTTTAAAATTAATGCAATTAATGCATCTGCGCCATAGAAATAAACACCTAGAATTACTGTAAATGCAAGTACTACAAATGCATCACGAGCTAATTCTTTCTTTTTGTTAACCAATGAACATTTTTAATTTCCTGACGAATACCTTTTAGAGAAAACCATTCTTTAAATTTTAATGGATTCTTATCTTCTTGTTCTTCTAAACGTCTTTGACGCTCTAATTTCTTTGCTTTTCTAAGCTCCTTGCGTTCCTGCTTAAGCTTTTTTTTTTAGCCTTATCATCCATAGATGCGGCCTCCTTATTTCGATTCTCTATGTATCGTATGCTTACCGCATTTCTTGCAGTACTTACGTAATTCTAAACGTTTTACATTTGTTCTGTTATTCTTATAAACTGAATAATTACGTGATAAGCATTCCGTGCATACTAAGATTACCTTTTCTCTCATCTTATCACTCCTTAACCTAAATTAATTTATCATAAATACACAATATCGTCAATTGATAATTAAGAACTCCCCTAATGGATGTGCTCTTAATTTAGTCATTACACGATAAACACTGTTATAAACACACTTTATTGAAATATTAAGCATCAGTGCCACCTCTTTTCAGGATATCCTAATAAAACAAGATGAAAGATCTTTTTGATCTCTTTCTGATGTCTCATTCTGGATAATCGCATAAATAAGTTCCCAGATTTTTTCTAGATTCTGTGCCTTTTGTGGAGAGTACTCCACTTTTTGATCTGCAATCAATTCACCATAAGTGCGTGAATCTTCATAGTTCACAATCTTATCTAGAGAAACAGATTTCTTTTCATAACGAGTAAAAAAAGTATATTGTTTCTTGAGTAATGATTGCATCTTTTTAATAATCTGACTTTTCGCATATACATCAAATGTAGTATCCAAGTCATCACGATAGCTCCAGAATACTTTATCGAAGGTAATCAATCCTACCTGCAATAAGTCCTGTGCTTCTAGAGACATAGATGAGATATACTTCATCTTTCTCATCACTGCTTTGACTAAAGCATCATAATAACTATAAAGATATTGTAATGCGACAGGATGGTTTAGATCTTGCTAAATAAATCAGTTCCTTTAATGTACGATCGTCCATAGATCATCCTCCTCTTAGAGAGGATGACGTGAGTTATATACCTGATAAAGTAATACGGCAGTCGCTACAGAGGCATTGAGTGAATTGACATGACCTACCATTGGTAGAATGACATTCATATCACAATGTTCTTTTTACTAAACGAGAAATACCAAATCCTTCTGATCCAATCACAAGAACTAGTGGCATATTGTAATCTACAAAGACGATAATCTGTAGAGTTATCTAATTCACAACCTACTACCCAGAATCCTTCTTTCTTTAAAGAATCTAGAGTACGAGATAAGTTAGTTACCTGAGCCACAGGAACATGGTCAATAGCGCCAGTTGATACCTTTGCGACTGTCGCATTTAAACCAACAGAACGCTTTTTACCAATAATAACACCATCTACACCAATTGCATCACATGTACGAATAATAGCCCCTAGGTTGTGAGGATCTTCCATACCATCAAGCATTAATAAGAGTGGCTGTTTTTCCTTCTGGAATGTTACGTACGATATCTTCTAAAGGTGTATAGTCATAACCATCAATTAAAGCCATTACACCTTGATGGTTTACATTCCCTACAAGTTTAATAAAGCCATTTTTATCCGTCATCCTCATTTTTATATTATTCTTGCGACACAACTTCACAATATCATCATTCTTTGACTGGTTTTGAATCATAACTTCATAAACCTGTCTAGGTCCTGTTAATAGTTCTCTGACGGTGTTTTTACCATAAATCCATTCTTTCACTTTGTCACTTCCGCTTCTTCCACATATTTCTTAAATAATTCAAATATTTCATCTAATCTTTCTGTCTGCTTAGTGAGATAAAGATGTCCAACCATTGATTCAAAACCAGAAGACTGGTTATGTACAACAACTGATTTATTTTTTACTGAATGTCCCTTGCAGTTACGTCCACGCTTAAATAAACGCACTTCTTCTTCTGTGAAGAAATTTCGAGAAAGGGCATATTTCATAAAGCCTGCATGGGCATACGCACTGACATACTTGATAGAAGCTTTCTGTAATTCATGAGGCTTCATAATTCCCTTCTCTGTGAGTAAATATTCACGGACATATACTTCAAAGACTGCATCACCTAAATAAGCGACAGCAAGTGCATTCATTAACTCCGGGCGCATTAGAGAATGCCTCTTTCAGTTAATTCTTTTCTAACACGGTCTGCTTCATCAAAGTTCTTTTTCTTTCTTATAAGCATTCCATTCTTCATATAAAGCAATATCTTCTTCACTTAACTTAGTGCCTTCAAATAAGAAGCCTAAGACATCCCCCATCTTAACAAGAGTTGCATATTCAGTCGCAATGACATCATTGTCTTTTCTCTTACACGCATCACCTGATTCAATACTTTTACCTGATCAAGAATCTGTGTTAAGGCAAGTGAAGTATTTAAATCATCCTCTAATGCATTCACCATAGCATCCACAGTTTCCTTCTTATAATCATGAGCAGGAACATGATTCACCTGTAAATATAAAGACGCACTCTTAGTCGCATTTTCTGCTTTAGATACTTCTTTACGTACACCTGCAATGACATCATCAGTCATATTTAATGGATTACGATAGTGAGTAGATAACATCAACCATTTGAAAACATTGCATCCAAATTCTACAATTAAATCCTTAGCCCATAATACATTACCTAAAGACTTAGACATCTTTTCACCATCGATATTGATCATCTGGTTATGCATCCAATAGTTGGCAATAGGATGTCCATTATAAAAACCATAGACTGAGCAATTTCATTTTTTCATGATGAGGGAACTTTAAATCCTGTCCTCCACCATGGATATCAATCTTACCATCTTTGAATAGCTTATTAATCATGACAACACATTCAGTATGCCATCCTGGTCTACCTTTTGACCAAGGTGTATCAAACTGAATACCTTCATTTGTTTTCTTCCATAATGCGAAGTCAGTTGTACTTTCTTTCTTCTTATCATCAACAGAAAGAGTACGATCACTTGCCCCCGCAATCAAATCTTCTACCTTAATACCTGATAACATACCATATTCTTTAACCTTAGTAACACGGAAATAAACATCTCCATCTACTTCATAAGCATAACCCTTATCAATTAATGCCTGGATGAAATTAATGATTTCAGGCATAGTTTCAGTGACCCTCGGTTTATATGTAGGATCTTCAATATTTAATCCTGCTCTGACATCTTCATATGCTTTGATATATTTATCAGTGAGTTCCTTTTCTGTAATACCTTCTGCTTTAGCGGCTTTGATGATCTTATCATCTACATCTGTATAATTAGATACAAAAGTCACATCATTCCCTAAATACTCAAAAAGTACGTCTTAATACATCAAATACGATCATTGGGCGTGTATTCCCAATATGAGCATGGTTATAAACTGTAGGACCACAAATATAGATAGAAACTTTACCTTCTTCAATTGGCTTAAATTCTTCTTTTTTGTTTGTTAATGTGTTAAATAGTCTCATAACATCCTCCTCAAATAAAAAAAGCTCATGATAAAGACGATCCACCTTACCATAGCTTTTCACTCTTAACGCAAGTCAAACGTTCTTTCTTTCAAAAAGACTCAGATGGGTGCATCCTAGAACCTCCCACTAGATGCTTTCACCACTTCATCCTCGCCTTTGTAAGCTTCTTGTTCTATTCATTCTCATCTATAATTTACTTCACTATATCAAATTATCGTCTATTCTTCAAGACAAACGCCGTTCTTATTTCTTTGTATCACTTAATTTTTTTTGATAACTTATCTAAACCTTTAGATGTAAGAGACAAACCTTTTGCACCAAAGTCCTTTAAATCATTCATACCATCCTTGAATTCTTCTGTTTCAGTCACTTTTTAATGCCATCTTTGGCCTTTTGAAATGTTTCTGATTCAGAAACAGTATGTCTTTGCTTCTTTTGCACGATCAACACACTTATTAATATTCTCTTCACTTAATATTTCTTCAGTATTCTCTTTAACTCTTTGAATACCCTTTTGTACTTCTTCACTTTCAGCAAACTCTTTAACTTTATCTAACAAACTCATAATATCATCTCCCTAGGCAAAAAAGATGGATAAACCCCCATCTTTGTATTAACCAAGTAATGAACCAAATACTCTTAAATATTCATCAGCTGAACGATCCCAGTCTAATTTTTTCAGTCATAGCACGATAAATTAAACCATTCCATTGATCTTTATCATCATAGTAGATATGTAATGCATAATCGATAGTGTCCATCATTTCATGAGCATTATAATTAGCAAAAACTAAATCCAGTACCAATACCATCAAATTCATTGAATGGCTGAACACTGTCTTTTAATCCACCAGTTTCTCTAACGATAGGAATTGTACCATAACGTAAAGACATCATCTGAGATAATCCGCATGGTTCAAATAACGAAGGCATTAAGAACATATCACAGCCTGCATAAATACGACAAGATAAACCAAAATCATATTTTAACTGTAATGAAATCTTTGGATTACCAAAACCAGCAATTTCTTCTAATGGTTCTTCATATTTCTTATCACCAGCACCAAGAATTAATAATTTGAACCTTTCTCTGCAAGATTTCTTCCATACGATTAAGGATCAAGTCTAAACCCTTCTGCCATGTTAATCTAGTTACAATACCAATAAAGCAACATCAGGATCCTGTGGTAATCCTACCTCAGCCTGTAATGCAAGCTTATCCTTCACCTTTTCAGTATAAACACTATTAGCGTTGAAATGGTAAGGAATATTCGGATCTGTTTCTGGGTTATTTGTATCATAATCGATACCATTCAAAATACCATAAAAATCATCTTTACGCATAGCAAGGATACTCTGTAATCCTTCACCATAAGCATCTGTTAGAATCTCCTTGGCATAAGTTGGAGATACAGTTGTAATTGCATCTGAATAAAGAATAGGCGCTTTCATCATGTTCATGCAATCATCATTACGTACATTACCATTGTAATATAAGTAGTTATCTAAACCGAATAGATCATTCAATAAGAATGGATCACATTTACCTTGATAAGCGATATTATGGATTGTGAATGTAATCTTCACATTACCATAGAAATCATAATAACAATATCTTTCTTTGTATAAAGGCGCAATCATTGCTGTCTGCCAGTCATGTAATGATAAGATATCTGGCATGATATTTAAACGAGATAAGCATTCAAGAACTGCAAAATCATAAAATGCGAATCTTTCATAATCATCATCATAACCATATAAACCAGGTCTTCTGAAATATTGTTCATTATCCACAAAGAAATAAGTCACACCATCATATACTGCCTTAAAGACACCACAATAGCATCTTCTCCATCCTACCCATAAATAGAAGTTAGTCACATATTCTAAAGTTTCTGGAAACTTGATATCCTGATACTTAGGAAGAATGACATAACATTCATGACCTTTCTTCACAAGTTCTTTTGGTAAAGAACCGATAACGTCAGCGAGCCCTCCAGATTTAATATAAGGAAGTGCTTCACCAGCAGCAAAAAACGATTCTCATTAGACAATGTCACCTTCTTTGACATACAATGGATCACTTGCATCGCCAATAAGTTCTTTAACATGTTTTACTTTAGCATCTTTATCCATAATAACATTTTCAAGATGAGCGCCTGCTTCTACTGAAGAACCACTAAATAGGATAGAGTTCTTAACAACAGCGCCTTTACCAATCTTAACATTACGTCCTAAGATACTATTTTCGACAACTCCATCTACAAATACACCGTTCGCAATATAAGAGCTCTTTACTTCAGCATCCTTTAGATACTTTGAAGGTGGTGTATCGTTAGTATTTGTGAAAATTGGCCAGTTAGACTTGAATGCCTGAGTTGATACATCGATATCAAGGAATTCAAGAGATGTCTTAAGTAAGTTCATATGAATCAATGCATTTTGCAAATCCTTTATATTCATAAGCGTTGATTTTCATTTCATCTTTTAAATAATTTAAAGTATCTCTTAAATCATAGAATACAGATACTTTCTGTGCTTTATAAAGCATCTTGATTAATGCTTTTCTATTAATTACATAAGTTTCAAGTGAGATTGAACGATCCTTGCGATTGCCTTTATTTAATTCAAAATCAACAACCTGCTTGTCCTTAATCTTTAAGAAATCAGAACCGATAAATGCTTCATTCGCATCCTTAATCTTCTTATATACGACAGTCACATCACAGCCAGATTTTTCATGTGTGCTTCTACAACATCAGAGAAATCCATAGTAGTAATGATATGTGCTGGAGAAATAACAACATAATCTTTCAGTTGATTTTTTTAAGAATGCAATATTTTCTAACATATTGTTGATGTCATGGTTGTACATGTTACTGTTTGCATATTTTTCATCATATAATAATGAAATACCACCTCTTTTAGAGTTAAAGTTCCATGCATTACCAGAACCAATATGTTTCAATAATGATCTTGGTTTTTCTTTTACTAAAATACCAACTTTATCAATACGAGAATTTGAAAAGTTAGATAATACGAAGTCAATAACACCATAACGACCCAAAAAGCTAACTGAAGCAACTGGACGTCTTTCTGTTAATCCTTTCAAAGATACATAACATTATTGAATAATACTGAATCTTCAACTTCACCATTAACAATGACATCCCTGTTGATATAGCAATTTTTTACACTTTCCATCTTTACCAATTAACATGTGGGTTAAAAAGTTGGAATATCTTCTGTATAGATTTTCCAGTTTGGATCATCTAAATTCAATTCATTGTTTTTATTTAATAAGTCCATATTTGCTTCCCACAATGAATCGATTGTTCCAACATCTTTCCAATATTCTTCAAACTTAAAGCATACAAACGTTTATTTGCGTTTAAGCATGGCAGGAATAATATTCATACCAAAGTCATGGTGACTACCTTCTGCATCATATCTGAAATCAATTTTTGCGTAATTGTTTCCAGTAAAGATATAAATACCCATACTAGCTAAATTGCTTTTGGATGTTCTGGTTTTTCCTCGAATTCAACAAATTCTTCCTTTATCATCTGTATTCATGATACCAAAAACGGCTTTTGCTTCTTTTTGGCACTTTAATACCGCAATTGTTAAAATCGGCATTATTTTTCCTTTATGCAAAGAACAACTTCATAATCCATCTTATAGATGTGGTCGCCTGAAAAATTAAAACGTATTCAGGATCAAACTTATCAATAAAAGCTAATATTTTTGTGATAAATTGCATCAGCAGTACCTGCATAGACGTTAAATTTTGTACCATCTCCTCTTTCACGTGCTGGTAGAAAACATAAACAAGTGAGTTATTACATCAAGTCCCCATTTTGTACCTGAACCAACA
>VOFC01001586.1_pt1 | contig 14000 bp, 32 predicted proteins | sample 5384161 | NCBI WGS metagenome assembly VOFC01 (sample SAMN12384722, study PRJNA508395) | human gut metagenome | isolation source: healthy gut B | host: Homo sapiens | reverse complement strand
TTATGCCACTAAAAATGAAAGAATTACCAGAAGGAGAAAGACCATACGAAAAATTACAAATGTATGGACCTAAAAAAGTTATCAAATGCGGAACTACTGGCAATTATAATAAAAACTGGAACAAAAAAGAAGAAACATCATTAGACTTAGCAAATAGAGTGTTATTACTTGCAGAAAACATAAATAAGCTTCAAAAATATAGCTGTATCAGATTTGAAGAAAATAAAAGGAATTGGAACAGTAAAAAGCACTTCAAATACAAGCAATATGTGAACTAGCAAATAGAATAAACTTACCAGTAAATAACTTAAATATGCAAATAAAATCAACTAAAGATGTAGCAAATTTACTTATGAATGAATTAAGACACAAAAAATGTGAAATAATAAAAGTGATAATATTGAATACTAAAAAATAAAATAACACAGATTTTGGACTTGAAAGAAGGAGACACAAAAAGAAGTTAGAATAGAACCTGTGCAAATAATGCAAGAGATAATAAAAGTAGCGGCTAGTAAATTTATAATAGTACATAATCATCCAAGTGGAGATTCATCTCCAAGTATGGCAAGATATAGAATTTACAAAAGAATAAAAAAGAATGTTCAAATATTCGGAGTAAATTTTTAGACCATGTTATAATTGGAATTGGAATATACAAATTTTTTAGAAAAAGCATATTAAATTATAGAGAAAGGAAGAATTCGTATGAAAATATTTTTTTTTAATTCAAAAGATATTGGAATGGACTTAGGAACATCCAACATACTACTTACATTAAAAGGGAAAAGGAATTGTTATAAAATGAGCCATCAGTAGTTGCAATAGATAAGATAAATGGCGAAAAATTTTAGCAACAGGAAAAGAAGCAAAGAAATGCTTGGAAGAACACCAGAGAATATAAGAGCAATTAGACCAATGAAAGATGGTGTAATTGCTGATTTTACTGCTACACATTATGCTAAAAAATATGTTAAGAAAAGTTTGTCAAAAATATAATGCTGGAAAGACCAAGAGTAGTTGTTGAGTTCCATCTGGAATAACAGAAGTAGAAAGAAAGGCAATTGAAGAGGCATTTTTGCAAGCAAATGCAAGAGAAGTTTATTTAATTCAAGAACCAATGGCAGCAGCAATTGGAGCAGGGCTAGAATGTAAAAGAAGCAAATGGACATATGATAATAGATATAGGTGGAGGAACAACGGAAGTTGCAGTAATTTCTCTTGGAGGAATAGTAGCAAGTACATCAGTAAAAGTTGCTGGAAATGAGATTGACGAAAGTATAGTAGAATATTTAAAAAGAAAAAAGGGAATTGCAATAGGTTTATCAGCAGCAGAAAATTTAAAAATAGAATTAGGATGTGCACTTCCACTTGTATCAGAAATAAGTAAGGAAATAAGAGGAAGAGACTTAGATACAGGGCTTCCAAAACCATAGAAGTATCTTCAAAAGATATAGAAGAAGCAATGAAAAAAAGCCGATAAGTGAAATCATAGAAGCAATAATAGAACACTTTCTAATACACCTCCAGAGCTTGCTTCAGATATAATAAAAATGGAATTTATTTAGCAGGTGGAGGAGCACAGATAAGAAATCTTGATAGCTTAATAATAGCTAAGAAGACAGGGAGTTCAAACATTTGTAGCAGATGCTCCACTAGAATGTGTGGCAATTGGTGCAGGAAAAGTTTTGGAAAATATCGAAAGCCTAAAAGGGAGTATTAATGAATTCGGAAAAAACATATTAGAAAAAAGGGAAGGAGCTCTTACAGGTTAAATGTAAGAAGATTGTATATGAAAAATAAATCTGGAATAATAGGAATTATTATTACAACAGTTATACTTATAGTAGTGGTGATTGTTTCAAATATAAGCACAGGAATCTAACATTTGTAAGAGATACAATCGGAAAAATGTTTATTCCCATGCAAAATGGTTTAATATACATAAAAGAAAAAATAACTGGAAATGATCAGCAGCTTAGCGATATGGAAAGTTTAAAAGAAGAGAATACAAAATTAAAAAGAGCAAAACACAAAGCTTCAGGAACAAGTAAGAGAACTAGAGATATTAAAATCAGAGAATAATACATTAAAAGAATATGTAAATTTGAAAGATAAATATTCTCAGTATACAACAACAGTTCCAGGCTATGTAATAGAAAGAAGCTTAAGTAATTATGAAAAACTATTGATAATAAATGTTGGTAGTAATGATGGTATTGCAGAAAATATGCCAGTTATATCAGAATCTGGACTTGTAGGATATGTTGTAGCAGTAACTAAGAATACTGCTACTGTACAAACGATAATAGACATATCAAGTAATGTTAGTGCAAATATAGCAAATGTGGATGAAAGTGTAGTTTTAAAAGGAACATTAAATAGTGAAAAAATTAAAAGCAACATATATCCCAGCAGATAGTACAATACTTCAGGGAGATGAAGTTGTAACATCAGGGCTGGGTGGCATATATCCTAAAAGGAATTTTGATTGGACATATAAAAAATATTATAAATACCAAAAATGAAGCCGATAGATATGCAGAAATAGAATTATCAACAGATTTTAGAAAATTAGAAACGGTTTTAGTAATAACAGAAAAATAGGAGAAGAAAATTGAGAAAATTTAAAGCTATTTTAATAACATTATTAATATTTTTTATATTATATTTTTTTTTCAAAGCAAATATATTTTCTTGGTTCAATATAGGAGGAATAATGCCAAATCTATTTGCGGTTTATGCCTTATTTCTTGGATTATTTGTGGGAAACAAAGTTGGAGGAATTTTAGAATAATATTTGGACTAATAATAGATTTATCAATAGGTTCTTTAATTGGAGTTAGCTCAGTATTATTGGGGATAATAGGTTTGCTTGGAGAATATTTTGATAAAAACTTTTCAAAAGATAGTAGATTTACCATAATATTAATGTCAGCAGGAGCGACTCTATTATTTGAAACATCGATATATGCATTAAAGATTTTTTTTTCACAGGAGCAAATTTTGAATTATTGAGTTTTAGTTTAACACTTTTTTGTAGAAATAATATTCAATAGCTTGTTAATAATCATTTTATATCCAGGAATAAAAAAAAGTGGGATATTATATAGAAGATTCATTTAAAGGCAAAAAGATTTTAACAAGATATTTTTTAAAAGTAAAAATTGGAGGGATAATGGAGCAAAAGCAAGAAAGCAAGATAAGATATAATATATTAATTGCTACTGTGTACATAATAGGAATAATTTTGCTACTACAACTATTTAACTTACAAATCATAAACGGAAAATCATATAGAGAAAGCAGTCAAATACGAGATTAACTAGAGAAAAGTACAATAAAGGCTGCTAGAGGAAATATATTAGATAGTAGTGGAGAAAAGTTGGTATCCACAAAATTGGTATATAATGTGGAAATCTATAAGACAAAAAGTGGACAATAAGACATTAAACGAAGCGTTGCTTTTTATTGGCAAATACTCTTGAAGGAAATGGGGACAAGTATAAAGACAACTTTCCAATAACAGTAAATCCATACGCATTCAAAAATGAAGAAAATGGAGAAACATTTAAAAAGCAAAATAACATAGATTTATCATATAATGCAGAACAATGTTTTAATCATTTTAAGGAAAAATATAAAGTTGAAACAGATAATATAGAAGATGCGAGAAAAATCATAACACTTAGATATGCAATTTCCGTAGATGGATATAGTAATACAAAATCTGTAAAAAAACTTGCAAGTAATATTAGCAACAAAAGTTTGGCAAAACTAAATGAAATGAGTGCAAGTTTTCCAGGAATAAGTACAACATCAGAGCCAACTGTTAGTTATCCATATGGAGAAATGGCATCACATATATTAGGATATGTAGGACCGATAAATGGCGATGAACTAAAAGCGATGGGTAGTGAGTATAATCAAAATGACATAATAGGAAAGACTGGCATAGAATATGTATTTGAAAAATACTTAAGAGGCAAAGATGGAATAAAAGCAAATAGATATGTCCGTAGATGGAATTGTAACAGACGAATATGTAACAAAGGAGGCAGTTGCTGGTAAAGATATAATGCTCACAGTGGACGCGGAATTGCAAAAAAATTACAGAAAATGCATTAGCTAACAATATAAAAATAATGCAAGAAGGATATTTTGGAAAATAGATGCAAAAAGAAGGAGCAGCAGTAGTTTTAAATGTAAAAAGTGGAGAAGTACTTGCAATGGCAAGCTATCCAAATTATGATCCATCACTATTTACGGATGGCATTAGTACAGAAAATTGGAATAAATACAGAGACGCAGAAGATCACCCTTTAATGAATAAAGCAATAGGAACAGTGTCTGCACCAGGTTCGATATATAAAATGGTTACTGCTATTGCAGGGTTAGAAAAAGCGGTGCGATAGATACAACTACTAAAATAAATGATACAGGAAGATACACATATTATTCAGATTATCAACCTACTTGCTGGAATAAAAGCAGGGCATGGATGGTTAAATGTAACAGCAGCAATAGAAAAGTCATGTAATTACTTTTTTCTATGAAACAGAAAGAAGAACAGGAATTGAAAGAATAGACCAAGTTGCTAGTGCATTTGGACTTGGACAAAAAACTGGAATAGAATTAGCAGGAGAAGTTTCTGGAACTCTTGCTTCAGAAAAAACAATGGGATCATGGTCAGGGAGGATATACAGTTCAAGCAGCAATAGGTCAACTTAATAATGCATTTACTCCTCTTCAAATGGTAAAATATGTGGGCATGATAGCAAATGGTGGACACAACTTAGATGTAACACTAATAAAATCAATAAAAATGCAGATGGAAGCGAAATTTCAAAAGATGAAATTAATGGATATGTTAACGAAAAACTTGGTATAACAGGTAATAGTGGTTCAGATTTACAAATAAGTGATAAAAATTTACAAGCTGTAAAAAAGGAATGAAAGGTGTTACAAGTGATAGAGGTGGAACAGCTTATAGATACTTTGGAGATTTTAATATAGAAGTAGCAGGGAAAAACAGGTTCTGCATCAACTACAACAACAGGAAGAGCTAACGCTTGGTTTGTTGGTTTGCACCATATGATGATCCAGAGATTGCAATTGTGGTATTTATAAAAGATGGACAATCTGGAAGTTATACATCTGTAACTGCAAGAGAAATATTTTGCACAATATTTTGGAATGAATGCAGGGACAATAACTGAAGACATGTCAGCAAGTTCAGATATGCAAACAATAAGATAAATAAAAAGTCTTGTAAAAAATTGAAATATAAAAGCAGAAAAGGAAGCAGAAAATGGGAAGAAACATAAACATATTTTTTAAAAAAGATAATATTGTACTTAAGATAAGAGAAAAGCAACTAAAGAGAGATTTTAGAAGAATTGGAAGAGAAGTTGCCGGAGCTAAAAAAACATTTTATCAGGAAGAAAAGACTCCTATACTAGTAACAGGGAAGATGTTAAAAAAAGTAGAAATAGATGAAATACAAAAGCTAATACAAAGTCAAATAAAAAGTAAAGGTGGATTTCGATAGCCCTAAAACGCTAGGGGCTTCACGGAATAAAAAAAGACTTTTTAAAAAAGATATTGAAACTTCAGAAACAAAATTTTATAAAAAGGTTCTTTAAGGTCTGGGCAAAGAATGGAATTTGAAGGTAGTATAGTAATCTTAGGAGATGTAAATGATGGTTCAGAAGTAATTGCAGAAGACAATATTGTTGTTTTAGGATGCCTTAGAGGAATGGCACATGCTGGTGCAAAGGGTAATGAAAAAGCGATAATAGCAAAATCTAATAGAAGCCCCTCAATTAAGAATAGCAAGTGTAATAAAAAAAAAGAAGTAGAGACAGAAATTGAAACAGAAAGTTATTCATATTCATATATAAATGAAAAAGGAATAATAGAAATGGAATAAAGAAAACTCAATCAAAAGAATATTAATGGATTGGAGTTTTTTATAGAAAAAAAAAATCTTTTGCTAATTTTCTAAATTCTGTATTAAAAATATTAGGAAAAAATTAAAAGCTAATTTATAAGAAGTAATATTAAAGCAATAAACAGAAATTTATCATCAACATCATTTTTATAAAGAATAAGCAAAATAAGTATTATTAAGATATCATCAGTATGAAGTTTAAAACCAAATAAATCTATAACTCCGTCTTCATTTGACTCAAACAAATTCAATGTTTATCACCACTAAAACCATCAAATAGCTGTGTCATTTTTCCCATTTTATTAACTTAATATACTCATCCACTTTTCTTTTTTTCCGTCTCTTAAATATGGCTTTAAAGACATTAAAAGTTTAGACATATCATCATTTCCGTTTGCAGATTTCATCTTTGACATTATGTTTTGAATCTTCATTATAGTTTCCATATCCAAATTAGGTAAAGAGTCACTAGAATCATTAGATGCTTCGGAAGAATTGTTTGGAATTAGACTGAAAACTATTGAATAGCGAAGTTAAGCTACTAAAATCCATATTTGATGAATTTCCAGAAGAATTGTTGTTACTATTTGAACCATGATAATTAGTCTGAGGGCTTTTGGCACGGTTGTTTATATTAGCTGACATATTACTCTTTTCAGAATATGTACTTGCATATTTGTTATACATATCTTTCTGGGAATAATTATTGCTTTGTGAAGTTTTTATATTTTCATTTGAGCTATTCATATTTTTGTTTATATATCTATTATTTACAGAATTATTATATCCTCCATTGGTACTATTTCGCATTTGATTATTTCTAAAATTATTACTATTGTTATAGGAATCATTATATCCATTTTGCAAAGCTATTATTAGAATTTTGGCTATTTCCAATATCCTTATTATTCATGTTGTTTTGCATATTAGAAATAATAGATTTCAATTCATCTGGAATTTGATTATTATTAATCATCTCCTGTGCTTTTTTATCATATTAGCCATATCATTATCATTCATAAAAACCTCCTAAAATGCAAGCAAATAAATACTTGAAAACTAAAATGTTACAATGCATAAAGCTTACGCGCACTTAATATATAACTATAATATTATATTCAGGGAAGATGAAAAATGTTACATTTTTGTAAAATAAATTTAATAAAGAGCGGATGAAATAGTTTCCGTATGCACAAAGGCAAATAATACCATAAAGATAAAAAAATAGATATTGCGAGATAAAAAAAATCAATTATTATATTAAAGAAATATAATAAATATACGTGTAATATATAAACACTAAAAAGCTTTAAAAAACAAAAAATATAAGAGCAAAAATGTAAAAAAGCCTTGAAATTTAGGCGGAAACACGATATAATTAAGTTATGTCAATTTTAAATTTTAGGAGGGTTACAATGCAAGGTAAAAGATGCTAATTTATAGCAAGTTAGTGGCAGCTTTGCTTATAGGATTATTAGTTGGCGCAAATTTCATACAAGCAGGTGTATATGCAGCAAATGAAGTAGCGAATTTAACTAATCAAGGAAAAAAACAAGTGAAGAAAATGTAACATTTAACAGTGTTATAGGAAAAAACAAAGGAAAAAGGCGGGATATAATTATTCAGCAGATGTAAATTCTACTGACACAAAATTGTATCTTTCTTTAGCAGTTAAAAATGGAGGATATTTAAAAGACATAACTGTAAGCTTGGAAAAAAACAATTATAAACTAAACACAGAAAACTTGGAAAATGGAAAAATAAAAAATATAAATGAAAATACATTAGAGTTAAACCAAGTTACTACTGGAAAAAATGTAGAGTTAGAAATTCAATAAGCTTAAGAAAAGAAGAATATGTAGATGCATATGAATTAAATAAAGATAGTAAAGTCAAGTTTACTGCTACATATGTAAATATTCAAAACAAGGAAAAAGAAAATAGAAAAAAATTAACTTTACATTTAAATTGGACTGTACAAAAAGAAAGCTTGGTAGGAGAAACAAATCAAGAAATAATTAGATATTTGAGCTATAATGGAAATACAATGATAAGCTCATTAGTATCAGATAGTCTAAAAGATTACATTTTTACCAGTAAGCAAAAAACAAATTAGAATACAGGTTCCAAAAGTAAGTGAAAAAAATCCAAAAAGTGTAATAGTAACAGCAATAGATACATCAGCAACAAATGGTAAACTTGATGGAGTGGATTTTAGTGAGAATAATTATAATTATGATGCAGAAACTGGAATATTAACAATAAATGTAGAAAATAGCATAAATGAAGAAGGAAAAAGTTGCTTGGGTAAAGGGAACTCCAGATAAATTTGTAGTAACTTATATATATGAAGAAGATGTAAAAAGAAAAAGCTATAAAAATTCATACTGAATCTGAAACAGAAACATTAGTACTTAATGGACAAACAGTAAAAGCTAATTTAGAAAAAGAAGGACTATGACCTAGACTCAAAAATAGGAGACATAGCAACAGCAGAAGTAACAGCAAACAATGAAGCAATAAATAAAGGATATTTATATGCAAACAAAGATAAAAATGATGGAAAAGTAGAAACAGATTTTAGTGTAAACTACAAAAATAAATGTAGGTCTTGCAGAAGCTTTAAATGAAATAAACTTAAAAGAAGTAGGGGATTTCTTTGGAGATGTAGAGGCAGGAAATAATATTTATAATAAAAAAGAGTTAGCATAAAAAAGAGAAGAATTAATAAAACTTTTTGGGTGAAGAAGGAACAATTAAAGTACTAAGAAAAAGATGGAAAAAGAAATTGGAACATTAAATAAAGATACTTTAGAATTAGAAGTAAATGAAAGTAAAATTTCTTTTAAGACAAGTAAACCCTAAAACAGAAGGTGAGTTAAGCATAAAAATAGAAAAAGCTATAAAGGGAGACTTACCTTACTCAAAGAACAAATAGCAAGCTTCGATACTATAAATACAAAGGTGAAAATTAATACAGAAGCAGAGGGTGCAATAAAACTAGAAGAACCAACATCAAAAGCAAGTATAGATGTAAGTAATGAAAATTTATCAACAGTAGTAGAAAAATCAAAATGTAATAATTAATGTAACATTAGAAAGAGATGATGTAACAGATTTATTATATAAGAATCCAGCGTTACAAATAAAATTGCCAAAAGAAGTAACAGAAATAAATGTAAAAGATGCTACACTTTTATATGACAATGAGTTAAAAAGTACAGAATTCACAGTAGAAGGAAATGTATTAAAATTAAAATTAGAAGGAACTCAAACAGAATACAATAACAACTCAACTTCAAAGGGTACAGTAATAAGAATAGTAACAGATTTAAAATTAGATAATTTAGCACCTAGTAGAAATGCAGAAGTAGAACTAAGTTATTCAAATGAAAATAAAATAGTATCTACATTAGAAGAAAGTACAAAATCAATAAAAACAAACATAAATGTAGTTGTCTCCTACTGGATTTGTTACAACAAATACAATGACCGGTTTTAATGGAAATATGACTGTAACTTCACAAGAGGGTGCAGAAGGTATTGGAAAAATAGAAGTTTTAGCAAATGAAGTAAAAGCAGAAATAAAAGGAACAATTGTAAACAACTTAGAGAGAATGCAACTGGATTAAAAAATAATTGGAAGAATTCCTTTCAAAGGAAACAAAGAAATAGATGGAAGTAAAGACTTAGGAACAACATTTGATACTAAAATGGCAGGGCAAATTACTTTAGAAGGAATTGATGCAGAGGTATATTACTCAGAAAATAAAGAAGCAGACACAGATTTACAAAATGAAGCAAATGGATGGAAAAAGAATATACATCAAATGCTAAGTCATACATGATTGTTGCTACAAAAAGAAGCAGATGGAAAGACTGGTGTTGTAGAACACGGAGCAAGAATTAATTTTAGCTATCCTATAATAATACCAGCAAATGTTGACTATGGTAATATAGCTAAATCTAACTATGGTGTATATTATGATAATAGTGCAGAAGAAGGAACAAAGCAAAATGTAGTTTTAGCAACAGCGGTTGGTGTTAAGACAGCTGCAAAAGCTGAAGCAGAAATACAAATATCTGCAAAAGATATGATTACTGGAGAAAATATTTCAGATAACGGAAATATAAAAAGAAGGACAATATATAACATATAATATTTCTATAAAAATACTAGCAAAGAAGCAATAGATGGTGTAAAAGGCAAAAATAGAATTGCCATCAGGATTTGCAAGATTAATTATAGAAGATGCATTAGAGGATAGTTGGTATAAAGAATATTATAAAGATTATGTATCTCCATATACAGAAGATGTAGGAAAAATTGAAGCTGGAGAAACAAAGACATTTAGTGTAAATATGATTGCGGGTTCAAAAACAGAGACTTCAGAAGATAACAAAAAAGATATTAAGAGTAAGTGCTACTGCCAACAATATGGATGGAGAGGCAAAACAAATCTTTACAGGTAATATGGTAGAAGGTATACTTACAGCATTATTAAAAACAACATATGAAAACAAAAAATATAGATGTTGGACAAATAGTGGAAAATTCAATAGAAATTACAAATCCAACAAATGCTGAAAGAACTAATATAGTTGCTAAAATTAAAATACCAGAAGGATTAAAATATGTATCTGATAATTCAGATGGTAAGTATAATGATAATTCTAGAGAATTAACATTTAATATTGGAACACTTAAAGGAAGAGAAAAGAAGAATATTGAAATTTCAATGGAAGCAGTAGCAGGTTCAAACAATGAGAATTTACAAAGCAAAATAGCAGTAACATGTAGTGAAACAAAAGATACTATTTATTCAAATACAGTAACTGTATATTTTGGAAAACCACATGTAGAAGCTAAATTATCAAGTAATGTTTCAGGAAATATTTTAGATAGTGATACATTAGAATATTACATTGATTTAAAAAATACTGGAAAGATTCCTGCAAGAGTAAATATTATAGATAATGTACCAGCAGGATTAACAAGTAGTTCATATAAAGTTGAAGTTTCAAATGGTGAAACTGTAAACAAAAGAATATTCAGCAAGCCAAATAGCACAAATTATTGATTTAGAAGCTGGAGGAACAGCTAGACTTACTTTAGTTACAAAGCCAGTTGCAATTTCAGGAGGAGAAACAAAAACTGTAACAAATACACCAGAGGTATATATATTAAAACAAAATAGCACTGAGCAATTAGGAAAAAGTTGATATAAACAGTTTAACACATACAATAGAAGGAACAGGTGGCTCAAATAATGTTACAAATGGTAAATTCAAAGTAACAGGAACAGCTTGGATTGATGAAAACCAAGATGGCATAAAGGGAGACCAAGAGAAAAGATTTAGTGATATTGAAGTAGTTCTATATGATGAAACTGGACATATTGCAAAAGATGCAAATGGAAAAGAACTTATAACTAAAACAAGTGCAGAAGGAAAATATACATTTGAAAATTTAAATACAGGTAAATACCAATTAGTTGCAAAATATAATACTACGGATTATTTAGTTACAACATACAGAAAAGAAAATGTTGCAGAAGCGGAAAATTCAGATTTTGTTGAAGCTACTTTAGATGGAGTTCCAGTCGCAGCAACAGATATATTTGAAATAGTAAATGCAAATCATTACAATATGGACTTAGGACTAAAAGAAAAGGAAAAATTTGATTTAAAATTGATATGAACGTATCAAAAGTTACAATTACAAATCCAAAATTAGATACGCAAACAAAAGAATATAATTCAAATTATGTAATGGTAAGTTTATTAAATACATATGTTGAATATTCAACTGTATTAGTAGAATATACATTATCTGTTACAAAACCAAGGTAAAGTTGCAGGATATGCAAAAGAATTAATAGATTACTTGCCAGCAGGAATGGCATTTAGTTCAGATTTAAATAATAACTGGTATTTGGGGAACAGATGGAAATTTATATACTACATCACTTGCAAATACATTAATAAATCCAGGAGAAACAAAATGTTAAATTAGTGCTTTCAAAGAAAATGACAGGTGAAAATGTAGATTAGTACATAAATGTAGCAGAAATAAGCAAAGATTATAATGAATATGGATTAAGAGATGGTAACTCTACACCAGGAAATAAACAAGATGGAGAAAATGATATGACAGCAGATGATGTACTACTTTCAATGTCAACAGGTAGAGAAATAGCATCATTTATGGGAATAACTATTGAATAATAGCAGTAGTAGCAGTAGTAGCATTTTTAATTAGAAAATATATAATAAGAAGAATATAGGAAAGGAGGGAATATATGAATAAGCAAAAAAGTATTATTAGGTAAATTATTGTTTAGTTTATTAATAGTAGTTGCACTAATGATAATAAGAAAATAAAGTCAGTGCATTTGATACATTAATGGGAATGGATTTCACACACTGGCCAACTGGTGGAGTTGGTATAACAATAGGTCCCATATGTATAACTATGGTGACCAATGGTGTGTAGATAACACAAAAACATTAGCTAGAACAGACACTGGAAGTAAAGGCGGAACATGTATAGCATATGTAAATAAATAAAAATGATTATTCATACAGAAATGAAATGAACCATTATGCATTAAGTAATTCTGCACAAGTTGAACAAAAAAAGTAAGCAGCAGCCTATTATACATACAAATTAATGGGTCAAGGAAGCAAAACAGAAATGCAACAAAATGTATGGTCGTCAGGTCAATGGAAAGGGAAAAAAGAAGGTTATCATAATAATCTGGTAAATTATACAGGGAATAAGCAATCAGCAGGAAGTAAGGCAATATCTGCAAGAGCTCAGCAGTGGGCAAACTTTTACTATAATGTGTTAAAACCAAGTGGAATGAAAGTTAACATTGATGTAAAAGCCAACAGATGAAAAAAGAACTAAGTGTATATGTGGACCAAATAGCAGAACATATACACAAGGTCCTTATGATAGATTTAAAGAACTCAGGTGACAAGTATTGCAAAAACAAAAAAACAGAATATAGCAATGGTGAAGATTTATAGGTAATTATTATATATAATGAGATTATTGAAGAGAATCCAGGAGAAGAATATTTAAATTTTGTGAGTTAGATGAAGTATATGCAACAGTAAAATATACAGATGGAAAGTATACAAGAAAAAGTAAAAATAAAAAAATTTTAGACGAAAATGGACAGAACTAAAATTTCCAAAATTTACAGAGATATTTACATTCAAATACAAATACCAGCAGGTGAAACAAGAACAGAGACTTTGAAATGACTTTAAATTAAAAATACATTAATTACAAAGTAAATGTTATTGAAAACTGATTGATTGAATATGAATTTTCAGAAAGCTGTATGTTAAAGAGCTATTACTTATTTTTACGATGGTGAAAGAATTCCATGGAAGACCATGGAATCAATTTCAATTGGTGTAGAAAAATGAGGACAGCTTAGAGCGTATTTATTATTACAAAAAATAGTGTAAAGCGGGCAAAGAATAAAAGCGATGGTTATTGTGGCAGTGGGACGTAAAGTTAAAATCAGATTTAAAGCACATTTTTATGCTACAAATCAGGCGACAATGAAGCAAAAAAGAATATACTAGCACAAACGACTTTTAAAAATGACAATAAGTTATTATAAAATCTAAAAAGGTAGAGGTAGAGGATATTGAAAGACATTACTGACGAATTGAGACGTAGTTGATAGAATGGGTGTCAGTACCAAAAATGGGAGTAACAGATTACGATTCGAAAGGTGATGAATAAAAGGCAACAGCAGATGGAAGAGTATTAAAAAAAAATACTAGATGTAACACCATGGTTTTACTATTGGATGGATCATAATCCAGCTTTAAAAAAGAAGAAGGAACACAAAATGTTATTCAACCAGGTATAGAAATTATTTTACAAAGTTCATCAGCAGATACACTCTTTTGGCAAAATGATAAAACAGAGTTTCATGCACTGGAACACCGCACAGTAGAAATAGGTGAAAGCAGTTATTAGGACAAACCAGCAAATACGTAACTGAACGAAGTACAACGG
>VOFC01001546.1_pt1 | contig 14000 bp, 23 predicted proteins | sample 5384161 | NCBI WGS metagenome assembly VOFC01 (sample SAMN12384722, study PRJNA508395) | human gut metagenome | isolation source: healthy gut B | host: Homo sapiens | reverse complement strand
ACTTGCCAGCGTCGACCGCTACGGTTTCCCACGTTTTGAATAAAAACGCGCTATGTGAGTCCAGAGCTTGTTTCTCGTGTCAGCCGCAATCATGAAATATTATGAGGTAAAGATGCGCGATTGGGCACACCAGTTCCGCGTGGAAAAGTTGTCGAAACGCTCATGTCTTTCCTTCTATATGGACAGCACAACCTATATATTATCGGGCAACGTAATGTCCAACCTGTTCGCTCGCAGCGGATATACGCCATCCGCATACCCCACTTCTGACAACCTGGTGTTGGAAAACGGATATTAACGAATCTGCTGGCACAAACGCATCGCCGGGATTGCTGGTGCCGACCGACAGGGATCCTAAGCGATATAAAGCGCTGCTGAGCTCGAATATGCCAATTGTCTGTCTCAACCGTACCATCAATTCGAAATGTCAGCAGCGTGCTGTTTGAGAACATCAGCGCGCTGTATAAAGGAACGATGCATTTAATCCATAACGGCCATAAGCGAATCCGCATTCTCATCAGTAACTGGGGGCCGTCGCCCCTTCGAGAGGCTGATTGGTTATAAAAAGGCGCTACTGAAGGCAAACATTCCATATGATGAATCGCTTGTGTTTAAGTGCGAGCATGACAACGATATCCAGCAAAAATCTCATCGACCTTTTAACTCTCAAAATCCTCCATGCGCATTCATCACGAGCAATAGCCGTCTTACTTTCAAGTTTCTCAAGAGTCTCAGTGCACTCGACCTCGCATATCCAGAAGACTTTTCAGTCGTCGGATTTGTGAACATTGAGTGGAGCGAAGCCATCTGCCTTCCTCACAGTTCTCACCCCAAATTCCACCCGAATGGCGCAACTGGTGCTGAGATGCTGCTCGATATGCTTGAAAACAAGAGACAGTCCGATGAGACCGTGTACCTACCTGTCGAGCTCATAATCCGCAAATCCACAAAATCTATCGAGCTGGGGCCAGATGGTCAGGCACCAATCTCTCCCCCGAGCAGATTCTGCTGACTGGCGAGGAGATTAAACGGCTAAAATCAGGTGGTTTTCAAGGTTGGTCTTTCCTTTCATTATGGTGGAACGGAGTGGGCGAGACTCTATGAGCGCGCAATCCGAGAAACGCTCGCCAGATATGGTGTCGACACGTTGCTGTCAACGAAGCCCATTTAATCCGGAGCTGCAAATCATGCAGCTAAAAGCCTACGGCTGCAAAAGTTGGACGCCATCATCAGCCTGCCCACTGACGAGCAGATGATGACAGATATTTACAAGGTACTAGCAAAGAGACAAAGTTGATCATGATTGGCAACAGCGCGGCTGGCCTCAATACTTCAAGGACTATTGTGCTTTCATCTCGAACAACGAGTGTGAAAAACGGCCGGAACGCTGGACGCCTTCTCGGGGATCTTTTCCACGGCAAGACTAACGCGAAGGTGGGCCTTATTAACTACAGTTCGTCCTGACCAGCCGGCGTGATTGGGCAGTTGAGCAAGAGCTTTTTAGAAAATTACAGCAATATCGAACTGGTGGCAAAAGAAAGCTTTTCCTGTATCGAAAATGCCTATCAAGCCGCCAAAGAACTGTTACAAAAAGCATCCGGAAATCGAGGGGTTGTATGTGACTTGGGATAGACCGGCGCTCGAGGTGATTCGGGCGCTTAAAGACCTAGCCGCACAGATGTCTTGATTATCACTACCGATCTCGATTATGAGATTGCTTCTTACATGGCTCACGGTGAGTTTGTTCGCGGCATCTCCGCGCAAAGGCCCTACGAACTGGGAGAAGCGGCGGCACTTGCCACTGCGCGTGCGTTGTTGGGCGAGACCAACTTCATTTACATTAGCGTCCAGCCCCAAAAGCGTCACGCCGCTCAACCTGAGTAGGGCCTGGGTTGAGATCACTCATGAGGGCGTACCCATTTTTCGAACAATAAAATGAATCATTTCCGAGGCCTGCCCATCGTGCTTCACACGCGAAACGCAGCATGAATCCCTATATCTGTCTTTGGCATACAAAGGGACTCGGCCCGACCGTTTTTTTGACAGATTTGCAAAACGATCCGGGCCAGGTTTAAAACCTTTCGGCGCTCAGTTTTCTGTTTTTCCTCAACGCCTTTTTACACGGTTTCTTTCCGTTAAGCATGAGTGTCGGTGTCCAGTTGGCCAGCTACCCCTGGCGACTTGACCCTTGCAAAGGTGTCGTCATCAAGTTTCATCGTGTCATCGTTGATAAATTCAAGATGTATTTCTTCTGCTTCTGCCAACTCATCGCACTGGAACGCCGTACCATAGACCTTGATTGTGTGTCCGTCTACCACCTCATAGCGAAGGTTGACAAGATCCGACATAGAAATGTTTACTTCCTTCCCATCTTTGTCAAACAGTGTCGTCTGTTCTGACACATTGCCGTCTTTCCAGAAAAATATATTTTGTAATATATTCTTTTTTCTGAAACGAGCTGCCATTCCCCCACAATCTTATTGGCAGCTTCTTTTTTATCCTTTTCCCCCGCACCCGGCGAAAGTGATCACCAGCAACAACAGCAGCAACAACAAAAAATCCTTTCATCGCGCTTTTCTTCATCTGTTTCCTCCTCGCATCAAGAGAGTCGAAAGTCCCGCCTACCGCCAGGTTTGCTGCTATTGTTCCCCGTGTCAATCTTTCTGAGGCTGTCGCACACTTTGGCGTACAGTTCATCCGGATCATGTCCGGCGGCTTTTACCGCTTGGGCAATGATATTGTTCCACACCGCTGAGAAAGGCATGTGGGCATATATCTCACCTGCTCCTTCACTGCCTCTATCGGGATGATCCCTTCAAAGCATCTGTCGATGACATTGATGGCCTCGGGGCAATTGAGTATCCGCACCATCATAGTGTCCGGTCCAAAGTCATATTCGCTGTGTCCATGGGCCTTGAAAACGCTGCTCGCAGGCAACCGAGCGGGAGGAATTTCCCACGAGCACCCGATACCAGCCAGGCTCACTAACCCAGGTGTGATACTTGGAATCATATCCAGCGAGATACTCCTTTTTACTCTTGAATATTATATTTTTTTCCTCTCCCGGAGCAAGCACCACCTTCTCAAAGCCCTTGAGTTCTTTGACCGGCTTGGGCAGCTGGGAAATCTCGTCCGCGATATACAATTGCACTACCTCTGCACCCGCCATATCGCCGGTATTCTTCACCTTCACCGTCGCCGTCAACTCGCCCCCGCATCCAGATCAAATGTGTCGGAACTCAATTTCAAATCGGTGATGTCAAATTTTTGTATATGAGAGTCCGTACCCGAACGGAAACAGCGGTTCCACATCCTTGAGGTCATAGTAGCGATACCCCACGAAGATACCCTCGCCGTAGTAGACCTCATCACATGCGCCCGGGAAATTCCGTATGACGGGCAGTCCTTGCACCGCTTGGGAAAAAGTCAGCGGCAGTTTTCCTGACGGGTTGACGTCACCGAACAGGATATCCGCCGCTGCACGGCCACCCTGCATCCCTGGATAATACACCCACAGCAATGCATCTGCTTGGTCGATAAACTCTCCTGTTTCAACAGGGCCAGCGGAGTTAAGGATTAACACAACCGGTTTCCCCGCATCCTTAGCTTGCCGAATGGCTGCAAGCGCCATCTGTTTTTCATCCTCCGGGAGTTCAAGATCACTGTGGTCGGTACCCTCGGACGAACTTGACGCGATGGTAATAACCACCACATCTGCATCAGGTTGGAGCGTTCTGAAAGAGATATTATCCGCTCCCACCTTTTGTGCTGCCTCTTCAACAAGGCTGGTTTTTGATCCGTCACAACAACGGCGCTGCCTTCGCCGCATGCCAAAAATCCGTCGCACTTATCGCCGAAGAAGCTCACCCTCGCACTCTTAGAGAGCGGCAGCACCCCCGTTGTTCTTCAGCAGGGTTATGCTACCTGCAGCTAAATCATATGCCGCCGCGATTGACTCCTCGCGCTTGAAGTCCTTAACCCGCTTTTTACGCATTTCGATGATATCGACGACCGCACTGAGATATCGGTAGCACGCCTCGTCCAGTACCTTCTCGCTGAGCCGACCATCCGCCACCGCCTCCAGAATCGGCGATATGCTTCTGGGGCCGGGCATGTCGACATCGTTTCCCGCTTTGAGCGCCTCGACTTGATTATAGACTGCGCCCCAATCGGACACAACATAGCCCTTGTAGCCCCACTCCTTTTTGAGCACATCGGTCAGCAGCCATTTGTTGTGCGCGCACGGCGTGCCATTGATTGAGTTGTAAGCGCTCATTACTGACGTCACACCCTGCTGTACGCAGGCCTTGAATCCCGGCAGATAGATTTCATACAGAGCCCTTTCCGGAATGTGCTCATTGATGTCAAACCTCCGGGTCTCCTGATTATTGGCCGCAAAATGCTTCACGTTGGCGCCAACGCCCTGATCCTGTACGCCCCTTTACGATCTCCGGCGCAAGGCTCGCGGTCAGAAACGGATCCTCACTGAAGCTCTCAAATAGCCTACCATTGCGGGGATCGCGCTGGATATTCACATTTGGGCTGCCCAGTACAATATCGATGTGGTATGCCGCGGCCTCCTTGCCTACCGCTTCACCGATTCGATAAACCAGCCCACGATCCCAAGACGCCCCCAGTGCCATGCCAACCGGGAAGCTGCTCGGAAGTTTGCCGTTTGTGAGCATATTTTTTATCTGTGTATTCGACTATCTTTTTTAGCTTCCGGCGAAAGATTCGCCGCTCGGTGGCCCTTTTCCGTCACCTCTGTGACTGCAGCCAACCCCTCGTTAATCTGGAACATTCCCTCAGAACCCTCACGTATCCGCGCCTCTATACCGGGGTTTTCAGCGAGTTGATTTTGAGTATACGCCTCCATATAATACTGATTTAGGTTTATGCCAGAGATTCCATCAAGGCTGACAATAGCTGGGATACCAAACTTTTCAAAGGCGTTAGACGTAGCCTTTGATTTTCCAGTGATCAGCAGTGCCTTCTCCTCGACTGTCATTGCGGCAATCACATTGCCAATCGATTTTTTATCCGTTAAATAAGCTCTCATTTTTTTCTCCCATATCTCAAACTGTGGATATAATTTATTCTGTTTTACTCCCACAAACACTCCAAGACCCGCTCGCAAAGGCGTCCTCATGCTGCGAGAGCAGATTCTCAGATCTGCCCCCGCAGCTGCCATCGAACATATCTAGTTGGAAGAGTCGACAGCGAACTCCTTAGTTACGTCCTCCTTGAGCTTTTTACGCATAGTCCACGCTTCAAACCTCCCCTGGTTAGAAGAGAAACACAAAATTGTCAGCAGGAAGAATCCTGTCACAATCGACCGCGCCGTAGCGGATAGTCCGCAGGAGACCAATCCAGTGCTCAGCATCCGCATTGTAAAGGTACCAATCAGTAGTCCCGTAGTGAACCCACAGTATTTACTCAAAAAGAGAGCAATATATACTCCCATCATTGGATCAAAAATCAGGGAAATTGAGTTCATCGATGAGGCAACATACAAGCGTACATTCATAGACATCGTTATGATAGCGGCCATGCCTAGAAATGTTCCACCTAATAGGAAGGACAGAAACTTTACTCCCGATAGGTCTACGCCTGCACTGTATGCGATTGGCTGGTTTGCACCGATCGCTCGGATGTTCTGCCCGAACACCGTAAAGTTGTACACAGCGCAGTAGATGACGTACATAATAAGAAAGAGAATGGAGCACCACGGTGCTTGAGCAAGATATCCGTCTTTCTGTGCGATCAGGCCGCAGCCTGTCTCCACAATCAGACGTGGAAAAGACTCGTACACGATGACCAGGCCCAATGTGAGCACCAGCGACGGGATTTTCATCCGGTTGTACAAAAACTCCTGAAAACGCCGTCAACAGCAATGCAATCAGCATTGCGCTGACGCATAACCCCAATACCCCTGTCTTAGTCACCGCAGCCACATTCGCTCCCAGTATTGCTGCAGCATAAACAACGGCCCCCGCGGAAAAATCCCACATGCCCATAATCATGGGCATCGACATAGCCATAGCGATAAGCATCGGAACGACTGTCGTTCGCAAAACGGTGACAATGACCGCCCAACTGCCGAACCTACCTACTGTTACTGCAGTGAAGATCAGATACACAGCAACCGGCATGATTAGCGCTTTGACCGCGTTTTTGAGGATTTTGATTGTATTGCATTTTTTGGATTTCAATCCTGTCCCTCCTAACGAGCCAACGATTCCACAGCTTATTCAATATCCAGATTACCGTGTCTTTCCAGCAGATCCTCCATCGTGTAGTTGTCGCAATACGACTGCAGCAGCGCGCCGAGTTCCTCGTCGGTCGCTTCCGCATTGTAAACAGCGCACAGATCCTTGAGTTCATCGCCGGTATAGGCGGGGATGGATCCTCCATATACTTTATGTAGTTTTCGTAGTCCTCGGCGCTCTTGATGTACATATAGGGTCTGTGCATGGTGGTCGAGAGATCCGGCATAATTTTATGCCCGGTAAGTCCATTGTAAACCAGAGCGAAACCGAGCTGCGCAGTTGGATACTGACCGCCAGCCACCCATACGCACATGCCGTCCTTCAATTGATCGTACACGCCCTCTTGGATATCTACGCATGCATATTTACAAGTCTTGTCCATCCCAGCCGCATAGATTGCCGCAGGGATTGCTGTATCGCCTCCCGTCGACATCAGGCCATCGATGTCCGGATATGCCGCGAGGACTTCTTTGAACACCCGTTGCAAACGGACTCCCACGCCAAGAGGTTGCCAGTTCCATATCGGGATGTTCATCGAGGAACCGATCAATTCCACGCACACGCTCGTCATGGCACACGTTCATTCCAGCTGTGGGGGCGAGGTATGCGATGTAGCGGCAACCTGCGTCGTACATGCCCTGCGCCATATCGTAGCCCGCCTGCTCATCGACTTCGCAGATGTTGCCGCAGTAATACTCCGACGCGCACGCCATCTGGATGATATCCTCGTCAACAATCTCAGAGCACACTGAGGCCCAGTAGATTCCCTTTGGAATCAAAGTATTCCACCGTAGCGCCGGTGCAGTAGATAATGATTTCACCGTCGCAGCCCGCCTGTCCGAGATTCTCATACGCAGCCTGCCACTCTGAGAGGTCGCCAGACGTGACCTCTCCGTATACCATCTCGCAGCCAAACTCCGCCGCTGTATAATCGAGCACTCTGTGGTAGGCTGCGGACAGCGTATCCGAGGGCGGTGTGTGCGTGAAGCCGATTTTGAAGGTCGGCGCGTCTGTCACGTCGGCGTACTTGCTCTGAACTGTAGCGACATACTCCTCGCCTGTGCTCAACTCTGACTGACCGTTGGAGTTTGCGCCGCTTGGGGTGTTCTGTGAGCAGGCCGTGAACAGCGTTGCTCCCAGGCACATTGCCATTAGCAATCCAATAATTCTTCTTTTCATTTCTTTTTCCTCCTGTTTTCTTTAATTGTTAAGGGTATTATACAGCCCTCAGAGCACCAATTTGCCTTTGCTTTTTATCATAGGTGAGCGCCACTACAATCAGAAACAGCACGCCCTTTGCAAAGTTGCCCCACTCAGGGTTGAGGCCCATAAGGATGAGTCCATTGGTCAGTATAGTCACCATCAGTGCACCGACGATCGCCGCTGGCAGCCGCGCCCTTGCACCTCCGGCCAGAGGGAACCCGCCCAGAACAATTGCAACCATGACGTTGATCTGCACACCGGTCCCGCTGGCCGCATTCACTAGGCCGTTGCGCAGTAGCGTGAAAAAGGCTGCGATTCCGATGCAGATCCCCAACATCACAAAACTCAGCCAGAGCACCAGTCCCCTCCTGACACCAGAAAGTACGGCCGCGGTCTGGTTCGAGCGAGTGCCTTCAAATCCTTGCCCAAACGCGTATTGTTAAACAGTACGTATCCCAGTAGGATGACTAGAATCATCACAGGGATTTTGACTCAATCGCGTTGAGATACGAGGATTCGCTGTATGCAATATACACGTCGTTTTTTTCCACAATGAGTGTCACAATGCCGGTCCAGATATACATGTTGCACAGCGATGCGACAAAGATGGGAACTCGGAACATCACGTGCACGATTGCAGAAAAAAGCTGCTGCACAGCGCGGCCATCAGAACACAGGCTATCGCTGCTACGCCAATAGGGAGATCAGTATCACGGATGATCATGGCCGCACCCAGCTGGGAAAAGGCCAGCACACCGCCGATGCTCATATCCATTGATCCAGAGGCGTATACAAACGCTGCCCCGACGGAAATAATAACAAGTGTAAAGCACTGATTGACGAGCACCGAAAAGTTTGAATCATCCAAAAATTTTCCGTCTGTCGTCAGTGAAAACAGCAGAATCAGGAATATGAGACCGGTAAACGGAAGCACTTTTTGTGATAAGATTTTTCCTAGTTGCCGTCTTGTTGAGCTTTAACTGGATATCATCTTCAGCGACCTTCTTTGTTACGCTATTTAACACTTTACCCACCGCCTCTTCAAATCATATACTCGATAATCTGCGCATCTGTGACGTCAGCTGATCTCATGATCTCTTTAGAAACACTGCCGTTCTTCATAATCAGCATTCTGTCGCTCATACCGATGAGTTCCATCAGCTCCTCGGATATCATGACGATAGACTTACCCTGTCTTTTCAGCTCATAGATCAGCTTATACATCGCCACCTTCACGCCGATGTCGATCCCTCGTGTGGGACAGTCCATGATAAAGATGTCGCAATCCACCCCCAACCATTTCGCAAAGGCGACTTTTTGCTTGTTTCCACCCGAGAGCTCAGAGCAAAATTGCTTTGCCAGAGATACACTTGATGCTCATCGTCTTGATTTGCTCGTCCGCAAACTTCTTTTCACTTTTTGCCCGTAATGAAAATGCCCTTTTTGATTCGGTCCAGAGCAGGGAGGACAATGTTGTCTTGTATGCTCGCCTCGAGAGAGATAGATTCTTTGTCCCGATCTTTAGAGATATATCCCATACGATGCCTGATTGCCGTGATTGGGCTGGTGATCCGGCTCCCCGTTTTATATGGACAATTTGCCCAGTCGCCATTTTGTCAACGCCGAACATCATTCGTCCGATTTCGTGCATCCCGCTGTTTGCCAGACCGCCGATTCCAAGAATCTCCCCCGCGTGCAATTGGCAGTTAAAATTCTTGATATATCCGTCCACAGATGTGACGTGGTTCGCCTCTAGGACCACCTCATCTGAAAAGCTACCGTCGTAATCTCCCCGGTAATAGGCGCCGGTGAGTTCGCGCCCGACCATCAGCGTTCTCATGTTAGTGACAGTCATCTCATCACCCTCGAGCCGAGAAATCACACGGCCGTCCCGGAGGACGACGATTGAATTGCAGACCTCTGCTAGCTCATCTAGATCGTGTGAGATGAAAATGACCGCCTTTCCTCAGCCTCGAATTTCTTAATCAGGTTATAGATTAGCGTACGACCTTTCTGGGCCAGCGCCGTCGTTGTCTCATCGATTATGATAACGTCAGGTTTTAGGTACATTGCACGCGCGATTTCCACAATTTTCCTGTCTTCAAAATTGAGCGAACTGACCAGCATATTCGCCCGGATATCGCTGGCACCAATCTCGTCCAGTATTTTATTTGCCTCGACGTGCATTCTTTTAACATCCAGAAAGCCGCCCCGACGGAACTTTTGAAAGTTGCCAACAAATACATTTGCGGCGACATCCATGCTCGGCAGGGTTCCGGCCTCCTGCACAATAATCGCAACGCCTTTCTGCTGCGCCTCTAACATATTTGCCGGATGATACTCCTCACCCGCCCGGAACATCTTACCGCTCACCGCCGGCTGTATCCCGGCAAAATTGATGTAAGCGTCGACTTACCGCTACCATTTTCGCCAATCAGGCCGCAAATCTCACCCCCGGCGAATTTCAAAATCCACATTGACCAGTGCGCGGGTAGGACCAAAATTCTTGAAAATCTCCTTACAACTTAGCAAAACTTCCTTTTCCATATTGTGCATCTTCCCTTCAATATGTTTATAAACAATGCTGTCTATCGATCCACTTCACGCTCCAACTAGTCGGTCTTCGTGCCACAATTTGCGGTCGCTCTTGAAAAAGGTATTGCAGCAACCATTTGTCGTTATACACATGTACCTCGCCCAATTCATTTTGCTGGATTTATTAATCTTCCGCATCAGGTGTTGTTATTTATTTAAATTTAAGCATAACCACTAAGTATTATCAAGCGTCGCAGGTCGATTTCTACATATTCGCTATCTTGTTCTAAATTATTTAATATTATTTACGTAAATTATTTGGAACTAGTGATTTTATTTTCCTTGTGTCCTATTGGAATTGGGGCAGGTCGAAACATGGTACCAATACGGCTGCTACATGATATAAAGAGAAGTAGCGATAGAAAAAGTTCATACCAGCAATTTATTTTTGTGCTTATCGGCTTAATGCAGCCTGGCACAAGATGTAGCGACGGCTCTTGCCAAGCGGCTGAATATCTGATCGCTGGTAGCGCGCTGCGTAAACGCATTGCGCAGACGAATCTCAAATTCGCTGCCGTGCAGCGCCTTTTCGCGGTTGCGCCGCGGGATGTAAAATTCGCGCTGTTCCTGCTTTGGTTGCTCTGCCAAAAAGGTCGGAGACGTAAAAATAAAGCGCAGCGCATCGATCTGGAGCAGCTGCGTCTTGAGCTCTTCAAAGGCATAGACTGAAAAGCAGGCAGCCGCAATAGAAATCCTGCTGCCTGCACGAAGATCCTGTTTCAGTTCGTCTGACAGCTTCTCCGTAATATTATTGATGATCTTCATTCCTTTCCCTCACCGCACGATTCTTGTTTATAGTCATCAAAATTTAATATTTATAGTATATATTTTTCGCGCATAAAAAATATCAATAGTATGTTTTCTATTGATGAATAATACTTATAGTCATTGGTAGAGGTGAACAGGCATGAGCATTGCAAAGATTATCGGAGATCGGATTCGTGCGTATCGCAATCAAAAGGGTTGGAGTCAGGAATATCTGGCGGAAAAGGCAGATGTCCACCATACTTATATCGGCCAGTTGGAGCGCGGCGAGAAAAACGCCACGATTGAAAGCATTTCAAAAATCGCCGGAGCGCTCGGTGTGTCTCTTTCCAGGCTCTTTGAAAATATCAGCATTGAGCAGCAGGAAAATAATCTTCCCGCGCAGTGCTATGCTCTGCTGCAGGAACAGCTTGTGAACGATCAAAAGGTGTTGGCGGAAATTCTGGTCGCGCTGATTCAATATAAAAGGCATAAAAAAAATACCCCCGACGGACTGTAATCAGTTCTCGTCGGGGGTGGTTATCGGATAAATAAAATCAGGAGCGGAACATCATTAGATGTGCCACTCCTTACAAAAGCCTTCATATGCTTTTTCAAGCGTAGAGCCATTATACATCAATCAGTTCAAGTTGTCAATAACCTTTTTTTAGGAAATTGTATGTGCTGCAAATTTTTTGAGTTCGATTTGAAATAGTCTCCGTTGCGAACAACTCGATCGTTCATAAACTCTTTTAATTGCGCATATCTCTTTTGCTTTGGAGCCTCTTGAACTAGCAAATCATATACATACAAAAGCGTCACAATATTGTACGCGAATTTGCAATTCATATTGGTGGTCGCAGATTGGTTCGATACACCATGATGCCTAACGAATAGAATTAGTTCTGACTTTGGCTGCTTTGTCGCATCAAGCCTTTCACCCATTTTATTTATAATACAATTACTATGTGCCGACGCATTTCTTAAATCGCGAACTGTATTCATTAGAGCGTTATCGAGAAACGTATCATGGTAATACTCACCATAAAAAGAGCCAAAATGCAACAATGTACCAAACGAAATAAGCTCAATGAAAACCCATGCAGGAAAATACGGATAGTATTTTTGAATAAGATCTCTACAATATTCTCCGGTTTTTCTACGCTGAATTTCTTTCAGCACACCAAAACTAACGTCTTGTGCAAGCAATTTCCGAACAATGTTGTAACCATCTTCTTTGTCATTCTGGGTTATTCGCTGCATGAGTTGTACTTTTTATTGCATGCTCAATATCCAGTGACATCTCCATTATTATATATCTTAGATGCATATCAATTGTTGACAGCTCTTTTAAACACCCAAAGTCCAACTTCGTATATTGCCCACAGCGCCTTCCTGCAGTACACTTGGCATAATTAGATCTATAGGCTGCCAGCTTCATATAATAGTTATTCCGCGAAAGAAACACCTTTGCATCATCTTCGGATACGTAATTGAAAGTGATGCCTTTTGTTTCATATGTTCAATTTGTTCATCTACCGATAGAAGGTTTTTCATCTTAATTCCTCCTTATTTTAACTTTAACATAGAAATAAAGAAATGTCAAAAATCAGACTACTAAATTTTGTGAAATCATGATGCCCTCCATGAAGGTGTTAACTATCTGAAATTTTGCTTTTATCCCTTTCATGACTTGACTATCAGCAAAACTCAAGCTACAATCCATCTCAACCTCGGCAAAAAACCCAAGTGTGTGCGAAAGCGTGTAGACGCAATGGATAAAACCTTGCAAAAATCCCGCACTTTTCGCTGACGGAACGGACGTATTTGGCGTAAAAACGCTCCATATCACGAACCGATAGCAGCTGGCAGTCATGAGGTCAGCGGTTCGATCCCGCTTATCTCCACCAAAACAAAAAGTCATTCCGTAAGGAATGGCTTTTTTGTTTTGACTGGGCATACGTGGCGCGAGAAGCGCTGTGGTTCGACTGAATGCATTTTTGCGGCGCAAAAGCGCCGCTTTTTCTGCATGCAATGCAGAAAACTTAAGAAAATGCAATCGGCACGGAGGCGGCGCAGCCGCCGGAGTATCCCGCTTATCGTTCCACTTTCCTTTCTCGAAAAACGAATGCATTTTTGCAGTCATGCGGCTTGACCCAGATTTGACCCAAACGGGCGTGAAAACGCGGTGGATTTATTGAGATTTATTTGGCGAAATAGCACGAATATACTATTTTTTCAATCGTTTTCCGAATATTTTAACGGCGGCTGCAAGTTGCAGCCGCCGCTTTGGTTTTGGGGTCAGATCGCGTTGCGGATGGTGTTTCCGATCGCATCCGCCGCGCTCTGTTTCATCCCCGGTGTCGAGTGGACATAGGTGCCGAGCGTGAATCCTGCGCTGAAGTGACCCAGCGTTTCTGAAAGCGTCCGCACGTCCACGCCGCTTTTCAGTGATAACGTCGCGAATGTGTGTCTCGTATCATGAAATCTCACATGCTCCGCGCCGATCTCCTTGATGATCCTGTCGTGCAACCTGCGGAAGCCATCCGGATCCCACGTCTCGCCTGTACGCGGAGACGGAAACAAATATGGATTTGTCGGATGCCTTGTGTGTTCTTCCACGAGAAGTTTCACTGTGTCCTCCGGCAGTAAGACTGTGCGAATAGAATTCGGCGTTTTTTCGGCGTGCTGATGACCAGTTTCCCATCCTGCGCGCGACGCTTTTGTTGATCGAGAGGGTACGGTTTCGAATATCTAAGTCTTTCCACCGCAATGCCAGCAATTCCCGCGCCGCAAGCCTGTGGTCAGCTCCAGATACATCGGCGCAAGAATCCCATGCGCTTTCGCCGCACTCAAGTATGGTCAATCAACGCTTCCGGCAGAATTTTCATTTCCTTGCGGGTGTTTTCGGAATCTTACACTTCTTCGCCGGATTTGCTAAAATCAGCTTTTCTTCCACTGCATGTTCCAGCACTTTGTTCAGCACCACATGAACGCATTGCACCATGCGGGGACTCAGCCCGTGTTCTTTCAGTTCCGGCTGGTTTTTCTTCTGTATGCGACCACTCTTTAAGCAGCTCATTGTAAAACTGTTGGATTTGCAGCATCGCCAGCTTTTCCAGCTTCACATTTCCGAGCTTCGGAATGATATGATGGTCGATAGCATTGTGATAAAATTCTTTGGTCGAA
>VOFC01001151.1_pt1 | contig 14000 bp, 25 predicted proteins | sample 5384161 | NCBI WGS metagenome assembly VOFC01 (sample SAMN12384722, study PRJNA508395) | human gut metagenome | isolation source: healthy gut B | host: Homo sapiens | reverse complement strand
CAGCTCGTTTTCACATCGAAGCAGAACTTCTCGGCAAGCATGCGGGAAGGTACTGGAGCTTCGAGGTACGAAACCGCGGTCGCCTGCGTCGTCCTCGCGGTTCAAATACCTGACGCCGTCGACGGCAAGCATCCGGGCAACTCCTGCACCGTTGCAGGATAAACGCCTCGTAGCCATAGAGCGCCTTTTCGATGTGGACATGCAGCGTTTCGCCCGCAGCGCTCGGCCATGGCAAGGGAGATGACCGCCCTTCGTACTCCATGCCGCCGACAAAGAGCCACGAGGCCCCGTCGGCGCAGCATCGTCTTAGCGAGCGCCAGCTCGTTTCGCCGACGACGTTTTCTCAAACACCGCCGTGTAGTCCTGCCAGAAGCGTTCAATGAGCGGCAGGTCGCCCTTCCCCAGCGCGCGGAAGCGCTCGGGAATAGAGCTTGCGGAATTTATTGACGTGGTTGCGCTGGCCGCTGTAATGCCGGCCCGGAAAGTCGCGCAGGTCGTTTGGCTTCATAAAGGTAGTCTCGCCAGGGCGCGGATTGTCAAGATGGAAGTGCGGGTAACGCATGAGCACGACTTTCCCGCCTTCTCGCGCGGCGACGGACAGCTCAGCGCGATCCCTGCTCCATGCAGTGCTCTTCGATGGCGCAGAGCGCGGCGTCCATCACCGTCCGGCCCCGGAACGGGATAATGCAAGCAATACTTGCCGTCAATGCAGTTTTTTCACGATCAGGCAGCCGGCAGCCTCGGCATACTGCGGGTGCAAGATGCCCGCGCCACATCAGCTTGACCAGCGCGGAATACTCGCACAATTGATAGTCGCAGTCCTTATAGTAGCGGCGCAGGGGCCAGATCCCAGCGCGCAACGGGTTTAAATGTCAGCATGGAACGTGTTATCTCGCTGATATCATATCGGTTATTTACCCGCTTTTCCGCCGTATGACAAGACTTTTTCATTTTGGCCTCAAGCTCCGCAAGCACCGCCTGCGCACACTCGATAAACTGCCGCAGCGAAACCGGGTGTCCCTCGCCCTTGTGAACAGCCATGCCAAGTTCACGCGCAGAGCGCGGCTCCACCGGTACGAGCAGCACACCGTCGCCGCGGCCGCGGAGCGTCAGCTCCGTCATCATGCTCACGCCGAGGCCGTGCTCGACCATGCTGATAACCGTCGGGTCGTCCACCGCCGTAGGTAAGATGTGCGGCTTCACGCCCGCGCGGTTGAAAGATTCGCATAATATCCTTGTCAAAGCCCTGCGCGGGCATGATGAAATCGCGCCCGTCGAACTCGCCGAGCGGATAGCCGTGCGGCCGTCAATGGATAATCCTTCGGCGGTAGCACAGCGTACATCAGGTCATCGCGCAGGTTGGATCCACATAGCCGCTCTCCTCTTCCTGGCGGCTGACGAAGATAACGTCCATCTTTCCCTGCGCCAGCAGCTCGTAGGGAGCTGTTGACATGATCCGCCATGCCGAATATCCACGTCCACGTCCGGCCGCTCCTCACGGAAGCGGCGGATAATGCTCGGCAGCCAATGCATGGCCATGCTGGCGAACGCGCTGACGCGGATCACCTCGCGTGAGGACACCACCTGCGCGATCGCGCTGTCAAGCCGGGCGTTGGCCTGCAAAAACTCGCGGATCGCAGGCACCACACGCTCTCCGTCCTGGTGGTGAGGCGCACACCGCCGCGCCCGCGCTCTCGGCGACGTGAAGCCGACCTCGCGCTCAAGCGAATTCATCATGTGCGTCAGCCCGGACTGCGTGTAGCCATCACCTCCACGCCGCCTTGGTAAAGCTGCCGAGGTCGACCGCCATCAGCAGCGCTTCTTTTTGCTTTCCATAGGACATTCCTTTCCTATTAGTATTCAGCATGGTTCGATTATAATATATACTCATGCCGTATGCAAGCGGATTCTCTTCTTTGCTCCCTTTTGTTGCGTTTTTCCGTCATCTGTCATACATCGCCGTCTTTTTTGTCCGCTTGCTGCGTAAAAATAACACTTGAGGTGATCGTCGCGAACCGCCGCCGCCGCGCGCTTTTTTCTGCTTTTTTATCCAATCGCTCTCATGCTGTGCTTTTTCCAATTCAAAGGATAGTCGGGCCGTTGCGGTCTCTGCCGCGCCAGCTCCCGCGGCAGCGCATCGCGCTCACGTTTGACGACGGTCCCTCGCCGCAAACGACCGCCGCGCTCGCCTTGACGGACTCAAAGAACGCGGCGCGCATGCAACGTTCTTTCTCATCGGCGAGCAGATCGCAGAAATGAGGCGATCGTCCGCCGCATGAAGGACGAGGGGCATCAAATCGGCAACCACGAAAGCTTTCACTCATGCGCGGCTTGACGCCGCCGATGCTGCTGCGCTCGGTGAAATTCAAAAAACAGACGACGTCCTGCGCGATGTACTCGGCGACGGCACTACTGGATCCGTCCGCCATGGGGCTTTGCGGCGAGGCGCTCAAAAGCGCCGTCACCGTTCCCCTCATCTTCTGGACGCTCGACACGATGGACTGGAGTGTGCGCAGCAAGGAGCTTGTCGCGCACCATATTATCGAAAATGTCAGAACCGGCGACATCGTTCTTTTTGCACGATCTGTATGATACCAGCGCAGATGCTGCACTTCAGGTCATTGACGTGCTCGGCGCGCAGGGCTATGAATTTGTCACGCTCGAAGAGCTTTTTCGCCTGCTCCGGCGTCACGCCGCAAGCCGGTCATTTTACCTGCGCGCAGACGAAGAAGTGTCCTGGTGACAGACTGCAACAAATTTTTGAAAAAAACTGAAATTAGGGGCTTGCATTTTCCGGTGAGGTGTGCTATTCTATCAAAGTCGACACGAGCGATATATCCGCTTGACTGGGGGTCAAGGCCGTGGTTCAAGTCTCCACTCGGACCATGCAGGGTGTCCTTATAGGATCTGAGTATCCTGTATGCTTCTCAACCATATTGCTACTGTTTTTTATCACCCGGCACATGGTTGTTTGAGCTTTTCCTTGCCATTGGATATTTTACGGCAATCACTATGATTTATTTTTTGGTAGAGGGTTATCACTACACTCATTCAAAGAAAATATACATATTACGATTATTTGTATTTGCTCTAATTTCGGAAGATTCCATACTGTTTCGCTTTTACCACAAAATGGTATAATCGAATTTTATGGTTTCAATATGCTATTTACACTTTGTATTTGCTTTGGAATTTTATATATTCTTGATACAATAAAAAACAGATTTGCAAAAGTATGTCTGATAATTCTTGCAGTTATCATTAGCCTTTTTTGTGATTGGGCGTTGCTTGCACCGATATTCACCTTGCTATTTGTTTGGGCAAATAATTCCGTAAACACCGCACAAAGATTGCGTTCTGTCTTTCCATAGTGATTTTGGGACATTTAATTTCTTGGGCGGGCTTGGAAGATTTCCTTTTTCTACAAATATATTGTATGCCCTGCTAAGTATCGTCGGAATGGGAATACAGGCTGCACCATTATCCACAACAGCATTGTATTCTTCTTACTCTGCACACAGCTGGACAGCCTGCGGCCAAAAAGGATACATTCTCCTGCGCGTCGGGCAAACGCTAGGACGACAGTCTCATCACGGAAGCAATCAGCAAAGAAGGCTCTTTTCACCGACGAATACGATCAGACTGGGATTACTCCTACCATATCCCGCAGCTTGCAGACGACACAACGGACGCCGAGTCCATCAACAAAGCGATCATGAATATCCTCAGCAGCGACGCGCAGGCCACGCTGAGCAGCTCCTCCGTAACGAAGATGCCGGAGACCCACTATGTGGGATATTTTCGTGGCAGAGAGCCACTGGAACGGCAGTTTTTCTGAGCCTTTCCCTGCACCTGACAGGCTGGGCAAGCGACATCGTCAGCTATGGGGTCTATCACTATGATTTTGCAAGCGGCAGGCGGCTGACGAACGCGCAGGTGCTCGACCGCTTTGATATCGGTGAGGAGGACTTCGTTGCTACCCTGCGCTGTGCGGCGGCGCAGACCCATGACGCCGTCTATGCGCCGTGGGGCGTGCCGGAACTCTCACCGGACGACGAAAACTTTGGCCCTATGTGCATTGATCTTGCCTCGGTACGTGCGTGGACGATCGCAGAGGAAAACTACGAGCTGGACAGCTTGCGTTTCTATCCGGAGCAGGACGGCGGCTTTACCGCCTTCCAGCCCGTCGGCTCACTCGCAGGCGCGGGCCAGTGCTGCGAAGAACTGCATGTGCAGCCCGGCGCAAAAGAGCGGCACAGCAGCGCGCCGCAGTCCGAATACGCCTTCGTGACGGCTCACTTGACTGATGACGGTGCGGCGGTTCGCTTTACGCGGCACGAAGACGGCATGTTCGACAGTGAGGAATACCGCCCCTTCGTTGGTTTTTCCTACAACACTGACTATCCCATCGCCGCCTGCTACGGCGAGTATCAGGACATTTTTGTCGGCACCTTCGGCAATGGGATGGCTCCCTATGTTTTCCTGCTCACCAAGGGTGGCACAGTGGAGTATGCGGACATTTTCGGCGGCTTTGACAATGGCTTCCTCTGCTCCGGCGGCCCGCTCTACGGGCTGCACGACATCACCGATTTGAAAACGGCGAGCGCGAGGGGCGGGTACGAAGAGGGCTACCAGACCGTGTACGCCGTGGCTCAAAACGGTGAGCGCTACGACCTTGCCGGGCGCATCACGCCGATGGCAAACGCCATGCCCTTCCCCGTCACCGGTGATTGGTATGCAGAGGTTCGGCGCGGTGTAGATGGCGGCGGCGCCTATACGAGCAGCTACTTCCTCTCTTTTCAGCAAAAACGGCTTTACGAACATCGAAAACTTCATGGAGGATATGGAGGATCTGTCCATTGACTATGGCGGCTACTGCACCTACCTTGGCATGACGGAGCAAGGCATGATCTACCTCTTCAACCTCTACAACAGCAACGGCGACGTGCGCAATGGCACATTTCTTCTCGACTTTTACGGCGGCGAGAACGACCTTCTGCGCATCATCCCCGTCTCCGGCGTGAACCTCTTCGACGCCGCTGAGGGCGGCAGCACTACCTTCGTCCGCGCCGGCTAATTCAAAAAGAACAATACGGAGGGTCAGGAGACCCTCCGTATTGTTCTTTATTCTGCTTTCATGATGACCTTCAGCCGGTGGACCAGCTGCCCGGTTTTCAGCTCCTCTAAATCGATGACGGCGATGCCCAGCTGGGCGGCGCGGGTGACGGGCGGCAGAGTGGCAGGGTTCGGTCGTAACGATGACCGCCTTGGCACCCTTGCCGCCGAAGCGGTCGCGCAAGATGGCAAGCTCGTTGAGCGCCTCCGTTTTGATGTCGCATGCCTTGCAGCTGAGGAACAGCGGGATCACGCCCCGCGCCGCCATCACGTCGATCTCGTTGGAAACGCTGCTGTGGCCCACCACGTCGTCCCAGCGCACCACGGCGCTGCTGATGACATCGTGAAAAAATGCCGGAGTCTGGGCCTTGTAGGTGTAAAGCTCCAGAACGTCTGCCCATCGTCCCGCAGCCACGCCCTGGTATTCAGGTCGCGGAAGCGGAAGGACACACGCCTCGCCGGGAACAATCGTGAGCGCGCGAATGAAGTCAAGGCGTTCAAACGCGCGCAGTGCTTCTTCGTTGGCGGTATTTCGCGTCCCATGCTCGCCCTTCACGGTGTAGCGCCCTCAATGCTGAGGGCGGGATCTGCCCGTATTCTGAGGGGTGACACCCCTTTGGATGGGAGATAATATCAGGCCATTCCGCCGAAAGCGCAGGAAGCAGTCGAAAACAGGTCAAAAATCCGGAAGATAGCGGGACAATACGTGGTTGTCCACCCGCCCGGGGAGCAGTTCCCGCCCGCCATGAGGAAAAGTCCTCGATGGAATACAAGAAGGTCGCGTGCAGATCGTCTGCGAAGGCCGCCGCGCCGGAAATGTCGTAAAAAGCTGTTTTTCTTTCGGGGAATAGGTAAAGGCTGGCACGCCCTTTGCGCAGCAAACATTCCCGCCGCGAAGAGCGCGGCGTCGCTGCCGCCGGTCACATCGATGGCGCAGTCCGGGTATTTTTCGCCGACGGTGACGAGCTGGCGCAGAATACGGTCAGCCTTGAAGAGACTTGCCTCCAGAAAAACAAGCTCCGGCTCCCAGCCGCGCCGCCGGAAAAAAGGCGGCCATTTTTCCTGCCGCGTGCGGTCCCGCACGATCTCACCGGGGCAGAGGTAGACGATGCGCTGCGGGCGGAACATATCCGGCGCCAAAATGTTTTCAATGGCGCGCTCGTCGTATGCTAATTCGATCAAAGTATTCATGCACCGTCTGCCTTCCTTTGTTTTCACCAGTATACGGTGTTTTCGCCAAGCACAATAGGCAACCCGCCCGGCTTGTTGAAAAAAAAGCCGGGCGGGTATTTTGGCAATTTTTCTGCTTTCCGCTTGCAGATGTCCTGTACCGTCGTTTCTCTCAGTCCTGCAAAGATTTGTAGTAAAGCATGCAGTGGCAGAAGCCCTCGTAGTTCGGGTCGGCGATCTGATCTTTAAACTCCTTGCACATACACTTGGTCTCCTCCGTGGTGTTCCACGCGGCAAGGACAGTACCCGCCGGTGCGCTTGAGCCCTTCGCGAATGGTCTGAACGATCTCCTGGTCGGGATTGAGTTTGATTTTCATTTCCGATACCTCTTTCCCTTGTGATGGCCTCAACATCATAGCAGGCCGCGCCGCGCCGTTCTGTAACAAAGTCACAGTTTGCCGTATTTATTTCTGTTTTCTCACCGCAAGCCGAGAATATGGTCAATAATAATATGGGGAACGATCTCCACCAGGTCAGGCAGGTAAACGCGCTCGCACCACTGGTGGATCGCCCGGCAGCGCGGCCCGAGGTAAAAAACGGGCGCGTTGAGCCGGGCGGCGGACTCAAAGGGAATGTCGTAGATCGAGGCAGGGAGTGACATCAGATTGGTGAGAAGCGCGCGCTCCTGCGCAGGAGCGGTGCAGGTCATATAGCTGCCGTCTCCGATGCCGGTAAAATAAGGGATCACGGAAAGCTGCATGTGGTAGCTGCCTTCAACAACGGCGCGGACTTTTTCCGCAATGTCGCTCCCGTCCGCAGGAAGATAAGCATTGCAGACCGCGGGATAATAGGGCGGCGCGATCCCGATGACGACCATCGGCTCTTCCTCGCCGGGAGCATTCGAGCACACGCTGAATGTACTGTATGCTCGCGTTTTGCAGTGTCAACTCGCCCTGCTCGATCTTCTCCCTCAGCAGGCTGCGCCTGCGCCGTCTTCCACGCCGGAAAATCGTCATTTTTCGCAGCCGCCATCGCCTCAAGCTCGGAGAGAGCAGCAGAACGCGCGGCGTGCCGCGCAGCCTTTCCCGCTTCGGGCAGGAGCCCGCGCTGCATGGCAAACGCGCAGGCGGATTCATATTTGATCATCACAGATGCGACCGCCTCTTCACAGATCGTCCGAAGGCGCTGGATCGCGCGCTCTGTTGTCTGTCCGCCGCCCAAAAAGAGCAGGTTGACGCACAAACTGCGCGAGGGACGGCGACGACACATCGTAGGTCGTCTTGAGGTCGCACATCTGCTGCACGGCGGGCGGCGCCGAGGACAGGCCGAAGTCCTCGGTAACAAGGTCGGTATTCATGTCGATCCGCGCGGCGATCTCTGCGATCATGTGGGCAGCGTTGAGCCCCTTGAGCGGCTCGCCGCAGTGGAGCTTTCCCTTCGCCACGATCACTGGAAGGACTTTCCCGATGCTGCCGTTATAGAGCATGAACTCCCTTGCCCGCCAGCGGCAGCTGCGGCTCCAGAATGAGACGCAAGATAGTCGATGCCAAAGCGCTCTTTCAGATGCAGCAGCACATCGACCGCGCCGCGCATCCCGGCAGAGACATTTTCCTCGTCGCAGACAGCAACAAAGGCAACGCCTGTCTCCGCGTCCTCGGGCAGCGTCAGAAGGCGATAAAGGCCGATGGCAAGCCCGCCTTTCATGTCGGCCGATTGCGCGTCCGGGCAGCCAGTCGCCGCTGGCAAGCTCCCTGCGCAAGCGTTCGTCGCCAAGCTTTCGTCTCAGCATTTCCTCGCGGCGGCGTCCGGATCCCAACGCAAGCGGCTTGAGCTCACCGTAGCAGTCGGTCTCGACCGCATCGTAATGGCCGGTCAGCACCAGCACCTTGCGGCTTTTCCCCTCTTTGAGCGCCCAGACAACGCGGCGCCCGAGAAAATCTCCGTGTCGCACAGCCCCCAGTGATCGGATGGGCGGCAAAGTACGCGTCGCTTTCAAAGTACTCGGCGGCAATTTTTCTCCAGCGCGCGTTCCTCCTGTCTTGTTCCGGTATCGCTCTGCACCGAAACAAGATCCTTCATGATACTGAGAATATTGATTTCTTTGGGTTGCATCGATCGCACCTCCGCATCAGCCTCCCCTTGCGTCTTTTGCGCCGGCATCGGCGCGAAAGACGGGCAAAAAAATGAAAAGCATCAGGAACCAGACGGTCTCTTTATTGCCTCCATTATGCGCACAGTGTCAGTAAAATTGCAATATCATTTTGCTTTTTCCCCAAAACGCACATCAAGAATGTTTGAATTGACATACGCCGCAAAATTTTTTATACTGGCGTTGAAGTATTCTTCAAAACGACTACCATCATCAGACGGGAAAGGATTGGTACTATGCCAAACTATATCATCGCCACATCTTCCACCTCTGATCTCACGAGGGACTATCTGGAAAAGCACAGCATTCCCTTCATCAGCTACAGCTACACGATCGGCGACAAGCTGTATGAAGACGATTGCCGCGAGGAATCGCGCGCGCCGTATATCAGGGCATGCGCAACAACGGAGATCTGCTCAAGACCTCCATGATCAACGAATATATCTACTGCGACTTCTTCGATTCCTGCTCGATACCGGCAAGGACGTCATCTTCCTCGATATGTCCAAGAAGATGTCCGTATCCTATGAAAAAGGCGCTGCTCGGCGCGCAGATGGCGCGCGAAAAGCACCCCGACCGCAAGATCTATGTGATGGACACGCTCTGCATCTCCGGCGGCCTCGGCCTTCTGGTCGAGAGCATGGTCGCGCGCATGGAAGAGGGCATGGACTATGACGAGGTCATTGCGTGGGGCGAAGCGCACAAGCTCAAGATCGCCCACCGCTTCACCGTGGACGATCTCAACTACCTCAAGGCCGGCGGCCGCGTTTCCAACGCCTCGGCGCTGGTCGGCTCTCTCCTCTCGGTCAAGCCCGTTCTGTACGTGCCCAGACGGCGGCACGCTCGACGTTGCCAAGAAGGTACGCGGCAGAAAGGCCGCCTCGCAGAGGATCCTGCGCGAGACATGGACGACCTGGAGGTCGACACCAAGGGCCTTACGATGCACTCAATGCCGACTGCCTGCCGATGCCGAGCACGTGCGCGATGAAGTTCGCGCCGCGTTCCCCGGACATGGGCGATCACCATCAGCAACCTTGGCGTTGTCATCGGCGCGCACTGCGGCCCTGGCCTTCTCACGGTCTTCTTACTTCTGCAACGGCAGAAAGCCGTAAGTAAAAAAAACTGTATCCCCAAAATGGCAAAAAGAGGGCTTTCACGGTGTCGTGAAAAAGCCCTCAACAATTTAATGATACCCCAACATTTTGCATAGAAGTCAATCATATTCGCCGATTTCAATCCGTTGACTTACTCAGCAAGATTGACAACAATACTCTTCATCTGAGTATAGTGGTCAAACGCGCGCCAATGGCCTTCTCTGCCAATACCAGATCGTTTATATCCACCAAAGATGGCAGCATAGGTGCTGATATCGCCGTATGCGTTAATCCACATACGACCAGTTTCGACACCGCGAGCAATGCGAAATGCCCTGATTAATATCACGGGTAAATACTGCACCAGACAGGCCGTATTTGCTGTCATTGGCCATACGCAGCACATCTTCCTCATCCTTTGAACTTGATTGCTACCAAAACAGGCCCGAAAAATTTCCTCCCTGAGCCACTTTCATATCATTGGTCACATCAGCAAGCAGTGTCGGCCCATGAAGAGGCCCCTTATCCAGTCCGTTCTGGTCAAGCTGATATCCGCCGCAGGCCAGCCGCGCGCCCCCCTGGTCGATGCCGATTGGACATAGTCCAGAACGTCCTCAAAATGCTTTTTGTAGGTGCAGAGCTCCCATTTGTGAGCCTTCCTCCCAGGGAAGTCCCACCTTTGATACCCCCGTGCATAGTTCTGCGCACATATCGACGATTCTCGTCATAGATTGATTCATGGATGAATAGGCGGGAACCGGCACTGCAGACCTGCGCGCAGTTGTTCAGATACTCTTTTCAAACTGGATCTGACCTTGTTGCGGTCAGCATCTGGGAACACAATGTTCACTGATTTTCCCACCAAGCTCCAGTGTGCAGGAATAATCTTCGCAGCCCGCAAGACCCACTGCCTTGCCGATTTCCGTAGAGCCGGTAAAGGACAGCTTGCTCAGGTCGGATGATCCATCAGGTACTGTCCGCAACGGAACCAGCGCCAGTAACTACATTGAGTACGCCGGCAGGAAATGATATCCTGAACAATCTTTAGAAATTCCATTGTGCCGATGGTTGCCTGAGAGGAAGGTTTCATGACAACTGTACAGCCGGTAGCAAGAGCAGGTCCCAGCTTCCAAGCTCGATGATGAACGGAACATTCCAGGAATAATCAGCCCACCAATTGGTGGCTCGGACAATCATCTGCATCGTAGTGTCATTGGTCATAGTCGTGCTGCCTTCGTAGGACAGAATCGCACCGCCGCAATAGCGGAAGAGATAAATGGCGAAGCCCCGTCACCATGGCCTCGGCGAGCAGCTTTCCAGTATCCAAGCACTCCGCCAGCGCCAGACGCCTCTTTTGTTTGTCTCAACGGCATCTGCAATCTTATGGAGTTATCCTGGAGCGCCTATAAGTTCAAACGCCGCCCATGCGAAAATTCTAACTGCCTTATCCACGTCGTTGACGGACGCTTCGGCACAGCGGCAGAGTTCTTCGCCAGTGGAGGGGGCATGTCTCAGAGAACGTAGCAACGTTTTCGCCTTTACCCATCACACCGATAAACAGGCCATATTCACTCATCGATACAGCTTCTGATCATATCTTGCATGGTAAATCTCCTTTTTTGTTTTCTTGATCATAGTCTAGACGCGTAACAATCCTGGACTATTTCCATTGGATGATCCTTTTTTTAATGGAAAGCTTCTTCCATTACGTGGCAGATGTACGTCTCAGTTCCAAAATGCCCGGAACAATCGTGCACAGTGAACCAATCACGATTAGGGACACGCCAACCCTCAGACTATAGGACATCACCTCGCCCATGGAGCCACCAAGCCAGTAGGGAGAAAGTGCCGGCTTGAAAAAATACACCAATGACACCACGCTGGCTGGCTCATGCTCCATCGCCAGAAAATAGGAGCAGAACCCGATGCCCGCCACGCCCATGGAGACATACAGCACATAAGGGAGTGATTCCCATGTGTACCCTGTCAGCAAGGGGATGTTGGCAAAGCTGGGGAGGCCAGCTACAACAACTGTCTCTGCAACTGCGGGGATGTGAGATGCCAAGATTAGCAGAAAGAGGATCAGGCTTCCAAACAAGAAGCTGAAGCAGGTGACCACCGCTCCGCCGTACTTCTGCGTTTTTCGTTTCCCCTAGTATTGCGCCGTAAGGGAAAAGAGAAATGTGGACAGGGATTGCGAAAAAAATTCCTTTCATGTTAATTGCGCCGTTCTGCGGAAAGATGATGACCGCCAGTCCCCAGAATCTCCAGTGTCAATGCTGCAATGTGGCGCTTTTTGATTGGCTCCCCTAAGATGAAGTATGCGAGGAACACTACAAACACGGGATTACAGCTGAACAAGACCGCACTGAGATGAATTCGTGTATGCCACTGCCAAGTGCAGAATTGGCATACTCAGTGAGATGCCGATTAGGCCCAAAAGCGCAAAGTGAAGGGAGCGTTTTCCCCATCGAGGCAGAGGTCCCTTTTTTTCAATTCCTTTAAAAGCCAGCGGGAACAGGAACAGGAATCCAATGATGAATCGTATGAACGTCAACTGGATTGGATTAAGTTGACCAGCGATGTATTTTAAGACCACCTCGAAGGAGCTAAACATCACCACCGCTATTGCAATACAAATAGTGCCTTTTTGTACATAGCGCTTATTTACTTATCCTCAAGACTGATTGTCACAGTACGTTCGCCATGTCGGTTGATATCGATGCCCAACTGGTAAAGTTCTTTGCCAATACTCGTAGCGGATTCTTGCACAGAGATTGACGATGCCAAAGCCGGACACATTGCGAATTGCAGCAGGACCATAGACGATAATCAGTTCGTTTTCGCGGTGAGAATCGTCTACCACATGTGGAGCGTACAAGATTTCAACCCAGGGCTGACCCGTAGGATCTTGAGCACTCCGCCTTCCCGAACTCCATATCCGTCAGCAGATAGAGTGCGTGTCCGGAGAACATCCCGTGGGAAAATACCTTATCCTGATATGGCGGCTTTTTCCAGCGCGGCGCAGGTCTGAGGGCCAAATCCTCCAGCAGATCGGCATACATCACAATCCCGCCTGATACTTCAATTCTCAGTTGTTTTGCCATATTTCTACCTTCCTTCATATTTCAATCTCTTCGGCTGTGATGGTCACTGTCGTCATACCGTGTCGGTTGATCTCATTTCCAACTCCGCCAGTGTATCCAGATATTCCGGTCTTACGCGGGCAAATAAATTAGCAATTGCAAAGCCGCTGAAAGTGCGCATCGCTGCGGGACCGTAAACGATGGAGGCCTCATTCGGGTGTTCTGCCGCATCATGGACATGTGGATTAAAAAGGATATCACCAGGGCAGACCCCCATACCACGAGAATTTTCCGCAATACCAAAGACCATGTCAGTAAAGGAGATCACGCAACCAGACCATTTTGCATGTCCAAGCGGTGCGTCTCTATACGGCAATGCTGCGCAAATGCGTCACAGGTCTTGGGGGCCTCCTTATATAGCAGATCTGCAATAAACGCAGGATATCCGGGAACTTCTATCTTTAAAACTTTCATATCTGCTCAGTCCTCAATACGGCTGAACTTCGCCATCTTCAACCCCCCTTACGGGGATTTCGATACCTAAATCGTAAAAGCCTCATCAATCACAATTCGAATGTACCCGCGCAAACAAATTCATAATTGCGAATCCCGCAACAGACGCCATAGCAGCAGGGCCATAGACAACAGAGACTTCGTGCGGATGCTCTGCCGCATCGTATTGAACATGGGGGTTTATAAAGAATGTCTCCCGGCAAACACCATAACAACGAGAGCACCCGCTACCTCAAGTTCAATATCGGTAAGAGCATAGGACACATGGCCTGACCACTTAACCTGAATCATCTCCTGTTCAAACAGGAGGGCATTCCAGAAAGCCTCGCAGGTCTGGGAGCCTTATCTTCCAGTAAATCCCTTCACAAAGACATGGTCTTCCACTTCAATCTTAAATTGTCTTGCCATATTATTCCTCAACATTTTTACAATCATCAGGCCCAGACTTCTTCCGGTGTGGGGATATGTGCGTTAGGGTTTGTATAAGCAATTCTGCTGATGTTAATCAAATGCGTATAGGTCATGTTCTCACTGACGCTGTTGTTTCCCCCCAGCTTCCGCAACCTAGGGTTCCTGGTGGGGGAGCCAAAACTATTTTGTAAAAGCACCACCAAGGCCGCTGGATCCAATTCCGTTAATGAGGAAACGGGAAACTGGTTTTAAAAGCCGCTTGCCTCGATATGGGCCTGATCATAAGAATGAATCACAATGCTATGTCCCCCTGCCATCCAGAGAAAGATTCTGATTTACAAGTTCAATTCCCTCCTCCCATGAATCATAAGAGAAGAGAGACAGCACTGAATACAACTACTCATGCCCCAGAACTTCTTTTATACCGTCTGCTTTAATCAAGAGGTGACTTTTGTATCTCAT
>VOFC01001061.1_pt1 | contig 14000 bp, 31 predicted proteins | sample 5384161 | NCBI WGS metagenome assembly VOFC01 (sample SAMN12384722, study PRJNA508395) | human gut metagenome | isolation source: healthy gut B | host: Homo sapiens | reverse complement strand
ATGAAGTGATTCCAACGGATGAATTAAGTAAATGCGAGCCGTTCTGTTATTCGATGCCACTTACGGACACGTACATCAAGTTAAATGAGATGAAAGTTGTCGGCAACGTATTTGACAACCCTGAGTTGTTAGAAGAGGAGAATGTGCATGGAACAGATTAAGCTGGGGTTAAGAATCGCAAGCATTGTGGTTGGGATAATCGGTTATAGTGCGATATGGATATATCTGATTAATAATCGCCGGAACGAAAAAAAGTGAACTTGCGTGGGTTTTATGGAAATTATTTCATGCAATTGTGATTGCGCTTGCGTTTCTTTTTGGGCTTGGGTATAGGAGGATAAGAATGTTAGATGATAAATGTTGTGGAACGTGCAAGTACCATCATCATGAAAATATAGACGATGGTTGGGTGTGTGTTAATGACCGAAGTGAATATTGTGTAGAATGGACAGAATATGACGATTCATGTGATGAATGGGAAGGAAGAGAGTAGAGCGAAGAGAAGTACAGAAACGAGAAGATGTCAGGCGGAAATTAACGCTGATTCTCAGAGACATTACGGTGGATTAGCTGAGCTGCCAACAGATAAAAAGGCAAGTGAGAATTTTCATCGTCCTGCATATCAGGCTTGTGAACTGATTCGGAAATCAAGTGAGTTGTTTTCTGAAAGTTCAGAAGAATGAATGTTGAGAGTCGGGATAAACCTAGAAAGAAAGATAGAGGATTTTTACAATGGAAATTAGTATTAAGTATTTTGCGAATAGCATGGGTGACAAGGTGAGAAAAATTTTCAGAGTAACAAATGGAGACTGGATTGACCTGAGAGCGGCAGAAGATGTGGCAATGAAAAAAGGTGAGCTGAGATTGATTCCGCTTGAGTCGGCATGATTCTTCCGATGGTTATGAAGCATGGGTGCTGCCTAGATCGTCAACGCCTAGACGGTTTGGTATCATTAGTGCGAACAGTATGGGAATCATTGACAACAGTTACAATGGGAATGATGACCAGTGGGGATTCATGGCTTATGCGATTCGTGATACAGTGATTCGCAAAGATGACAGGATTTGTCAGTTCAGAGTCATAAGAAATCAACCGAGACTATGGTTCAAAGCTGTAACATGTTTGAAAGAAATTAGTAGAGGTGGATTCGGAAGCACTGGAAGAAATTAAAAATTTTTTTGAAATCTTGAAAGTCGCGCGTTTTTAGAGCGTTTTTTATGAACCTAGAAAAATTCGCCAAAAAAAGAAATCGGTACTTTTTCAAAGAGGGTTAAAATGGATGTCGAAATTTTGGTTCATTTCGGCGTCCTTTTTTATTGAATTTTGTCGTGTGAATAACTTTCCCGCAGCTGGTCCGCTCTACTGGTCCGGTGCAGCTGTTGCCGTCCTGCTATGATCTACAGGCGGTTCTTTCTTGCGTAATATCTCCGGAGCGTGGTTCTGCCTTGTGGCGTTCTGTTTTGCTGTTTCTATGGCTTTTATATCATTAGGCTATAATTTTACCGTTTACGGTCTGCGGTCGCTCTATTGGCGTGCTATGGCTTGCGCTGGGTGCGCATTACTCCCGCAGATTTGCGCGCGATTGTCTGCGTCGGGTTCACTTTCTCTGCGCCTTCCTTCCAGGGATCGGGGCGCACTTGTGGCGCGGTTATACCTTTCCCAACTTATCCCATGAACGCGGGCGCGGTTGTGCTGTTATGGCTTCGCGTGTGCCATTTCTGTGGTCTTTTGCTCGGTCTGTGCTGAGTTGTTAGACTATGCAAATAAAGCGCCTTAAAAACTCAAATAATGGCGTTATATATCAATAGCATAGCACGTTATATTGTCAATGTACAGAGAAACCCGCCACCGGATTCGAACCGGCTGGAACTCCTGAACGGGTGCACGAATAGCCCGGAGGGATTCCGGGCTTGTGTTTTAAAATATTCTTTTTTTTTATGATCTTTTCAAGGTCTGCGGCTGGCATTGCTTCCAGTGTTTCAATTAACCCTTTCGCGCCGTGATCGGCTCGGATCGTTCCGCCTTCAATGGCTATTATATATTTGCCATCTGGAATAACTCGGAACGCCTGAACCCTTCCGCAGTACTCAAAAATCAATAGATTGTCATCTGTCCACGCCTGATAAAATGCGATCTTCCCGCCTTCCGTATTTCTTACCATGTGCGCCGCCTCCTTCTCAGCTCTGCAAATCTTCCACGGTTTCGCATAGTGCGATTAATGCATCTTTGAGCGTTGCGCCTTCTTCCAGCTGCTCAAGCTCTGCGGTAAGCTCTTCGACCGTCTCCGGGCGTTCTTCTTCGTTGTCGTATCCGTCACTTAAAGCGGTAAAAATCATTTCTGCGATATCTCTATTTTTCATTCGATTCTGTCCCCCTTCTGGTATTCTAAAAGCCGGAACGCGTCCGGCTATGCTATTTTCATTTCTTCAAAGAATTTCTTGTTGACGTTCTGCCAGTCTTCCGGAATGAGTCCGGCGCTTTCGCGTATCTGTCTAAGTCTGAAAGGTGGGCGCGCAGGTTCTTAACTCCGCACCATACGGAACAGGCGCCGCCGCTTCCCTGCGCGTGGTATGCTGTAAACAATGCCATCATATGCCCACATGTCCCAACTTCCGGAGACTGCCAAAAATGTTCCCTTGCTTATGATCGTCTGTGCGTGATCCTTCCATAGATTCCCCATTTTATCAAAATCGTATTTCCTCATTTTCTGCCCTTTCTACATTCGTTCCTCCGTGGCGGGTAGCTGTTATCTGTAGTCGTGCACTTCGTCATTCCATGCGATACTACACGGAATAGAAGGCGCGGCGGTTCTTATCATGTATACACGGGTAGCGGCTGAGCTGATCGCCGCAATTAATAGAGCTAATATAATAACGTCAATTACCTTTTTCATGGTTTCAAGTCCTTTCTAGCGTTCCCAATATCGCTTTTCTATGTCTTTCTCAAAAATAGTGTTCTTCTTTTCCTTCCGAGCTGTTCAAAGTCTTCAATGGCTTTTCGGCGTTCTTTTTTCCTGTGTATTTAATGGATTGTATTAGTTCTTCGTGTCCGTCTGTCAAATTTACAGAATAGAAAAGAATGAAATAATAAACTTTATCTTGATATTTCTTTTTCCCGGTATAGCTTTATTTTCTGCTTTGTCGGTGCTGTCTTGATAAAATTGTATCTTTCAGTCAATGCGTTCTCGTATGCTTTCAGCTGCAAAATAACCCTTTCAAGCTGTTCAATGTCTTTTTGTGCCTTGTCGAAATAGCGAAGAATGTCTTTTTCTGTGTGTAGCTTCTCCGGATGCTGCTCGTAAATTCTTATTGTTTTCTCGCTCATTTCCTTGGTATAACTTCCGTAGCGCGTAAATAATTCTTTCAAGAGATTTTCTGATTTCTCAAGAGTGCAAGTGTCCATATTAGGACACCCGCAACATGGTATTTTTTAATACAGATATTACTCATGCTGTTTTTTCTCCTTTCAGAATTTCGGTCGGGTCAACTCGGAAAATGAAAGCGTGTCTGAATCTGCTATAGTATCCGCCGCGGTCTTTCATTGCCTTATTTTCTGCAAGATATTGCTCCCTTTGTGAGTGTCTCATTGATTCTTACAAGCCATAATTCTGAACCGTCGCGCGTGTCTTCTCCCCTGGGTGATCTTGTAGCTGATGCCGTCCGCCTTTGCTTCGATCTGCTCCGGCTGTGGCTGTTCATTCTTCTTGCTGGAACTCTTGACGCTGGCTTTCTTGTTCTTGATTCTTGCCGTTTTCGGTACAATCTTAACGCTTGCGCCGTTATCCCGGCAGCATCCGAAGTAATAGAAATCAACGTGAAAATAATCAATCATCCGTCGCAATCTTCATAATTGTAAGATTTTACAAAGGCGTCAACGTCTTTAATAACTGCGCTTGTAACATCATTCAAAATGAATCTATAGGGATTAGTTGACTCTTCAATGATTTTCTTTTTCTCGTCTGCTGGTGCGTTCAGAAAATACTCTATTTTCCCGTCGTTGTAATAATACAGTCTCCTTGAAATCTGTAAAAATTCTTCGTCTGTCAGATCTTCAAATGGTTTGTAAATTTCTACCGGGCTTTCTTTCAAGTCGACATGCAATTCCTGACACATAGAAGCATATGACGTTCTAACGCTGAATTTATAAGTTGGATATTTTTCTTTTACGTATGCGCGGACGATCTGAGCGACTTCTTTTAGTGATCTGTTCCAATCGTGGTTACTTCCTTCCCATCCAAACATAGTGTAAAACTGGCTTCGTGTGCTGTCTGCGGTTTCTTTGATCTCTTCGCCTGTCTCAACTTCTTTTTATTCTTCCAGACTGTGAAAAGTGCGTCATACTCGACATTGATTTCTTTCATTGTCTCAACGTTGCCGCCGTTGTCCGGGTGATTGGCTTTCAATAATTTTTTATACTGGTTCTTTAAGTCCTCATATGATTTAACAGCTTTAAAATATTTACTCATTGTCTTTTCCTTTTCGCCCTGATATAATGGGCTTACCTTTCTTAATATTTTTTTTGATTGGTGCCGGTGTTCGCTTGGTAGGTTCGCACCGGCTTTTTATTATGCAAATTTCTTTGTTTTCATTTCTTCTTCAAGTTCTATTAACTCATTCCGAGCTGTCGCTCTTTAATCTTTGATATTTGGTTATCCGGGTACTTTTCTAAAAAATCATGCTCCCTTCCCCACTTCATAAGCAACGCGTCATGTGCTAAGTTGTACAATCTTTTTTCTTCCATTTTGTTTCCTCCTTATTTCTTACTGCCTCAGGTTTTGCAATTAATCAGATCGCTTACTTATGTCCTCATTGGATTGAGTGGTTCAGGGCGTCCGGTTGTTTGTCCTGTGTGGTTGTTGCTGTATCTCGTTTACAGTTATTATAATACACGATAATAGATGAAAAGTAAATTGCCAAAGTACACAAAAAAATAGACGTTTCTAAACCTGCTTTACTTGTGCAAGTAGTACACAAAAATAGACATTGACTATAAGAGTAAAATCTATTATCATATATTATATAAGTAAACAATAGAAAGAAGGTGTTATACATGGCCAACTATGGAGAAAATGGATATATAGACTTTTCCAAACTCGAACTGTTAGAGAAGAAAGAACTCAATAAACAATGGTTGAAAAATAACGGTCTACATTCTAACACGGTCGCAAAGCTGACCAAAAACGAAAATGTTACTTGTGAGGTGATCTGTAACTTATGTAAGCTGTTAAACTGCCAGCCGTCGGACATAATGGAATATAAAAGAAAACAGCCATGATATAAGTACATTATAATAGACTGCATGAAAATACATTATAATAGACTTATAAAACACTTGTGACAGCTCTTCCCGGCTGTCTTTTTTTGCGTCTTCCAGCGTTGCATCATGTGTATGCGTTTATGCTTGGTATACCAGTTTGTAACCGGTTGGTCTACCACTTGGAAACCTAGAGAAGAATAGAAAAGAGAAGTGAAGAAAAGAAAAAAAAGAATATACAAGAAAAACCTTGCGGTTTTGTTCTTCCGGGGACTGTTTTCTTTCGTTTTTGCCGTTCTTGTTCTCCAGCTCCTATGATGTTCTTCTCCTGTCGCTTATAAAGTTATGGGCGCCGTGATTCGCTCACACGGGCGAAAAAAAATAAATTGACATACACGGAAAATAAATATATAATTGAGTCATTAAGAAACACAGAGAAAATTGATAGGGAAGTAGCTAATAACCTGATCGGATTAGATCGGGCGTGGCTGCTTCCTTTTTTTCGTTGCTGGGAGGTGATCAGAATGCAGAAAATGGAACGCGTAGAAGGACAAGAGCTAAATACAACAGAACAGAAAACAGAAGTATACACGGACAATATACAGGAGGCTATATCTAATTACTGCATAGATCACGATATAGACATGAAAGATATATATGCATTCGATCAACAGAGATGGAATAGTGTATTGTTATATATTTACAGATCAGTGTTTAAGCCTTGTAAAACTGACGGAATAGTTAGAAGATACAATGAAAAAAGTAATATAGATTATAGCAATAGAGAATTAATTGATAATGTATGTGATATATATATAGCTATGTGTTATGAGTATTCAAAAAGAAGTATCAGTTATGGGATTTAGTAAAATGACTGGAATACATATAGACACGCTATACCAATGGGTTAATAACCCGGAAATTGAACGCGGTTCGTCCGAGGTAACGAAAAAAGTTGCAAGCTGAAAGAGAGGAATCTCTGAGTAATAAATTAGCATCCGGGAAAGGCAATCCGGTTGGCATTCTTGGCATACTCAACAGGCATTATGGTTGGAATATGGGGCAGCCGAGAGGGCAGACAGCAGCGCAGAAAGCTCCTGATCTTCCAGGGATTGCGGAAAAGTACGGCGTGACCGATGCAATAGGACAAAAAGAGCCAGCTCGACAGCTTCCAAAGTTTCCGATTTGCCGGATTCCGATTGATCTTTTTTTAATATCAATCAATTAAAACTTTTATTTTCACAAGATATAGTTAGATAAAGCACACAAGCGCAAGATATTGTATATTAGCTGTGTAACAAATTGCTGTTTGTCGTATAGATACATATGTTCGATAGTTGATGAGCGCACCGGATCAGCTGTAGCTTTTCTGTTTATGCGACCCGGGCGGGGGTTATGATGGCAGGACGCCCCGGTACATACCTCACCCCATCAAGCAATTTTTTTCAAAAAGGCCTTATTTTTACATGATAGGAGATTAGCTATGAAAGTATATGTGATTACTTCCGGAGAGTATTCGGATTATTACATACGGACAGTTGCATTAAGCAGAGAAAAGCTGAACAGATATGTGCAATGCTGAATAGTCAAAAAATATTATAGCGACGCAGCTACAATTGAGGAATACGACACAGACGAAATTCAATGTGAGACCAATGAGGATGTTAATTTATGCTATGATGCAGCGTTTGATTATAAAACATTGGAAAATATATATTGGTGCGACCCGTTTTATTCATTTGGTAGAAATGAAATTAAAAAGAGAACTTCGGGATCATAAGTACAGAATTCTAATATCTGCCACATTTCCAAAAGACATGCCTCAGGAAAAGGTTCGAAAAATCATGTGCGACAGAGTGGCTAAGTGGAAGGCAGAGAAAGAATGTTTGTAGGAAGTCAGGTATCATGGAACGCATAATAGAAATTTTAAAGGCAACGGTAGAATCTACTTGTCAGATAGTTACTGGAAGATTGATATTTACTCAAGTCATTGTTCAGACACAAACCGTACAGCCTTTGGCTAAATTTAACAGAGAAATGTATAAAATGGCTTGGATTCCTCGGTTTGAGTGTAATGAACCACTGGAAATCATGTCTGACAAGTTTACGAAAGTAGTGATTCCGAAGATTGGCTTCGGTTTAATGCTTATGCAGGTTGCAAGATGCTGATAGGGGCAGAAGGGATAGGCGAACTACCCGGATTTGTTAAGGAGGTATTTAAAGATGCTGATTTATGACGGAGTTAAACCAATTCAGCCGAGATACCATGTTGTCACAGATGATGCAACGTATTGCGTAGAGGCTTATTGTTGCGAGATTGCTCAGGATGATGGGATTATTATTTTCAGCAACAAAAAGATTCAGTCCAGGCCATGTTCAGACTTGATGATGTGAAAACACTTTGGAGGGTTGTTTGATGGGCAATAAAGAAATAATTGAAGCAGTTAGCATGTTTTATAGCGTTTATTTAGAGTTTTACAAGAAATGCGGAGATCGGAATACTGCAATTCAGCTGACATGTGCATTGTGCGGTGTGAAAGTGCCTGAATTAGAAACATTTTCGTTTTTATTGGGGAATAGTGGACGCTGGAGAGATAAATGATGGGCGAGAAAGATAAGAGAAGATATGCGTATGGTGGCTTTCCACCAACAGGGAAACTTTATATCCAACAGGATTCATGTTTAATCTGTGATGATATAGTCGAAGAATTGGCAACAATACCAACTTCAATACTAAAACAGAAAATGAGAAACATAGACAACTTATTGGACGCATCTTCGGTTTTCTATGGAACATTTGGAACATTTAATGTAAACACTTTGCCATGTTACACGATTGGTTCAAATAAATGGCGAAAATATCACGGTTTGCCAATGAGGAGAAGAAAATGGTTGCGACAGTAAATATTCTTGGAACTGAATATAAAGTGATTAGGGAGCAATTCAAAGATAAAGATAGCGATGGTTATTGTGACTATACATCAAGAGAAATTAAAATCAGGGATGATAATGTAAATGAAGTTGGAGACTTTGATGAACTGATGCGAAAGCAGCTACGGCATGAAATTATACACGCATTTCTTGCTGAAAGCGGACTGCAAGCGAATTTTGAGCACTATAGACAATTTGGACACGATGAAACGCTTGTTGACTGGTTCGCAATACAGTTTCCGAAGATGATAAAAGCTTTTGCGAGTGTGAATGCGCTTTAGGAGAATGTGCGATGGGTGAAAAGATGAAAATCTCAGACAGGTTTTTATAACATCTGATGGAATTGCGAGGAGAATGACGATTGTAGATGATTTGATTCATGATCTTTCTGAAAAACTTGTTGATGATGCTGGTATGGAAATAGGCAGCGGAGAAAATGTTAATGAATTTAAAGTATCGCTAAGTTTCAATGTAGATTCTTTGAAAAAATACATTTACTTGGAAATTGCTATTCGGTTCAAATAACTGGCGTAAACTTCATGGATTTAATATGCGGAGGAAGAAATGTTTAAGATAATAAGACAGCTGTTCTGTAAACATGAGCGAACCGTCCATGCAAATACTGATTTAGTCTTGCAGTCAGATGGTTCATGGAAAACAGAGCATACGTGGAGGTGTGAACGATGTGGAAAGAAAATAAAGCGAAAATAAGACATATGCTTGCATGGGTTATCCTTGTAGCTTTCACAGTGCTTGCCGGATATGTTGGAGTTGGAAAGATGTTTTTAGGAGCTATATTCACTCTTTTGGCTGCGTTAGATGCTCATGCAATGACTTGGGTTCTTGGCGGCGCAATCTTCTTCCGGTGTATCTACGGATTGTTTGTAGCGTGTTGTATATGGCTCATAGGCTTCATATCGTTTCCATTGATATGGGGTGAAGACGATTAGTCAGTAAAGACTATAAAATCTAGTGCAACGCACGGCACGATAAATATTGTTGCTAACCGTCAGAGGGCGGTTAAAGGAATTGTAGTCCAACTGGTAGAACGCTGATCGCGACAGAAACGAGGGTTCAAGTCCTTCCGATTCCTAGAGGTGAAAACCAACCCAGTATCTTTGCGGAGAACTGGCAGTGAAAGGCTGTAGCCGAACGTGAGCGCAGTAGTGGGTATACACATGAAAAATCACGGAACCTGTTTTATGAGAAGTGACAGTTCAGTAAAAACGCACTTCTGACATTGGTGGATATGCAAGAGGATAAATCAGAAAGAGTTGACGGTATAGAATGCATGAAAAAGAAATAAAAGGAATTGAAACAGAATTATCGTGCCGGACGGAATTCATTAAACGTGGCATAAATGTGTCTGTTCAGTTAGTGCATACTGCAAATATAATTTTATTGCAGACATTGATGGGAACTTAAAGAAAATACAAGTTAAAACCGCTAGAAAAAAGAACAACAGGATTTATGATAAGCACGCTTAGTACGCATTTAACTTCGAATGGACCAAGAAAAAATACTTACACAGAGAAAGAGATAGATTATTTCTGCACAATCTATGAAAATCAGTGCTATTTAATTCCTGCCAAAGAAGTAATCGGAAAAACCCAGTTTACATTAACACTATTTCCTGATAAGCGTGTGAATAATTATTTAATAATGCATGCGAAAAACTATACGTTGGATTACCAGATAGAACTTTTAAAAACTGGAACTGAACAAATAAATACAAAGTTCATCATAAATAAATGTTTGAAAGATGGTACAATTGTAAATTCATATAAAACTGAAAGAGAATGTGCTTTATCTTGTGGTGATATAAGCAAACAGGCACATATTCATGAGTGCATAAACGGAAGTAGAAAAAGTGCATATGGTTTTTTTATGGAGAAAAGATATTGAACCATTATAATTTATATTGCAGATGAGTGGAACGGAATACCACGCAAGAGTCATGATCTTGAAATAGTCGGTTCGACTCCGGCATCTGCTATTTCTGAGTTTCACGGTTCTCAGATAAATATTTTTTTCGGACTCCCCATCCTGAATCAAAATATAAAAACCGCGATATGCTATCATAGCTCAAATGGATAGAGCAGTTGATTACGAATCAACAGGTTTTCGGTTCGAATCGAACGGTAGCTCTCTCCGAGTTTCGGAGAAAAAAACTTTTTCATAACTTTTCCTTACTACTGTGTAGTTGGAAGCCGTATAGCTTAATGGTAAAGCGTTCATTCTACCCCTACCCAAGTGAAAGATTGAGGTTCGAATCCTTATATGGCTATTTTCAAATATGATTACCTCGGTGAAGAGTGATTTTTCAGTCATGCCGAGATGCAATGGTGACGAGATAGGCTTGTTCGAGATATTGGATAAGCTGATTCTTTCTAGTGGGAGTGATTCCATTGGTGAAGACGGAAACCGTCAACAATGCCTTGTAGTGTATCATCATAGAGAAGTTAAATGCAGAATCCTTGTGGTCAGTGATTAATAGACGTCTGCGGTGCAGAAATAATCCAGTGATGTGAGTGGTGTGAGAGACTACGGACTAACTGGAAATTCTCAATAAGCTGATTTGCCTTGAATCTGAGAAATCGGAGTATAACACAAGAGATTCGTTAAAGTAGCGGTATGGCAAGTTCTTAAATAAGCAATTTCGATATGAGCAATGCAAAGGGTGCAAAATAGGCGAAAACATTATCTGAAAGAACCGTGAAATTTATGGGTATCAATCCCATGTGTGCTTAGACAATGGTAGGAAGCCAAGAGTCGCTCTCGGAAGCTCAGACCTATCATCACAGTGGCAGAATATGACTTTTACCATGATTGAATAAGGTGAAGACCTAATTGTGTTTGAAAAAAATGTAACAGACGGATTTTAGCTGCGGAGTTCCGTCAAAATAGAAAATAATAATTCCTATTTTTTGCACGAGTAGTGAAAAACCTTTTTTGGTCACAGCGTTTTTAAGTTTTACGTTTGTACTGTCTAAAGAACCGTAGCAGAGGTGGTTTGATTACTGTCCACCTGCTAACGGAACGTAGCTCAGTGGTAGAGCAACTGGCTTATATCAAGCGTGTCGGAGGTTCGATACCTCCCGTTCCGATTTAATGACGTATAGCTCAATGGCAGAGCATCCGGCCGTTAACCGGAAGGTTGCCGGTTCAAGTCCGGCTATGTCAGTTTTTTTTAAATTGAAAGGAGAAATGAACGATGACATTTAAAGAAGCATTTGAAGCAATGAAACATGGGGCAAAGGTGAAACTTCCATCATGGGCTGGGTATTGGTTCTGGTGTATTCCAGCACAGTCAATTCTGATGCATACGAAAGACGGTAAGGACATTGATGTTCGTAGAACTGAGTGTGTAGATTATACATTTTCCAATATTTGTTCCGATGAATGGATTTTTTGCGGATGACACGAACTGTCCGGCACTTGGTGGCATGAATACATTTTCATTTCACGAAGCTATGAAGCAGGTGAAGAACAAGAAACGTGTAAGACGATTGACGTTTGAGTCAGACATGTTCTTACAACTTGCATATGCCACTTTCGGAGCTTGCCTTGATGGTAGAAGGGAAGACAAATTTGATAGCGAGGAATACTCAATCATAAAAAGCATGTGAATCTAAAAATGATTCTTATTACACAAAATGTGAGCAGTATGTTCCGACACAAGCAGATATGCTTGCTGAAGATTGGGTGTTTGCAGAGTAGGAGGACTAATTATGAAGAAAGCAATGTTAAGTCAGCCAATGGCTGGAAAGACTGATGAAGAAATCGTAGCAACAAGAGAGAAGGCAATTAAGGTTCTTGAGGGAAAAGGGTATGAGATTGTAAATACTCTTTTCACAGATGAATGGTACAGCAATGAATCTATGAAAGAACGTGGAGTAGTTCAGATTCCATTATGTTTCCTTGCTAAATCCTTAGAGAATATGTCTCTCTGTGCCATGCAGCGTACTTCTGTAAAGGCTGGGAGAATGCAAGAGGATGTAAGATTGAGCATGATGCTGCGGTTGCTTATGGTTTGGATATTATTTATGAGGAGGCTTAATCATGATTATCACAGGAATGGATCACTTTCAGAGTGTATGCAAAAAAGAAGCTTGTTGAATGGTATCGGAAGAACCGACCGGATACCCGATTGATTTAAGCAATGTGTTTATCGTATGGAGCTGTAAGACATTACAGAATTATAAGTGCCTTGCTTCAACCGACATTAGCGGTGATGGGATCTATGCTGAGTATACATACAACGGGGACAAACAGGCGCTGTATGAGGATGTGTATGGAAAGATTGAAAACAACTGTCATACGGAGGAATAGGTAGATGAAAAGTAATTGGAAAGTAGCTTTAATTGCATTGGGTGGCGTTGTTGCTGTAGCTCTGATGTGTGTATTTGGAGTATACAGCTCACAGAATAAGGCTATTGCAATGGAAGAGCAAGTAAATACAGCACAGTCGGATATTAAGGTGCAGGAAAAACGAAGAGTTGACCTTTGTGTATAATCTTGCGGATTGCGTGAAACAGTATGATTCGCATGAGGCAGAAACATTGAAAAGCCGTTGTCGATGGAAGAGGGCAGACTAGGAACATTGAGAATGTCACTACAGCTATTACGGCAGTAAGTGAAGCATATCCAGAGTTGAAGTCGAATGAAAATTACAAGCAGCTAATGAACGAGCTGTCGATCACAGAAAATATGATTGCTGAATATCGAAGCAACTTCAATAAGCAGGTGAAACAGTATAATCGTTACGTGCGTAAATTTCCTACAAGTATTTTCTTGAATATGACTGGATATGAGAAACAGTCTTATTCTTACCTTGAATACGATGTATCAGAAGATGCACCACAAGATTTGTTCGGAGATAAATAAATGGAGATTACAAAGCGTGAAGTCTTAGCAAGTGTATCTATCGTGGCTGTAATGCTTTTGATTGGATTTCTTATATCAGGCAAGATTCAAAAACAGTATTATGGATAATAATGAAAGATGCAATAAGGCTGTTAAGATTGAGGATGAAGAACTTTTCCGATATGGGATGGACACAAAACGTTGGGAATGCCTTTTGTATATGGTGAATTAGAAGCTGTTGATACAGTAACTTTCCCGGAAATCGGTGGAGAATATATGTATGTTGAGAAGGAAGAAGAGCATTATAACAGACATACTAGAACATATACAACCACCGATGGAAAAGGTCATACAACGACTCATACAGAGATTTACTGGTCATGGGATTACGCTGGTAGTGAGAGCAAACAATGTAAAGAAGTATCATTCTGCTGTGTAGTATTTGATAGCGGTAAATAAAACTTCCGGATGCAGACTATATTGATACAATTAAAGAATCGAGTCGCGTGAGATACAAGTATTATGGTACTGGAACAAGATTCAAAGGAACAATTTTTACAGAATTAAAAGACAAAACAATATCAGATAATACACATTTTATCAGGATAGAACTATAGATAAAACTGTTGAGCATTTAGAATCAAAGAAGTGTTTTGGCAAGTTTTATTTTTGGATTTTTACTGGATTGGATTGATTGGAGCTGTTGTATATGGATTTTATTATTTGGATAATGAGTGGTTAGAGTAATGGAACAGATAAAAGAAAATTGGTATTACTGTCCGGCTGGTCATAAGACTGGACAGCGGATAGAGAAACATTCCAATATTGAGAATACGCCGATATGGTGTAAACACTGCAAGAAAGCGTATTATCCGGTGATTAAGGATGGGAAGATAAAACGATGAGTACGTATAAAACTTTTAGTCTGTACTTGGAAGAATATTGTGAT
>VOFC01001007.1_pt1 | contig 14000 bp, 21 predicted proteins | sample 5384161 | NCBI WGS metagenome assembly VOFC01 (sample SAMN12384722, study PRJNA508395) | human gut metagenome | isolation source: healthy gut B | host: Homo sapiens | reverse complement strand
AGACCAGAAAAATAGCAAAAAAATAATAGAATTCCCAGATACAGTACAAGCAATAGAGAATTCAGCTTTTGTAATGGAAAAAATATTAGAAAAATATAAAATAGGAAAAATGTAACAAAGATATTGAAGTAGAGCATTTATAAATACCCATCATGCAAAAGTAAAAATAGATAATGAAAAATAAAAATTTCAAATAGAAAATGAAGTGTTATATAGCGATAATAAAACGGTTTTAGTTTGCCCATTATATAAAATATCAGGAAAGTTTAAAGTAATAGATACCGTAAAAGAAATTGCAAATATTTAGCATTTTATGAACAAAACGAAATGACAGAAATTGAATTATCTAAGAATACGGAAATCTAAAAGATGGCTTTTTGCTTAGATGTAATAAAATAACTAAAATAGAAAAATTTAGGTGGTACCACGGAAAATTCCATTTCGTCCTATGTTTTAATAGGAGAAGTGGTTTTTTTATTATAAAAATAGATTTAGATAAAACTATTTTAGTTAAAACTTATTTTTTTAGAAAGGAATTAAAAATATGGAAGAACAATTAAAAAGATTAGAAGAAAATTCAGTATTAGAAATTTCAAATGCACAAAATAAGCAGGAACTTTATGATCTAAAAGTAAAATATTTAGGAAAAAAAGGTGAACTTACTAATATTCTTAAAGGGATGAAAGATTTGAGCAAAGAAGAAAGACCTGTAATTGGAGCTTTAGCAAATAAGGTAAGAGATAATTTGGAAAAAATATTTTCAAAAAAAGATTTAGAACTTGAGAAAAAAGAATTACAAAAAAAATTAGAGGAAGAAAAAATAGATGTAACTCTTCCATCCAAAAAACAAATAAGAGGAAGTAAACATCCATTAAATAGAGTAATTGAAGAAATAGAAGATTTATTTGTATCTATGGGGTATGATGTTGTAGATGGGCCAGAACTTGAAACAGATGAATTTTGCTTTGAAAGATTAAAATTTACCTAAAGGACACCCAGCAAGAGATATGCAAGATAGTTTTTTTATATAACTAAAGAAAATTTTGCTAAGAACTCAAACATCTGCAGTTCAGGCAAGGACAATGCTAGAAAAAGCAGGGAAAAGCCTATTAAGAATTATTTGTCCAGGTAAAACATATAGAAGAGAAGATGATGCCACACATTCACATCAATTTAATCAAGTTGAAGGATTAGTAATAGATGAAAATATATCACTTGCCCATTTAAAAAGGAACATTAGAAGTATTTGTTAGAAAAATGTTAGGAGAAAATACAAAACTTCGTTTTAGACCAAGTTATTTTCCTTTTACAGAACCAAGTATGAAGTTGATGTATCATGCTTTTAAATGTGGAGGAAAAGGATGTAATCTTTGCAAACAAACAGGTTGGATAGAATTTTTGGGAGCAGGAATGGTTCATCCAAATGTACTAAAAATGAATGGATATAATCCAGAAAAATATACTGGATTTGCATTTGGAACAGGACTAGATAGACTTGCAATGTTTGTATGCAAAGTAAATGTTGGAAAAGAGGTACTTCAAATTGTATGTGGGGCACCAAATGTAAGAAAAGGTCTAAAAGTTATTGTTGCATTAAATGGAGCAGTTCTTCCAGAAATAGAAATAAAAAATCAACAATAAGGGGCGTTGAGTCAAATGGTATGCTTTGCTCTCTTCTAGAACTTGGAATAGAAGGAAAGTTCTTAAGCGAAGAAGAAAAAAAAAACAGGAATTCATGAGTTACCAAGAGATGCAAAAAAGTAGGAGAAGACCCAGTAAAATATTTGAATTTAGATGATGGAGTTATAGATTTTGAACTAACAGCAAATAGAGGAGATTTGCTAAGTATTTTAGGTATGGCATATGAAGTAGGTGCAATATATAACAAAAAAAGTAAAACCAATAAACCTAAAATATAATGAAAATGGTAAATTAAATTTTAAGGTAGAAGTAAATACAGAAAATTGTAGTTTATTTTTAGCAAAAAAAGTAGAGAATGTAGAAATAAAAAGAAAGTACAGAAGAAATAAAAAGAAAAGTTAATTGCATCAGAATAAGACCTATAAATAATGTCGTAGATATTAGTAACTATGTAATGTTAGAAACTGGTCAACCACTTCATTTTTATGACGCAGATAAATTAGAAAATATCATAGAAGTAAGAATGGCTAAAGAAGGGGAAAAACTTATTACTTTAGATAAGCAAGAAAGAACTCTTACAGAAGAAGACATTGTTATTTCAGATGGAAAAAGAGCCATTGACTAGCAGGAGTAATGGGAGGATATGATACAGAAATAACTGAAAATACTAAAAATATAATTATAGAAGCAGCAATATTTGACAGTGTAAAAAGTAAGAAGAACATCTAATAAAAATATTAAGAAGTGAGGCAAGTAATAGATTTGAAAAAGGATTAGACCCAAAAAACATATATTGCAATGGATAGAGCTTGTAACATGCTTGAAAACTATGCAAATGCAACTGTTGTTGGTGGAATAGAGAAATATGATATAACAAATAAAAATGAAAAGGAAATAGAGCTTACAGAAGATAAAGTAAATTCAGTATTAGGCTCAAATATATCAGAAGAAGAAATATTAAATATATTTGAAAGACTAGATTTTAAGGCAGAAGTTAAAGACGGAAAAATAATAGTAACTGTTCCAACAAGAAGATTAGATATTTCAATTCCAGAAGACTTAATAGAAGAAGTTGGTCGTATTTATGGTGTAGATAATATTGAAGGAAGACAAATGCTAATGAAAGTGAAAAAAAGGCTCTTATAATAATACTGCAAGAGAAATTAGAAATAAGATGATAAATCTAGGACTAAATGAAACTTTAACATATGCATTAGTTGCAGAAAATGAAGCAAATATGTTTACAAATAAAGAAGACAAAATTATAAAAATATTAGCGCCACTAACAGAAGAAAGAAATGCATTAAGACAAAGCGTAATAACATCTTTATATAAAACATATTTATACAATGTTGCAAGAGATAATAAAGACATATGCTTGTTTGAACTTGCAAAAACATTTAAGAAAAATGAAGAAGATTATATTGAAGAAAATAAATTAGCATGCTTAATGAGTGGAGTATATGAAACTGGACTAAAAGAAGGAAGTATAGATTTCTATGTTATAAAGGGGATTGCTGAGGAAATATTAGATTATTTAGGATACTTTGGAAGATACAGCTTTGTTCAGGATAAAGAAAAACTACCAAAAGAAATGCATCCAGGAAAATCTGCAATAATATCAGTAAATAATGATAATGTTGGAATAATAGGTAGAATAACACCAGCAATTTGTAAAGAAGAAGTTTATGTAATGGAAATAAACTTAGATAAACTTTTAAATAAAAAAGTGGGAAAAATGAAGTATAAAGAAATATCAAAATTCCCAGTGGTAAAAAAGATTTAGCAGTATTAGTAGATAAAAAAGTATCAGCACAAGAACTTTTAAAAACAATAAAAAATAGTGGAGGAAAGCTTCTTCAAAAAGAAAATGTATTTGACTTATATGAAGGAAAAGGAATTCAGAGAATAAGAAAAGTATAGCATTTTCACTTACATTAGGTGCAGAAAATAAAACTTTAACAGACGAAGAAATAAATAATTGTATGAACAAAATAATAGAAGGATTAAAGAATAAAAATAATGCAGAATTAAGAGGATAAAATGTTTATTGACAACTATATTTTATAGTGATATTCTATAAATAAGATAAAATATTAAGGAGAAAAACTTATGAAAAAACATAAAAATTAATAATATCAATAGTTATAATATGTATTATATTAATCTTAATATCTATAATGTGTATACTATTAAACAAAAATAAACTTACAATTAATGAGTTAGAAAAGAAAAAGCAAAAACAATGAAGGATATTAATAATTATTCTTATATAGTTAATATAATAAGTCAAAATGGAAATGTAGAAAAGAGCAGATACTGGATAAAAGATGGAGCTTTTAGTGCAAAGGTATTTTCGTATAATGAAAAAGGACAAGAAGGAATATGTGAAGTATATGAAGATAAAGATAATAAAATACATTTAGCTAAATTTAAAAATGGAACTACTTATTATTATATAAATGGAGAAACAAATAGTAAATCAGAAATGGAATTTGAACCAGCAAAATTATATGATGAAATGATTTATTTTGAAATTAAGGATAATGTAAAATATATTAACGAAGAAAAATTTTTAGAAAAAGAAACTTATCTAATAGTAACAAAAAATAATAATAAGTATTGGATAGAAAGGGAAACGGGACTTATTATTGAAATACAATAGGAGACACAATTGTAAATTATAACTTTGAAATAGATAATGTGACTGACGAATATATGAAAATTCCTGATACAGAAAGTTATAAATAATATAATAATTGCCTCACTTATGGAAAAGCGGTGCCAGTATGCTGGTACCGTTTATTAATTAAAAAAAGAAAATATAAACAAATAATATGAAGAATCAGATAATTTTAGTTCATTTTTATGAAATATACTTGAGAAAAATTGTCATTTAATATATACTATAATAATACGAAAATAGTGTGAAAGCATTATGTAAAAATCCTAAAAGGAGGAAAAAATGGCATATATAGAATTTAAAAATGTATGTAAAGATTATGTAATGGGGGAAGTTAAAATTCACGCTTTAAGTAATGCAAATATGGAGATTGAAAAAGGGGAACTAGTAGTAATCGTTGGGCCTAGTGGTGCTGGAAAAACAACAGCACTTAACATATTAGGTGGAATGGATAATGTAACAAGTGGAAATGTTTTTGTTGATGGGAAAGATGTAGCTAAATTAAAAAACAAGGAGTTAATAAAATATAGAAGAGAAGACATTGGATTTGTTTTTCAATTTTATAATTTAGTTCAAAATTTAACAGCTCTTGAAAACGTAGAACTTGCAACACAAATATGCAAAAATCATTGAATCCATCTGAAATATTGGATAAGGTTGGACTAGCAGATAGAAAAAAGAATTTTCCATCACAGTTATCAGGAGGAGAGCAGTAAAAGAGTAGCAATAGCAAGAGCAATTGCTAAAAATCCAAAACTACTCCTTTGTGATGAGCCAACAGGTGCTTTAGATTATAAAACAGGTAAACAAATATTAAAACTTTATTGCAAGATACAGCTAGAAAAGAGAACATGACAGTAATAATAATTACACATAATGCTGCAATTGCGCCAATGGCAGATAAAGTTATTAGATTTAAAAATGGAACGGCAGAAAGTATTACAATTAATGAAAATCAAGTGCCAATTGAAGAAATTGAATGGTAGGAGGCGGTATAATGAAAAAAAGCCTTATTAAAAGATTCTTTAAAAGAAATAAAAACATCATATAAGAGATTTATTTCTATTTTACTTATGGCACTTTTTAGGAGTTGGTTTCTTTGCAGGTCTAAGAGCTACTTCGCCAGACATGATAGATACTTTGGATAAATATTATAAAGACCAAAATGTATATGATATAGAAATTCTTTCAACTTTAGGATTGACAGACGAAGATATTGAGGAATTAGAAAAAATAGAAAATGTAGAAAAAGTGTATGGGTCATATTCAGAGGACGCATTAGTAAATACAAATAATAAAGAATTGGTAGCAAAAATACTTATAGCAGATGAGGTAAACAAGCCAAAAAGTTGTAGAGGGAAGTTTACCAGTAAATAAAATGAATGTGCAGTAGAAGCAAACTTTTTAAAAAGTGTAAATAAAAACATTAGTGACACAATACAAATAGAAAAAAAATGAAGACAACGAAATACTAGATGTATTAGAACTAAAAATAACTGAATAGTAGAAAGTCCACTATATATTTCAAGAGATAGAGGTACAAGTAAATTAGGCTCTGGAACAATAAATTCATACATATATGTAAACAAAGAAAATGTAAAAAGTGATGTTTTTACTGAAATATATATAACACTAAAGGATAGCAAAATATGAGACATCATCTAAAAAATATGAAGAATATGTAGAAAGTACTAAAGATAAAATAGAAGAAATAAAAGAAACGAGAGAAAAAGCAAGATATGATGAACTAATAGAAAATGCAAATGAAGAAATAAAAAGGCAGAAGATGAGTTTAATACAAAAAAAGGCAGATGGAGAAAATCAGATAAAAGAAGCTGAAAACAAAATAAATTCTGGAAAAGTGGAATTAGAAAAAAGCAGAAAATGAATTAAAGGCAAATGAAGTAAAAGCAAATACAGAATTTAATAATGCAGAAAACAAATTAGCATCAGCAAAAAAAGAATTAGAAGAAAATGAAAACAAATTAATAAAAGAAAAGGAAATAGTAGAATCAAAACTTTTGAGGCAAGAAAACAAAAGAAGAATTAAAAGTGCAGCTAAATACCTTAAATGAGTCAATAGGGAAAAGTAGAACTTGCATATAAAGAAATTCTAAATAACTTGCAAAATCCTGAGCTTACAGAAGAAGAAAAAGAAAAGTTTTAAATGCTCAAAGGCAAGAAATTGAAAAACAGAAAAAGACATTAGAAGAAACTAAAAGAAAAAGTTAGTGCTCGGAATAAATAAAATAGATACTGAAAGCCAAAGTGCAAAATCAGAGATAGAAAAAGCAGAGGCCAAAATAAAAACAGGAAAAGAAGAAATAAAAAAAAAGGAAAGCTAGAGGAATCAAAGAAAACTACAAAAATGAGATAAATAAAGGCAAACAGGAAATAAAAAAGCTAGAGAAGAAATAAAAAAGGGGGAAGAAGAACTAAATTCTAAAAAGAAGAATTTGACTCTAAAATAAGAGATGCTGAAAATAAGTTAATAGATGCAAGAGAAGAAGTAAGGAAGATAGAAAATCCTAAGTGGTATATTTTGGATAGAAACCAAAATGCAGGGTATGCAGGTTTTATACAAGACACAAAAAGTGTAGATAATTTAAGTTTAGTATTTCCAATAGTATTTTTTGCAATAGCAACACTTGTTTCGCTAACATCAATGACAAGAATGGTTGAAGAAAATAGACAGGAGCTTGGAACTTTAAAAGCATTAGGTTACAATAAGTTTCAAATAATGTTTAAATATATAATGTATTCTAGCTTAGTTCTATAATTGGTGGAACATTGGGAATAACAATAGGAATACAGTTACTTCCTAGAATTATTTTAAAATGTATAGGCTTATGTATACATTGCCAGCTACTGTTATATCTCCAAATTCAGATAGTTCGCTATTAGGGACTAACACTAATTTTTATTTGCATTGTAGGACAACAATTTACGCAGTAGTAAAAGATTTATCAGAAAAGCCAGCAAATTTGTTAAGACCAAAAAAGCTCCTAAAATGGGTAAGAGAGTATTTTTAGAAAGAATAACACCTATATGGAAACATTTGAATTTTTCTAATAAAGTCACAGTTAGAAATATATTTAGATATAAAAAGAGAGTAATTTTATGACGATTATAGGAATTTTAGGATGTACTGCACTAATTTTAACTGGATTTGGAATAAAAGACTCAATTTCAACAATTTTGCCAAATCAATTTGAAAATATATTTACATATGATTTTCAAATTACAATGAAAGAATCATTAGAAGAAAGCAAAAAGAGGAGATTTTTAACAAGCTAAAAGAAGCGGATGGAATAAATAATGTTGTAAAAAAACTATATGACATCAGGAACTGTTATAAATGATAAAAAAAAGGGAAGAAGTTCAAATAGTTGTTCCAGAAAATGAGGAAGAACTTAAAAATGTAATAAAATTAAAAAGATATTAAATCAACAGATGAAGTAAAATTAAAAGATGATGAAATAATGTTAACAGATAAACTAGCAGAACTTATAGGAGCAAAGACAGGAGATACAATAAAATTAGATGGTATAGAAGGTAAAACAAAAGAAATAAAAATTTCAAATATAATAGAAAATTACATTTCACACTATGTATATATGTCTAAAGAATTGTATAATAGCTTATATGGAGATAATTATAGTACAAATGTGCTTTTTGTACGAGACAATGATTTTTCAAAAGAACAGGAAGAAGAAATTGCAAAAAAACTATTAGAAAGTGGAAAAATTTCAGGTGTTACATTAAATGCACAGACAATTGTTTCAGTAGATGATATGCTAGGATCTTTAAATTATGTTGTAATTATTCTTATTGTATCAGCAGGGCTTTTGGCATTTGTTGTTTTATATAATTTAGCTAATGTAAACATTAGTGAAAGAGTAAGAGAAATTGCAACAATAAAAGTGTTAGGCTTTTATGATAAAGAAGTTTATGATTATATTGCAAGAGAAAGTACTATTTTAACTTGTATAGAATTATACTAGGATTAGTAGGTGGATATTTCCTAAACTATTATATAATAGGAACATGTGAAATAGATATGTTAAGATTTGCAAAAGTAATAAACCCACTTAGTTATTTATATGCAATATTAATTACAATTGCATTTACACTAATTGTAAATTTAATTACATACTTTGCACTAAAAAAGATAGATATGATAAGCAGTTTAAAGAGTGTAGAGTAAAGATTTATAAAAAACTTTCTTACAAAACTAAATGTTTAATTAAGAAAGTTTTTTTGTGCAGTAAAATGCATTTTACAAGAAAATTAAGAAAGTAAATAAATACAAAAAAATATGAGGAGTATATCATCTTAGTTCTATTAAAATTTTCTTAATATAATTGCAAGCAAAAAAGAAGGTATGCTAAAATAGCCTAAGAAGGTGAAATAAGGTGAAATTATGAAAGAAAAGATATTAAGAATGGTAATGTTTATGATAATTGTTATTTCATTAATAGCGATTGGACTAATAATTTTCTTCAACATTGAAGATGCAAAAGTTTATGTTCCAAATAAGGCGGAATATTCAGCAAATATTGATGAAAAAAACTTTAATAGTAGAAAACTATTTATCATAACTCCAAAAAATATAGAGAAAAATGAAAAAGTAATATTATATTTTCATGGAGGCTCTTATATGGCCGAAGCAACAAAAGCTCATTGGAATTTTCTTGAAATGTTTCAAAATGATACAGGAAATACTATTGTTATGATAGACTATCCTTTAGCACCTAAATATACATATAAAGGAAGTGTTTAAAATAGTAGAGCCACTTTATAAAGAAGCTGTAAAAAAAAGTAGGGAAAGATAATCTGATATTAATGGGAGATTCTGCTGGAGGAGGACTAGCACTGGCATTGGCAGAATTAGCAGCTGAGCAAAATGAAGAATTGCCAAGTAAAGTAATATTAATTTCTCCATGGCTAGATACAAAGATGGAAAATGTAAATATTGACGAAGTACAAAAAATGATAGAGAATTAAATAAAGAAGCGTTAAAGCTTGCTGATTAGCATATGCAGGAAAAAGATGGAGAAAACAGTTATTTAGTAAATCCAATAGATGGAGACTTATCAAAAATACGAAATTTAATAATATTTACAGGTACATATGATATTTTAAATCCAGATGTTCATGTGTTAGAAGAAAAGGCAAAAAATGAGGGAATTAATGTAGAAATAAAAAGAATATGAAAAAGCATCACATATATGGCTAATAGACGAAAATAGCGAAATACAAAAAGAAGCATATAATGATTTAATAGAATGTATTAAAAAATAAAATAGGGAGATGAATTTTTATGGAAGATAGAAAATCTTTCATGGAGAAAACTAGATAATTCAGCAAAAATGTTTCCAATGTCTGCAGGAAAAAAATATATAGTACAAGTTTTTTAGATTATCAGCGCTTCTTAAAGAAAAATAGATAAAAATACACTAGAAGAAGCAGTTAAGAAAAACATTAAAAAAATATAAATCTTTTAAAGTAAAGATGAAAAGAAGGCTTTTTTGGTATTACCTAGAAGAAAAACTTTAAAAGAACCTATAATAGAAGAAGAAAAAAAGATTATCCATGCAAATATATAGAACCTAAAACCAATAACGGATATTTATTCAAAGTAACATATTTTGAAAAAAAATAAATATAGATATATATCATGCGTTAACAGATGGTGGCAGTGGAACAGTTTTTTTTAGAGAGATTATTTATACATATTTAGAATTAAAACATAAAGATGAATTTGAAAATAATGAAAGAATCGAAGAAAAAATAGAAGACTATATAGAAGATAGCTATATAAAAAATTATAATAAAAAACTAAGTAAAAGAGACCAATCAGGAAAAGCATTTGAGGTAAAAGGTAAAAAAATAAAGCTTGGTGCAATTTCTGCGATTCATGAAATTATTGATTTAGAAGATGTAAAAAAGAGAAGCTAAAAAATATCAAGCAACAATTACTCAATATTTAACCTCAGTATTAATTTATAGTATATATAATGCAAATTACAAAAATTCAAAAGACCAATAAAAACATGTATACCAGTAAACTTAAAAAATATTTTTCCATCAGATACAATGTCAAATTTCTTTTCATATATAACAATAGTTACTAATAAAGAAGAAATAACTAGCTTTTGAAAATTTGCTTGAATTTGTAAAGAAAGAATTTAAAGAAAAAACTTTCAGAAGAAGAAATAATAAAAACAATGTTAGCAAATGTGAAATTAGGAAATAATTTGTTTATAAAGTCAATACCTCTAATTCTTAAAAAATAATTGTAAGACTAAGCTATATGGAAATTAGAAAATACACAACAATTACATATTCAAATATAGGAAGAATTGGAATAATAGGAGATTATCAAAAATACATAGATTATTTTCTAATGCTTATAGCTCCAGAGCCAGTAGAAAAAATTAAATGTTCAAGTTGCTCATTTGAAAACAAAATGGTTTTTTACATTTACTTCAATACTTAATAGTAATAAAATAGAAAAAATTTTTTCTGTGAATTTTTAAAGAGTCAAAATATAAAAGTTGAAATAGAAAGTAATGGTGTTTTAGATGATATATCCAAAAGAAAATTAGTGCAAATAAAAGTGAAAAAATAATAAGAATATCAATGATTATCTCATTTGCTATTGCTGTGATACTTACAATAATAAATAAATTAACAAATCCAAGAGTTCCATGGGCGGCACTTGCTAACAGTGGTATTATATACATTTGGATAGTAGCAAGATATTCGGTAAGCCAAAATGTAAATATAGGAGGGCACGTACTAATTCAAACAATAGCAGTATCAATACTTACTTTATTTATAGATTATGAATTAGGATATAAGGGTTGGTCCTTAGGAATAGCAATACCAATAATATTAATAACTGCAAATGCGTCAATGTTATTGCTAAACATATTAAGTTATAAGAAAAAAACTTTAGATATGCAATGTATGAACTAGTAGTCTTGATATTAAGCATTTTGCCGGTAGTTTTTATAACTGAAAAAATGGTAGAAAATCCAACTTTGAGTTATATTTCGTTAGGCGTATCAATTATCAACTTAATTATAACTATGATAATTTCATTTAAAGATATAAAAGAAGCGGTAATTAGAAAATTTCATATGTAAAATTTGACTACATAGAAGAAATGAGGTATAATAAAGTAATGGTTAATTTACCATCTCCCACTTTTTGTGGGAACAATCGATGCTAAATAAAAGGAAAAAGGAGAAAAAACAGCTATGCAAGACAACAACAAAACTAACTTTGATGAAGAGAACCTGGAGTATTTAAGGAGTTATCTTGGAGGGGAAACAGTAGAAGATTTCCTTGCTTTTTTATGAAGAAAAAAAAGAGGAAAGGTCCGAAATTCAAAAAAAATGTGGAACTGGTAATGTCTTTCCTTATAACAATGGCAGTTGCAAAAGATAATCGGTGGTGGAAAAAGCCCCGACCCTCGCATGAGGGCTTATTATCAATCGCACTGCAAATTGTGGATAATTTCATATCCACAGTTTGAGAAGGACCTGGGGATACTGTTAGGCAGAAAAGTAAGCCTGGCTGAATTTATGGTAAGCCGGAAGGCTATCATGAAGGAAGTCAAAGAGGCATTTAATGCTCCTTTGGAAGAAAAAGGCAGAAGATTGATTTTAGGGGGCTGAGATATCAGCCCCGTATTTCTTATTACACAAACAAATACAAAATATGTAAATTTTAAATTATCCCCCTTTGTTCTTTTAAAACTATTGTAAAAAAGGACCAAATAGGATAAAATGTAAGTAAAATAGAAGAAAAAAAGAAAGGAGAGCTATTTTTGCAAGTTATATGTAAAAGTGAATATAAAACTAAAGAATATGCTAGTAAGTTAGCAAGCATCTTAAAAAAAGGTGATGTAATAGTTCTTTCAGGAGAATTAGGCGCAGGAAAAACAAAAATTTGTAGAAGGTTTACTTAGCTATTTTGGACTTCAAAGCGAAATTTCGAGCCCAACATTTACTATTGTAAATGAATATAAAAAATGATAAAATTAATATCTATCACTTTGACTTATATAGATTAGGAGATATTTACGAATTTGAAAATATTGGAGGAGAAGAATATTTTTCAAAAAGGAATATGCATATTTGAGTGGGGAGAATTAATAGAAGATATACTTCCAAATGACTACTTGAAGATATCATTTACAAAATCATCAGAAGATGAGGAGAGCAGAATACTTGACTTTGAAACCTTTGGAACCAGATTTAACGATATAGATTTTACTAACTTTGTAAATTAAAAATAGCAGGAAGGAGCAATATGAAAGATAAAAAATACATTAGAAATTTTAGCATAATAGCACATATAGACCATGGAAAGTCAACTTTAGCAGATAGGTTAATAGAACTTACGGGAGTTTTAACAAAAAGAGAAATGTCTGCACAGGTACTAGACAATATGGATATAGAAAAGAGAACGTGGTATAACAATAAAATCACAAGCTGTTAGAATGAAATATAAAGCAAAGGATGGAAACACATATATTCTTAATTTAATAGATACACCAGGACATGTAGATTTTAATTATGAAGTTTCAAGAAGTTTAGCAGCATGTGATGGAGCAATTTTGTAGTTGATAGTACACAAGGTGTAGAGGCTCAAACACTTGCAAATGTTTATTTGGCAATCGACAATAATTTAGAGGTAGTGCCAGTAATAAATAAAGTAGATTTACCAAGTGCAAGACCAGATGAAGTAAAAAAGAAATAGAAGATATAATTGGAATACCAGCAGAAGATAGTCCATGTATTTCTGCTAAGACAGGGGCTAAATGTAGAAGAAGTTTTAGAAAGAATAGTAAAGGACATTCCAGCACCAGAAGGAAATGAAGAAAAAGCCACTAAAAGCACTTATTTTTGATTCTATTTATAATGACTACAAAGGAGCACTAGCATATGTAAGAATAAAAGATGGAAAAGTTAAAGTTGGTGATGAAATAAAATTAATGTCTTCAGGAAAGAGCTATGTAGTAACAGAAGTAGGATATTTTGAGCCAGGAAGATATGAAGAAACAGACGAACTAAGTAGTGGAGAAGTAGGATATATTGCAGCAAGTATCAAAAGCTTAAAAGACTTAAGTGTTGGCGACACAATAACTAATAAAGATGAGCCAGCAGACGAGCCACTTCCAGGATACAAAAAAGTAAATCCAATGGTTTACTGTGGTTTATACCCAATGGATGGAAGTGATTACGAAAACTTGAAAATTGCACTTGAAAAACTTCAATTAAATGATGCGGCTTTAGAATATGAGCCAGAAACATCAGTAGCACTTGGCTCTGGTTTTAGATGTGGATTTTTAGGATTACTTCATTTAGAAATAATAGAAGAAAGATTAGATAGAGAATTCGACTTAAGTTTAATTACAACAGCGCCATCTGTTATATATAAAGTTTATAAAACAGATGGAGAACTTATTCAAATATATAATCCATCAGACTTACCAGAACCAGCTAAAATTAGTAAGATGGAAGAGCCTTATGTAGATGCCAGCATAATGGTTCCAAAGGATTTTGTTGGAAATGTAATGGGGTTATGCCAAGATAGAAGAGGTATTTATATAGATATGCAGTATCTTTGATGAAAAACAGAGTTACACTAAAATATGAAT
>VOFC01000963.1_pt1 | contig 14000 bp, 15 predicted proteins | sample 5384161 | NCBI WGS metagenome assembly VOFC01 (sample SAMN12384722, study PRJNA508395) | human gut metagenome | isolation source: healthy gut B | host: Homo sapiens | reverse complement strand
CCCTACGGCGCCGACCTGGAAAAGCACCTGCCGCCGCTCGAAAAGCGGATCGAGACCTTCAAACGCCTCTCGGATAAGGTAGGGCGCGACAGGGTGGTGTGGCGCTATGACCCGATCCTCACCAATGCGGCCTGCGACGTGGATTTCCACTGCGAGGCCTTCGCCCGGATCGCCCATGCCCTGCGGGATCATACGACGACCTGCATGCTGGGCTTCATCGACCATTACCGCCATGTCCGCGGCGTCCTCGGGGCGCTTGGTATCGGGCCCCTGCAGCGGGACGAAATCCGGCGGATGGCCGTGTCGTTCCGCCGGACGGCGGCCTCGACGCCCATCGCATTGAAGACCTGCACCGCAAAGGTCGACCTTCGGCACCTGGGCATCCCGGCCGGCATGTGCATCGACCGCGGGCTGGTCGAACGCATTGCGGGCTATCCGATCGCGGCGAAGAAGGATGCGAACCAGCGCCATATCTGCAATTGCGTCGAGAGCATCGACATCGGCACCTATGAAAGCTGTCTGAACGGCTGTGTCTATTGCTATGCCATCCGGGGCAATTACGGTACGGCGGAGTATAACCGCCGCAGGCACGATCCCCGCTCGCCGCTGATGATCGGGCATCTTTGCGACGACGATGTGGTGAAAGAGCGGCCGGTAAAAAGCCTCCGCAGCACGCAGCATACGCTGTTTTAACAGGACGGCGTCTCTTCGGGGGCGTGTTTCTTCGATATTTTCCCGGATAGCTCCCGGTATGTGCAGTTCATTATTTCATAGCGTTTTACTTCATGCGTCCTGCGGTCTTCCTGCACCAGATAGGCGCGTTTTGCCCACGCCTCGATCGTGAAATCGCATGCCGGCCCTTCCAATTTCAGCACGTGCGAGTCCATCAGGTTCCAGAAAATGAAGCGCAGCTTGTTGGCATAGCTTCCGTTTGCAAACGACATTTGTGCGCCTGTTTCGTCCTTAAAATAGACGCTGTTGAAATTTTCTCTTGCCCGTCCCATAGCAGTTGTGTTTAGTCGGTGCAAAGGTCGGAAGGTGTAATGACAAGTTTTGACACCGTTGCGTATTTTTTTGAATGCACGATGCCGGAATGGAGTTCTCAAACTATCGTTTCAGCACCTTTCGCAACCTGTCGAGCCCCTCGGCCAGCAATTTCCGCGGGCAGGCGATGTTCAGGCGGATGAAATCCCGGCCGGCCTCGCCGTATATCGCCCCGGGGTTTATGCGCAGTTTCGCCTCTTCGAGCAGCTTCGTCTCCAGCTCGTCGGACGTAAGCCCCGATGCCCGGCAGTCGACCCACACCAGATATGTCCCCTCCAGCGGCAGCACCGGGTACTGCGGCAGGTTGCGGTCGAAATACTCCCGCGAGAAGCGGTAGTTGCCATGCAGGTATTCGTTGAGCGCATCGAGCCATTCGGCGCCTTCGTCGTAGGCTGCGATCAGCGCTTCGATGGCGAAGGGGCCGATCTCCCCGGTTTCGTTGATCTGGAGCGAGTGCCCGATCCTTGCCCTCAGGGCCGCATCCGCCGCAAAGATGTTGGCGACCTGCAACCCCGCGAGGTTGAATGCCTTGCTCGGCGAGGTGCAGGTCACCGAGCTGCGTTCGAATTCCTCGCAGAGCGAGGCGAACGGCGTATAGCGGAATCCCGGCATCACCAGCTCGCAGTGTATCTCGTCGGCTACGACCACGACGTCGTGGCGCAGGCACAGCTCCCCGATGCGGTGCAGCTCCGCGGGCGTCCAGACCCGTCCGGCAGGGTTGTGCGGGTTGCATAGCAGCATCAGCTTCACGGCCGGGTCGGCGGCTTTACGCTCCAGGTCGTCGAAGTCGATCGTGTAGGTGTTGTCGCGGTATACCAGCGGGCTTTCGGCCGCCTGGCATCCGCTGTTGTGGATCGAGGTGAAGAAATGGTTGTAGACCGGCGTCTGGATCAGGACTTTGTCGCCCGGTTGCGTCAGGGCCTTGATGACGGCCGACAGGGCGGGGATGACGCCTGTCGTATGGAGCACCCATTCCGGCCGTATCTGCCAGCCGTGGCGGCGGCGGAACCACCCCGTAATCGCGTCGTAGTAGGCTTTCGGAGCCGTCGCATACCCGAAAATGTCGTGTTGCACCCGCCGCTGCAAGGCGGCTGCGACAGCGGGTGCCGTGCGGAAGTCCATGTCGGCCACCCACATGGGCAGTATGTCGGGATCGCTGTCCAGCTCCCATTTGACCGCGTTCGTCCCGCGGCGCGGGACTATTTCATCGAAATCGTATTTCATGCGGAATTGTATTTGCTCGTTTATAAATACGTCGGAGCCTCCCCGAAAGTTTCATTCCGGGTTCCGGTTTTGCACGGCAGGCAGGCTGCCGGCTTGCCCTCGCGTTCCGGCAGCGTACCCTTATGCTCGCCGATGTACCCTTATCTGCCTTGCCCTATCCGCACCGCCATGCGATGCGGGGAAACGAAAAACGAGGCAGTCGTAAACTGCCTCGTTTCCTGTTCCTTGCCTCTGGGGATTTCCTCTCCGGTTTGCTGGCGGTGCGTAGGGGACTCGAACCCCTGACCCCGTGCGTGACAGGCACGTATTCTAACCAGCTGAACTAACGCACCATGTTTGGTATTGCGAGTGCAAAGATACTATATTTTCTAAAACCTGCAAATAATTCCGTGATATTTTTTTTGCCGTTTGCCTGCCGTGTCCGGCTGTGCCGCCGCCGGATACGTGCCTCCGGGCAGGTGTGCTGTTCCCTGCCCCCTCCGGCCTGTCCGCTGCTTCCCCGCCTCCCGCCGGGGATGTGGATGGATTCTCCGGGGCCGGCGGATGTTTTTCCTTTCCGGGGTCGCCGGGCGGATTCTCCGGAGCATCCTATTGTTTTCCTTTCCCGGAACCGTAGGGTAGGTGTCCTTGGGGGACTTTCTTTCCGGCGTGAGCCCTCCCCTTGTTCCGGCAGGCGTACCCCCCTCCCTTATGCTCGTCGACGTCCCCTTATCTGCCTTGCCTTTTCCCCGTCCGCACCGGGGGACTCGAACCCCTGACCCCGTGCGTGACAGGCACGTATTCTAACCAGCTGAACTAACGCACCGTTTGGTTTATTGCGAGTGCAAAGATAGTGTAATTTTTCAAAACGGCAAACGCTTTTACGGCTTTTTGAAGAAAGAAAATTGTACGCTTCCGTAACTCCTTAATTGCCAGAACTCCTCGCAGGCCGAGAAATCCATTTTTTTCGAGTGTTCGAAGATGAAAATCCCCTCCGGGCGCAGCAGGTTGCCCTCCAGCACCAGTTTCACCACCTGTTCGCTGCCCTCCAGGTCGTAGGGGGCGTCCGAAAAATCACGTCGAACTGCTTGGTGCAGCTCTTCAGGTAGAGGAACGCATTGGCCTTCACGGGATAGAGGTTGCCGATGCCGAGCTGTGCCGCCGTCTGCCGGATAAAGTTGTAATGCACCGGGTTGATCTCCACCGATGTGACGCTCCGTGCTCCGCGCGAGGCGAACTCATAGCTTATCGACCCCGTCCCGGCAAAGAGGTCGAGCACGTCGCACTGCTCGAAATCCACCAGGTTGCCCAGCACGTTGAACAGGTTTTCTCCTTGGCGAAATCGGTCGTCGGGCGTGCCCGCAGGTTGCGCGGCGGGTTGATCGCCCGGCCCCGGTATTTTCCGCTGACTATTCGCATACGATCCGTTTGAAATAACCTTTCAGCAGCTTGCCGCACGCCTTGGCGTCGTCGCCGGAAATCCTGAGTTCGCAGCTTTTGAGCGCGAACTCCTTTTCGAGCCGTTCCGTGAAGTAGCATACGTCCGCCGTGTCCGGTGCGGGGATCACCCCCGCGAAGCGGAGGCTGCCGTCGTACACCTTAATATATAGGAGCCCCGCCGTGCGGTATGCCCATACGGTCGGTGTTCCGGCCTGCACCTCCCGGAGCAGCGGGGTGGTGTAGCGGATGCGGTCTCCCAGCTTCTCCTCCGCCTGCCGCAACGCCTCCCGGTGCGCAGCCATTACGGCGACGATCCCCTGCACGGGGAGGCTGCATACGGCGCGCTCTTCCGCGGCGGGAGCCATGCCGTTTGCCGCGAGCAGCGTCCCGGCGTCCCCGGTGCCGAGCACCTCCTCCGGGACGAGCATCGTCCGTGCCGTCAGCAGCTCCGCCTCCACGGGCTCCTCCCCCGGAAATTCCCCGTCGAGGCCGTGCGCCGAAAAAGAGTGTCCATCCAACGTAAGCTGAATGGACACCTTATTTGTAGCTTGCGGAGTGTTACTCCCAGTTACCTGCTTCATTGTTACCAGCTTCCATTGATCCGAACTTGACGCCGGGATAGCGGTTGAAGTTGTTCTCCTCGTCGTCGATGAGGTTGATCACCTCCTGACGGTAGGCCACCGTGTCGAGGAACATCTTGTAGGGTGCGCGGCACTCGACGATCGGGATCACGACCTTCGACTCGGTGGTGATGATACCTGCCTCCATAATGTACTGGGCCTTGTCATCGGTGCCGGGGATGTAACGCAACTGCGCTACATCCTGTTTCGAAAGGCGCTTGGGCGAGAAGATCGTGTCGATCACGGCGATCTTGAACTTCTCGACGTTCTTTTTTGCCCATCTTCTTCAGCTGTGCCATGGCTACGGAGTCATCCTCGTCGACGATCTTGCGCTCGAGTTCGAGCGTATCCTGCAGGATGAAATTCGCCAGCGTGTCGAAACTGCCCGTGAAACGCTGGTACTTCGACTTGAATGCGCGCTGTGCCGTACGGATGTCCTTGATGCGATCGATGACCTGGGCTTTCTTGGCCTTCAACTCGTCATCGAACTTGATCGGGGTCGAGATCTGGTCGTAGATAACGTAGACCAGCGCCACGATAGCTACAGCAAGAATGATTTGAGCGATTTTTTTCATTTTTTAAGCTAATCTAATATTTGTTTGTAATTTTGTACAAAATATAACACACGCATGTTCAGCACACGTATTGCGACCCAAATTTACGCTAAAATTTGTTTTGAAACAACTCCTGGGCAAAAAAAAATCATAGAAAAGTTGTCCGAATATCTCGCAGACGACGATTTTTCCCGGATTTTCGTGCTGAACGGGTATGCGGGTACGGGCAAAACGACGCTGATCGCGGCGCTGGTGGGGGCGCTTAAGGATTTGAATATCAAACCCATCCTGCTCGCCCCGACGGGCCGTGCCGCCAAAGTGCTGGCCCAATACGCTCAAGAGAAGGCACTTACCATCCACAAACGCATTTACCGCCAGCGCACGAATGCCGATTACGAATCGAAATATTCGCTCAACATCAACACCGAGAAGGGGGCGGTTTTCATCGTCGACGAGGCCTCGATGCTCTCCGACAGTCCGGGCGGCGGGGCGCTTTTCGGCTCCGGGTCGCTGCTCGAAGATCTCGTGCAATACGTCCGCAGCGGCCGTGACTGCCGCCTGGTGCTCGTCGGCGACAGCGCCCAGCTGCCGCCCGTCGGGGCCGATTGCAGCCCGGCGCTCGACGCTGCGTCGCTCGCCCGTTTCGGCGATGTCGAGTACGCCACGATGGACGACGTGGTGCGCCAGGAGGCCGAGTCGGGGATCCTTTTCAATGCCACGCTCGTGCGGTGCATGCTCGAGAACGGCATCCACGAAATCCCCCATTTCGAAATGGGCTTCCCCGACATCGAGGCGGTCGAAGGCGGGGAGTTCCTCGATAAGCTGCAGGATTGTTACGCCAGGTACGGCCGCGACGAAACCATCGTCATCACCCGTTCGAACAAGCGTGCCAACCGTTTCAACGAGGGCATCCGCCGCAACGTGCTCTATGCCGAGGAGGAGATCGAGAGCAACGACATGCTGATGGTCGTGAAGAACAACTACTATTATACCGGGCACACCGAAGACTGCCCGATGCACTTTATCGCCAACGGCGACATCGCGCGGCTCAAACGGCTGCGGCGCTACGAGGATTTCTACGGCTTCCGTTTCGCCGACGTCGTGCTCGAATTCCCCGACTACGAAGATACGGAGATCGAATGCAGGATACTGCTCGACACGATCGCCTCGGAATCCCCGGCGCTGACCCGCGAGGAGTCCTCGCGCCTTTTCTACGAGGTCGAGAAGGACTACCTCGACGTCAAAAGTAAAATCAAGCGCTTCAAGGAGATCCGCGAGAACCCGCATTTCAACGCGCTCCAGGTGAAATTCTCCTATGCCGTGACGTGCCATAAGGCCCAGGGCGGGCAGTGGAAGGCCGTTTTCGTCGACCGCTGCCTGTTCGGCGACGAGCCCATGACGCGCGACATGCTGCGCTGGCTCTACACGGCGCTGACGCGCGCCACCGATAAACTGTACCTCGTAAATTTCGACAATAAGTTCTATGAATAGCGAACTGCATCCCCTCGAACCTTTCCTGCCGGCCAACGCCCGGGTGCTGATGCTGGGCAGCTTCCCGCCCAAGCGCATCCGCTGGTCGATGGATTTCTTCTACCCGAACCTGCAAAACGACATGTGGCGGATCGTAGGCTACCTGGCCACGGGCGACAAGTCGCATTTCCTGATGCCCGGCGGCCGGAAATTCGACAAGGAACGCATCGAGGCCTTCTGCCGCTGCCGCGGGATCGCACTCTACGACACGGCGGTCGAAGTCATCCGGCTGAAAGACAATGCGTCGGATAATTTTCTTCAAGTCGTGCGCGAGGTGGATCTCGCCTCCCTGCTGGCGCGTATCCCGGCCTGCCGCACCCTCGTCACTACCGGCCAGAAAGCCACCGATACGCTGCGTGCGATCACGGGGTGCGACGAACCGGCCGTAGGCCAGAGCATCGGGTTCGAATATGCCGGGCGGGACATGCGGCTGTGGCGCATGCCCTCCTCGTCGCGGGCCTATCCGCGGCCTGTGGAGTGGAAGGCCGAATTTTACCGAAAAGTATTCGAAATGAATGAAATTCTGTAAAATAGAGTATCTTTGCGTAGCAAAAAAAACAAAAATAATTTCCATTCCCGGCTTGGTTTGAGAACCAAATTCTGTTATCTTTGTATGGAAATTACATACAATTTTTTATTGTGAACGCAGAGAAAAAAATAGACAAAAAATATGTCGAGACACCCTTGATGAAGCAGTATTACACGATCAAGGCGGTGCATCCCGATGCCATCCTGCTCTTCCGGGTAGGGGACTTTTACGAGACCTTCGGCGAGGACGCGATCAAGGCCAGCGGCATACTCGGCATTACGCTCACGCGGCGGGCCAACGGTTCGGCAACCTACGTCGAACTGGCGGGGTTCCCCTACCATGCCATCGACACCTACCTGCCGAAGCTGGTGCGGGCGGGCGAGCGCGTAGCCATCTGCGAGCAGCTGGAGGACCCCAAGCAGGTGCGGGGACTGGTCAAGCGCGGCGTTATCGAGCTGGTGACCCCGGGCGTGGTGCTGGGCGACAATATTCTGGCCAACAAGGAGAACGCCTTTCTGGCTTCGGTCTATTTCGGCCGTCAGACCACGGGCGTGGCGTTCCTCGACATTTCGACGGGCGAGTTCTACGTGGCCGAAGGCTCGGACAACTACGTCGACAAGCTCATTTCGAACCTCGCACCCAAGGAGATCATCTACCAGCGCGGTTACGAAGACCGCTTCTCCGCCGCTTTCGGGTCGAAGCATTACACCTACCGGCTCGACGAATGGGTCTTCTCGGAGGAGGTCAACCGCGAGAAACTCTGCAAGCAGTTCGGGACCAAGTCGCTCAAGGGTTTCGGCGTGGACCACTTCACCAGCGGCATATCCGCCGCCGGCGCCATCCTCTACTACCTCGAATTCACCGAGCACCGCGACATCGCCCATATCCGTTCGATTTCGCGTATCGACCAGGACGACTACGTGTGGGGTCGACAAATTCACGATCCGCAACCTCGAGCTGTTCTCGTCGAACGGGGGGCGCGAGAAGTGCAGCTTCGCCGATGTCATCGACCGCACGCTCACCCCCATGGGCGGCCGCCTGCTCAAACGGTGGATCGCCATGCCTGTCAAGGATACCGTGCAGATCAACGAACGTCTGGACGTAGTCGGACATTTCGTCGAGGATGCCGACCTGGCCGACACCGTGCGCGAGCAGGTGTCGCTGGTGGGCGATATGGAGCGTATCGCGTCGCGTATCGCCGCGGCGCGGGTCACGCCCCGGGAACTGGTGCAGCTCAAGAATTCGCTCTTTGCGGTCGAATTGCTCAAGGCGGCGCTCGAATCCACGGACGACGACCGATTGCATGCGCTGGCGGCGCAGATCGACCTGATGACCGACGTGCGCGACCGCATCGCGCGGGAGATATACCCCGATCCGCTCAACAACCAGATTCAGAAGGGCGGCGTGATCGCCGACGGCGTCGATCCCGAACTGGACGACCTGCGCCGCATTGCCCTCCACGGCAAGGACTACCTCCAGCGCATCCAGCAGCGCGAGAGCGAGACCACGGGCATTCCGTCGCTGAAGATCAGCTACAACAACGTCTTTGGCTACTACCTGGAAGTGCGCAACACCCACAAGGACAAGGTTCCCGAGAGCTGGATCCGCAAGCAAACCCTTGCCAACGCCGAGCGCTACATCACCGAGGAATTGAAGGAATATGAAGAGAAAATCCTCGGTGCCGACGAGAAGATGCTGGTGATCGAACAGCGCATCTATGCCGACATCATCGCCCACATAAGCCGTTCGCTCGCCGTGCTGCTGCGCGACGCCGCTGTCGTGGCGCGTGTCGATTGCCTGCAATCCTTCGCCCGCATCGCCTGCGAACGCCGCTATGTCCGCCCCGTGCTCGACGACGGCAAGCGCATCGACATCCGCCAGGGCCGCCATCCCGTCATCGAGACGCTCATGCCCGTGGGGGAGGAGTACATTCCCAACGACGTGATGCTCGACGACAAGGAGCAGCAGATCATGATGATCACCGGCCCAACATGTCGGGTAAGTCGGCCCTGCTGCGGCAGACGGCGCTCATCATCCTGATGGCGCAGATGGGTTCCTTCGTACCGGCCGCGTCTGCACATATCGGCGTCGTGGACAAGATCTTCACGCGCGTCGGCGCTTCGGACAACATTTCGCAGGGCGAATCGACCTTCATGGTCGAGATGCTCGAATCGGCCAGCATCCTCAACAACATCTCCGACCGCAGCATCGTGCTGCTGGACGAGATCGGCCGCGGCACGAGTACCTACGACGGTATCTCGATTGCCTGGGCCATGGTCGAGTACCTGCACAACCACCCGACGGCGCACGCCAAAACGCTCTTTGCCACACACTACCACGAGCTCAACGAAATGGAGCAGATGTGCCCCCGCGTCAAGAACTACCACGTCTCGGTCAAGGAGGTGGGCAACCAGATCGTCTTCCTGCGCAAGCTCGAGCGAGGCGGCACCGAGCACTCGTTCGGCATCCATGTGGCGCGCATGGCCGGCATGCCCCAGTCGGTCGTAGCCCGCGCCGAGGAGATCCTGCGCAACCTCGAGCTTGTCTACGGAAGCAACGAGATCGTCCCGAGCCGCAGCCTCAAAAGCCGCGGCAAGAAACCGTCGCCGTCGGTCAGGGAGGCTGCCGAGGCCGGTGCCCCGCAGAACATGCAGCTGTCGATGTTCCAGCTCGACGATCCGGTGCTGGTGCAGATCCGCGACCAGATCAAGGGGCTTGACATCAACTCGCTGACACCCATCGAGGCGCTTAATAAACTCAACGAGATCAAAAAGATAACAGGCATATGATCAAGCATCGCATCATGTCCGTGGCGACTTTGCTGGGCGGGTGATTTTACCGGCCATGTCGTGGCGCAAAGCCCGGAGGTGGCGCGGCGGCTCGATGCGAAATACGATGTGGTGTGGCCTGCGGTCGACGGACTTATAAGGGTCAATAAGGGCGGGTACCGTATTCCCGATTCGCGTATGAAATCCAACGGGAAATACGGGTATGCCGATACCCTCGGGCAGGTGGTGGTGCCGCCGGCCTACGACGATGCCGCGGATTTCGGCAACGGCCATGCCGTGGTCGGGCGGAAAGCCGGGGATGGCAGGATGCTCTACGGCCTGATCGACCGCTCGGGGCGTGTGGTCGTGCCGCTGGAGTGGGAGCGCTTGGGCGGTGTCCGTAACGGGGTCTGTGTGGCCCGCACCGGCACGGCCGCCGAACGGGAATTCTTGCTCGCCGATACGCTGGGCAATGTCCGCAGCCTCGGTTACGACTATTGCAGCGATTTTTCCAACGGGCTCGCCCGCGTGGGTGTCGGTGCCTATGTCGAGAAGGAAAACGTGGCGGGGATTACGCTCCGGGATGCGTACGAATTCTGCGGGAAGTTCGGGTATATCGCCCCGGATGGCGGAATCGTTATTCCTGTGCAGTTCGACGACGCCCGGGATTTCGCGCAGGACGGGCTGGCCCCGGTCGGCATTCAGGGAAAATACTATGTCAAATGGGGGTTCATCGACAAGTCGGGGCGACAGGTCGTGCCGTGCAACTTTTACAGTGCCGAGGAGTTCCTGGGCGACCGGGCCGTAGTGAGCAAGGTCGTTGCGGGCGGGAAATTGGCCTACGGCTATATCGACCGCAGCGGGAAGGAGGTAATCCCCTGTCAGTTCGACATGGCTTCGGGCTTCCGCTTTGCCAACACATGGGTCGGCATGGAGCAGGACGGCGAATATACCTATACGCTGATCGGCCCCAACGGGGAAACTGTGCTGCCGTTCCGTGTGGGCGATTTGCAGGACGGAGGAAAATACGGGCACGCGGCGGCCTCCATCTCCGATGCCACGGGGCGTAAACGCTTCGGGATCGTCGCCAATAACGGGAAGGTGATCCTGCCGTTCGAGTACGACCATATAGCTATTTTTTTTCGGAGTGGGATGCGGCGAACAACCGCTGGCAGGAGAGCGCCATGGGAACAAAGGACGGGCAAAATTTCAGCTTCGACATCTCCCGGCGGGGCGAGTAGCCTTTTCCGCCCCGGCGTGTTCCTTCCTTCCGGCATTCGGTTCCGCGGCAGGCGGGTGCTTTCTGTTTTGTTTGGCCCCGGGTACCCATGTGCAGTGACGGTTGGCTGCCGCAGCCGGCAAGTCGCAGCTGATCGTAGCCTTAGGGTGCAAAGCGGCTGCGGCTTGGATTCCGATTCGAAATAAAACCCCGGCGCAAAGAGATTGCGCCGGGGTTTTCGTTGGATATCCGTAAATTCCTCGGAGTCCCGTCCTGTTATCTCCTTTCCCATAATGCCGTTCTCGGGCCTTTCGGTCACCCGGTTGTCCGGCTACTCGTTACGCGCGATCAGCGAACTGATGTTCTGGATCAGCATCGCCACGGCCACGGAGTTGAATCCGCCCTCGGGGATGATGACGTCGGCATACTTCTTCGAGGGCTCGACGAACTCGTCGTGCATGGGCTTCACCGTGGAGGTGTACTGCGTGATGACGGACTGCATCGTACGGCCGCGTTCGCAGACGTCGCGCAGGATACGCCGCGCCAGCCGTATGTCGGCATCCGTATCGACATAGACCTTGATATCCATCAGATCGCGCAGCTCCTTGTTCTCGAAGATGAGGATGCCGTCCACGATAATCACCTTCGAGGGTTTCACGCTCACGGTTTCCGCCGTACGGTCGTGGTCGACGAACGAGTAGACCGGGTGCTCGATGGGGACGTTGTCCTTCAGCGCCTTGATGTGCTCGACGAGCATCTCCGTGTCGAACGCCTGCGGATGGTCGTAATTGAGTTTGGTGCGTTCCTCGTAGGTGAGCTCGGGATGCGCCTTGTAGTAGTAGTCGTGGCAGAGCGTCACGACGTCGTCGCCTACGAAGGCCTCTTGCAGGCGTTTGACGAGCGTGGACTTTCCCGAGCCGGTTCCTCCGGCGACTCCGATTACGGTAACTTTCATAGTGTCAGTCTGTAATATCGGTTATATAAAAAAAAAGGATCGCACCTTTCGCAAGGGCAATCCTTTTCCTTTTCATTATGCGTCGATATTTGCGTAATGCGCGTTTTTCTCGATGAATTCGCGGCGGGGCGGCACGTCGTCACCCATCAGCATCGAGAAGATGCGGTCGGCTTCGGCAGCGTTCTCGATGTTCACCTGGCGCAGGATGCGCGTGTCGGGGTTCATCGTCGTCTCCCACAGCTGGTGGGCGTTCATCTCGCCGAGACCTTTGTAACGCTGCACGTGCGCCCCCTTGCCGAATTCGGCGGTGATGGTGTCGCGTTCCTTCTCCGTCCAGCAATAGCGCTCCTGCTTGCCTTTCTTCACGAGGTAGAGGGGCGGGGTGGCGATGTAGACGTGGCCGTTCTCGATCAGCTCCTTCATCTTGCGGAAGAAGAACGTCAGCATCAGCGTCGCGATGTGGCTGCCGTCGACGTCGGCATCGGTCATGATGATGATCTTGTCGTAGCGGAGTTTCTCCAGGTTGAGCGCCTTGCTGTCCTCCTCGGTGCCGATCGTCACACCCAGCGCCGTGAACATGTTCTTGATCTCCTCGTTCTCCCACATGCGGTGCTCCTGCGCCTTCTCGATGTTCAGGATCTTACCGCGCAGCGGCATGATGGCCTGGAAGTTACGGTCGCGGCCCGACTTGGCGGTACCGCCTGCGGAGTCACCCTCGACGAAGAAGATCTCGGCGACGGAACGGTCGCGGCTCGTACAGTCGGCGAGTTTGCCAGGGAGCCCGGCTCCCGAAAGCACGGTCTTGCGCTGCACCATCTCTCGGGCGTGGCGTGCCGCGTGGCGTGCCGTCGCGGCCAGGATGACTTTCTGCACGATGGCCTTGGCGTCCTTGGGGTTCTCCTCCAGATAGTGGCCCAGGGCCGAGGACAACGCCTGATCTACGGCAGCCGAAACCTCGTCGTTGCCCAGCTTGGTCTTGGTCTGGCCCTCGAACTGCGGTTCCTGCACCTTCACCGAAACCACGGCCGTTCGGGGCTGACTGCGTAGCCCCTTGCCGCATGGCGTTCCCTCCGCAGGAGCTATTATGGCTTTTCAGACTTGAATCCATCGACATATGGCTTTTCTTGAGAGACTACCGCAAAGGCTTGCCTTACGAGTTTGTTGGCGACTGCAACAACCGCCACTTTTCCCGGCTTGCCGTTAGAACGCAATCGGTCAAAACATTCCTTGCATTCGGCATTGCATCGCAGAGATGCCATGGCAGCTATATAAAGCTGACCACGTAAGGAAGAATCACCGTTGCGATTGATGTGACCTTTGACATTGACTGACGTACCGGATTGTTGGTAAGTAGGAGATAAGCCCAAGTATCGGGTGAGTTGCTTGGCATTATCAAAGTACGTGAAGCCTCCCGTAGCCATTATCAAGGCTGCCGCCAGCGTGACACCGATACCTTTGATAGAGATGAGCAAGTCCATCTGTTTCTTGTACTCGCATTGTGCCAAAACCGCCAGTTCCTCCTCCAAGTTCTTGACTTGCTTTTCAAGGAAAGCGATTGTCTTTTCAATAGCTTTCTTGCACTTGGGGTCGAAGAAGGGAAGTGCTTCCATGGAACCTTTCAAGTTACGGGTGGCTATAAGTTGCTTCTTGAGTTGACGTATGACTGTCCGTTTCTGCTTCAAGGTGAGAATGGCATCGCTACGAAGCCTATAAGGGGCAGGCTGCATCTTCTCTCCGTAAAGAGCTATCAGACGTGCATCCGTTTCATCCGTCTTGGTGACGGAAAGCATCACACGGGCGAAATTCTTTATCTTGAGAGGATTCTCCAAACTGACAGTGATTCCCACTTGCGAAAGAAGATAGACGAGCAGGGAACTGTAATTGCCGGTTGCTTCCAGCACGCAATGATGCTCACTGGCTGACAAGGTTTGAATGAACTCATGAACGCCTTTGGTAGTGTTCTTGAATGTTTTGGTCTTGCTGCTCTTGGCAGAAGAATAAGCAACTACGAAAGTCGCCTTGCTGACATCAATTCCAACGTAGGTCATAGTCTTAATGATTTATTGAACGACAACATCTGTACATCGTGAGCCATCATTGCGAATACGGGGTCGAAAGCCCATTGAACTATCCGGTTT
>VOFC01000861.1_pt1 | contig 14000 bp, 21 predicted proteins | sample 5384161 | NCBI WGS metagenome assembly VOFC01 (sample SAMN12384722, study PRJNA508395) | human gut metagenome | isolation source: healthy gut B | host: Homo sapiens | reverse complement strand
AGGATGATCACCGGAATATTAATGATCGCCATCACTCCCATTAACACATCTGAGATATTCCAGAGCATGGACATCTCCATTCCGGCTCCCATGAATACAACAAGCGCACATATCACACGGAATGCCATCATGAAATGCCGTCCGGGCTGACTTTTATGAATATATGTCAGCAGATTATCGCAGTAAAAGCAATTGCCGAGCAGTGTTGTAAATGCAAATAATACCATAGACACCGCAATAAATACAGGGCCAAACGTTCCAAGTGATTCCTGCAATGCAGCCTGTACCCAGGGCGCTCCTTGCAATGCTTCCGACGGGGCTACCCCGGATGACATACACATCATAGCAGTTGCCGTACATAATAATAAGGTATCAATGAACACCGATAACATCTGAACCAGTCCCTGCTTGACCGGGTGCGTGACATTTGCCGATGCAGCCGCATTTGGTGCAGAACCAATCCCCGCTTCATTTGAATATAATCCCCGGCGGATTCCCTGCATCATGGCAGATCCGGCAAATGCACCAAAGATTGCCTGAAAGTCAAATGCTTCCCTGAAAATCGTTGCAAACACATCTGGAATATATCTGATATTGATCACAACCACGATCAAAGCCACCACAATATATGCCACACCCATAACCGGTACCAGCATCGAAGTTACTTTTTACAATACGTGAACCGCCGCCCAGCAGACACCATCCTGTCAGAACTGCCAGAATCCCTCCGATGATCCACGGTGTCACATCTGCATGATAAAAAGAAAATCCTGCAAATGTAGACTGCAGGTTATAAGATGCCAGCATATTAAATCCAAATGCATATGTCGCGATCATGGCAATACAGAATGCAATTGCCAACGGTCTGCACCGAAGTGCAGCCTCTATGTAATACGCCGGTCCTCCGTAACATGTTCCGTCCTCACCCTTTTTCTTATAAATCTGCGCCAATGTACTCTCCACGAACGCGGATGCGCTTCCAATAATTGCGATCACCCACATCCAGAATACGGCTCCAAATCCCCCGATACAGATTGCAGACGATACGCCTACGATATTTCCTGTTCCAACTCTCGATGCAGTGGAGACCATCAGTGCCTGAAAAGAAGAGACTGCATCTTCATCATCCGGTTTCTCCATTACCGCTTTGCAGGCGCTGCGAAACAGCCGCACCTGCGGAAATCTCGTCCGAATCGTAAAATACACACCAGTTCCGATTAACATAATGACCAGCAATTTACTGTACATGAATGAACTGATGCTGTCAATGACCATACTTAACATACTTGTATTTCTCCTTCTTGTTTTATTTTCCATATAAATATACAGTAAATCCATGCATTTGGAAAGAATAATTTATATACATTAACACTGGCACTTGTTTCCTCTTTGTTTTGATTTTATGGTACAATTACAAGAAGACAGCCTTTGCCGGCTGTTAATATCTGTTTAAAAACGGAAAAAAGGAGAATCACATGCAATTATTAAAATCACTCATTATATTAATCGTCGGATTTGTCCTGTTGATCAAAGGTGCCGACTTCTTTGTAGAAGCGCAGCTCTGCCGTAGCAAAGCGGCTCCGGATCCCTTCCATGATTATCGGCATGACCATCGTAGCCATGGGTACCAGCCTTCCGGAATGTGCAGTCAGTGTAACTGCTTCCCTGACCGGCAATAATTCCCTTGCCATCAGCAATGCGGTTGGCTCTAATATTTTTAATCTGCTGGTAGTATGCGGTGTCTGTACTTTATTTGTTCCGCTTGCCGTTCAGAAAAGTACTTTACAGAAAGAATTCCCATTATCTATCTTCTGTGCAGGACTTTTTACTGCTGCTTGGATATCTGGGTATGACACTCGGACGAATCGATGGAATTCTCTTTCTTATAATATTTACCGGATATCTGCTCTGGATGATCCGCTCAGTCAAAAGAGCACGCCGTACAACAACACCTGATGCTATTTCTTCTATGCAGGAAGAAAGAATCTCTTTTCCGAAGAAGAGATTGAACAAGTTACCTCACATATCAATCTCCTTCCGGCATGGAAATGTCTCATTTTCATTCTTGGAGGTATGATCGCGATCAAATACGGCGGTGATTTTGTCGTCGATGGAGCCTCTGCGATTGCAGTCCGCCTGGGACTCAGCCAGACATTGGTCGGACTTACCATTATTGCCATGGGTACAAGTCTTCCGGAACTTGTCACTTCCATTGTTGCCGCCAGAAAAGATGAAGTCGATATGGCGCTCGGAAATGTCATTGGTTCCAATATCTTTAACATTCTTCTTGTACTCGGTGTTGCCGCAGCAATCAGTCCGGTGGCTTTCGCCTGGGATAACATGATCGACATTGCTGTCCTGATTGTGATCAGTGTGATAACTCTGATCTTTGCATGGACTTCAAAAGAACTCAACCGCAAAGGAAGGAATCATCATGCTTATCTTATATGCTGCCTATATGGTATATATCTGTATCCGGTAAAGCAGTGATTTCATTATGAAAGGATGAACCTATTATGAAAATTGTATTTTTAGATGCCAAAACAATCGGGGACGATATTGACCTGTCCGGATTTGATTCACTTGGTGAAGTTACCAAATATAACTTTACCACTCCGGAAGAAGCACCTGAACGGGTCAAGGACGCAGACGTTCTGATTATCAATAAAGTTCCTGTTAACGAACAGACAATCCATACCGCAGCGCATCTGAATCTTGTCTGTGTTACTGCTACCGGAACCAACAATCTGGATAAAGACTATCTGGATTCCCACAAAATTGCCTGGAGAAACGTTGCCGGTTATTCCACAGAAACAGTTACTCAGCATACATTTGCCATGCTTTTCTATCTGCTTGAAAAGCTGCGTTATTATGACGATTATGTAAAAAATGGAAATTATATCAATGACACCTGTTTTACTCATTTTTCCGAACATTTTTCAGAAATCAATGGCAAGACGTGGGGAATCATCGGACTTGGCGCGATCGGACGCCGCGTTGCCCAAATTGCAGAGGCGTTTGGCGCTCATGTAATCTATTATTCTGCTTCCGGACAACCTGCCCAGAACGGATACACTCAGGTTGATCTTGATACACTGCTTACTACTTCAGATATCATCTCTGTCCATGCTCCCTGAATGAATATACTGAAAATCTTCTGGATAAAGATGCATTTGCAAAAGATGAAAAAATCCTGCATCTTTTGAATCTCGGACGTGGACCGATCGTTGTAGAGCAGGACTTATATGATGCTTTGATAACAGATGAGATTGCTGCCGCCGGTCTGGATGTCTTATGCCAGGAGCCGATGAGTGAACAGAATCCACTTTTTCAGATCAAAGACAGCCGCAAATTGTTAATTACACCACATATCGCATGGGCTGGCATTGAGGCGCGCATACGGCTGATGGACATTATTCTGAATCAGATCAAAGACTTTTTTTTGAACTGTAATCACATCGTACTTCCCGGAGGACTGACATGACAAAAGAACTATACATACAAAATACAAAAAATACGATATTTATTTTATCTTCTTATGTCCGGCATACTCGTCTGGTTTCTCATCCTTCAGGCATTCGGGACCAACGAAAGAGACATAAACGAAGTGTCCGGTATGCCAGTTTACCATGGTTCGTTCACCTGGCAGAAATCCGACGGCAGTTCCGAAAAAATTACCGTTCCTGGACGATATTCCGTATCACCGGAAGATACTATGATAATCACCTCTACGTTACCGGAAGATTACGATAGTAATACCTTAGCTGTCCGTTCTTCTTTACAGAGTGTACGCTTTTATATTAATGGGAAACTTCGTTCCGAATACGACACCAAAGATACCAGACTTGCAGGCAAAAAATTCTGCGAGCCGTTATGTTTTCTGTAAGACATCTGATGCAGATGCCGGTAAAGAACTGCGTATCGAATTACGCACCAATACCAAACAATACTCCGGTGTTGTCAATACGGTATATTGCGGTGATAAGATCGATATATGGGAATTCCTGTTCACACAATACGGTATGGAAACAATCACTGCATTTTTCCTGTTGTTTGCAAGTGTGATAACCATTATCTTCAGTATCATGCTCGGACTTATCTATCATACCAAATTCGACATGGAATATCTTGGATGGTGCATGCTTATGGGATCAATCTGGATGCTCGGTGAATCAAAATTTCGCCAGCTTCTGGTTCCGCACTCCTCCGCACTTGCCACTCTGTGCTTTATTATTCTCATGCTCTCCCCTCTTCCGGTACTCTTTTATGCCGATCAGGTACAGCATAGAAAATACCGCAGGCTCTATCTTCCGATAGGCTGGCTTGCAATTTTTAATTTCATCATCAGTACCATTCTGCATCTTACAGGAATTGCTGATTATATCGAGACGCTTTTTGTGTCTCATACCATCCTCCTTCTTACGGTATTTGTAGTGCTGTTCACATTTGCACTGGATATAAAGAAAAAAAAAAGCACCGGAATCTGCTTGCATTCACCGGACTGCTTGCTGCTACTATCTCTGTCATGATCGAAGGGATCTCTACTTATTTTGTTGTATCTCTCTCCGGTATATTTGTCGGAATCGGTATGATGATTCTTTTCTCTTTAAATGTGCTTCGCACCGCAGAAAATATACATATGATGGAACTCCGGCGTCAGAAAAAAAGAACTGGCCAAACGGAAACGTCAGATTGAGAAAGTATCCCCAGATGATCCAGACTCTTTCTACTACGATTGAAGCAAAGGATGAATATGCCCGCGGACACTCTCACCGTGTTGCTGAATATGCCGCTCTGATCGCCGGTGAACTGGGATGGAATTCCGAAGAGATCATGAATCTGAAATATGCAGCACACTTACATGACATCGGTAAAATCGGTATCCCGGATATGCTTTTGAACAAGCCTGCCCGCCTTACGCCGGAAGAATATTCCGTTATCAAAGAACACACCGTTATCGGCGCCGAAATTCTAAAGAATATTACTCTGATCCCTCATGTTGCCGAAGTTGCCCGTTCACACCATGAACATTATGATGGAACAGGTTATCCGGACGGACTTGCCGGAGAGGACATTCCGCTTTCCGCCCGCATCGTAGCTATTGCCGACAGTTACGATGCCATGAATTCCAAGAGGATCTACCGAAATGCACTTCCACCGGAAAAGATCTTTGAAGAAATTCAGAACAACAGAGGACTTCAGTTTGATCCAGATCTTGCAGATATCTTCCTGGAACTGCTTTTCGATGACAGAGTCCATATCTGTGAACACTGTGAATTCTCAGAGGATGATCCTGATGTCACTGCCAATGATGGTTTCTATGCTGGTACAGGCGCTTTATAACATCGTAGACAGTATCTTCGTAGCAAAATTATCAGAAAATGCACTGACTGCTGTATCGTTAGCCTTCCCGCTTCAGACACTTCTGATCGCGGTAGCTACCGGTACCGGCGTCGGTATGAATGCCCTCCTGTCAAAATCACTGGGAGAACATAACTTTAAAAAGGCGAATAAAATTGCTGATAATGCAGCATTTATCTATGCCATCAGTTACATTGTATTTTTAATCCTCGGCTTTACGATCGTAAGACCTTTCTATGCAAGTCAGATTGGAAACGCAGATGTCGAGATCATGGAACTTGGAATTGATTACCTGAGTACGGTTATGATCTTTTCCTTTGGTCTGTTCACACAGATCTTCTTTGAACGGTTTACTGACTTCTACCGGAAGAACTATCTTCAGTATGACTTCTCAGTTATGTGGTGCGATTACAAACATTATCCTGGACCCGATCATGATCTTCGGACTTCTCGGATTCCCGAAGATGGGAGTAACCGGAGCTGCCGTTACCACCGTCATCGGACAGTGCGTAGCTGGCATCGTAGCCGGAACCTGCAATCACAAATATAACCTTGACGTATCATTAAGTTTCAAAGGCTTCCGACCGGATATCCGTCTGATCGGACACATTTATGCAGTTGGTATTCCGTCTATTATTATGCAGTCTATCGGATCAATCATGACCTATTCGATGAACCGCATCCTGATCGAGTTTTCTTCTACCGCAACTGCTGTATTCGGTGTATACTTCAAGCTTCAGAGCTTCTTCTTTATGCCAGTATTCGGTCTGAACAACGGTATCACGCCGATCATTGCTTACAACTATGGTGCACAGCAGAGAAATCGTATGATCAAGACGATCCGGATCAGTCTGACGACTGCATTCTGCCTTACTTTCATTGGATTCCTCTGCTTTGAAGGTATCCCACAGGTATTACTTGGAATGTTCAATGCGTCTGATGCCATGCTGAAAATCGGTGTTCCGGCACTTCGTATCATCGGTATCCATTATCTGATCGCATGGTTCTGCATCATTGCCGGTACCGTATTCCAGGCACTTGGCAAAGCAGTATTCAGTATGATCGTATCCATCATGCGTCAGCTGGTTGTGCTGATCCCTGTCAGCTTATATCTTGTCTAAGATTGGTGGCTTACATATAGTGTGGTGGGCTTTCCCGATTGCGGAAGTGATATCATTTATTGTGTCTACGGCATTTTTAATCAAAATTTATAAGACAATTATTAGTAAGATTCCGGAAGGAAAATTATAAAATAAGAAGCGGAAAAAGTATTACATTCACAACTTTTTCCGCTTCTTTGTTTTTCAAAAAGATATTTCCCGAAATTATTTTTTACTTTTACAATTCACAATATAAATTCCCACACAAACAAAAATCAATGCAATCAGACTTCTCGCATTAAATGCCTGGCTTACTTCTCCAAGAACCAGTGCCGATAACACCACACTGCAAAGTGGATTGACAAATCCAAAAATTGCTACTTTTGACACTTCATTATGTGCCAGCAGAACTGACCAAAGTGTATACGCTACAGCCGATACCATTGCCAGGTAGAGAATCAATACTACTCCTGCGATCGACATATGATCCAAGTGTCCGCCCATCAGGATTCCGACTATGAACAGCAACACACCTCCCATGAAGAACTGACAACCGCTTAAAATAACCGGTGATACTTTTTGGAGAAAAAATATTGATCAGTACGGTTGACGCTCCATAAGAAAACTGCGCGATCAGCACGAAGCCTTCTCCTGTCAGCCTGAATCCCATGTCCATAGAGCCGCCTGCCATGTTGATGATCACGACTCCCGCAAATCCGAGGATGCAGCCAGCAAGTTTTCTGCCTGCCATCTTTTCATTTCTTACTAACAGACATGCCATTAAAATTGCAATAAAATTGCCTAGGCCTGTGATGATCCCGCCTTTTACACCGGATGTATGTGCCACTCCGATGTAAAAGAAAAAAGTACTGGACGAAGGTCTGAGCAAAGCAAACTGGGATAACATACTTGAATATCTTTCCGTCCGGAAGGACAACTCTTTTTCCCGGATGGATGCGAACAGTAATACCAGAATTCCCGCCAGTGCGAACCGGATACCGGCAAAAACAATCTGACTTGCGGTGTCCGCTGAATCAACGGCAAGAATCTGGTAGCCTGTCTTGATCACTGGAATTGCGCTGCCCCATAAGATGCAGCAGACACACGCCAGAGCTGCGACTACCCATGTTCTGGTTAATATATTTTGTTTTTCTGAAATTTGCATTTGTGACATTTCTTTACTCTCTGGAATTCTGGTTCTATTTTTCAATCTCAATCTTCTCTTTCAGCACGACACATCCTGCCATATCTCCGATAACGTTAACGCAGGTTGCACCCATATCGCAGAGTGTGTTGATGCTGATATAAACACCCATAACTCCTGCAGGCAGACCTGCCATGGTTGCAAGGGCTGCGAAGGATGCGATGGCACCGCCCGGGATTCCCGGTGTTCCGACTGACAGAAGGACGTTCGCCAGAAGGATGATGATCATCATGGAAATGCTGACATGCACGCCGCATGCATTTGCAAAAGAACATGATCATAAAGGACATCAGGATCGATACAGCATCCATGTTAACCGTTGCTCCAAGCGGGATCGTGATACTTGAGATCTAGTTCGGAACTCCAAGTTTATCTTCGACACAGCTTTTACTCAGCGGAATGGTAGCTGAACTTGAGCATGTACCAAATGCATTCAGTGCCGCCGGCATGATCGCCTTAAAGAACTTCACCGGACTTGTCTTGCCGAGAATGCTCACTGCGCCGCCATATACGATAAATGCAAATCCAAAGAATGCGACATATAAGATAATCAGCTGCGTAGCCAGTGATACGATCGTCTTTGTACCATTCGCCTCTACAACCGGAACGATCGTACAGAAGACTCCGATCGGTGTGAAATACATCACCGTACTGATGATCTTCAGACATGCTTCATTGCAGGAATCGATGACCTTTAATAATGGCTCACCTTTTTCTCCAATCGCGATCAGTGTGAATCCCATGATCAGCGCAAATACCAGCACCTGCAGCATATTACCTTCTGCAAATGCGGATACCGGGTTAGACGGGATCAGTCCCTTAATCGTATCAAGAATGCTGTCCATCTTTGTTGCCTGAATATCTGATGTTGCCATCTTAAAGCTAACGCCTTTTCCCAAGACAGATCAGTCTCGGAATGATCAGTCCAACAAAACTTGCGATTGCTGTTGTGCACAGGAAGAACAGCATTGCCGCTCCTGTGATCTTACCTGTCGTCTTGGCACTTCCGATGCTCGCAATACCCATTACGATCGAACAAAATACCAGTGGGAAGATCATCATATTCAATGCACTCATATAGATACTTCCCAGTACACTTGTTGCAGTCAGAACCACGTTAAACCGTCCCGCCAAAAACAGTCCGGTCAGGATTCCGAGGATCAGTCCGACGAAAATCGCACCGGTGATGTGCTTTCTGTACCACTCATAAAAACTCTTCATTCGTATGTACTCTCCTTACTCTTTCAACTATAATATAACGTCTATATTTTACGAGATTAAAGCACTCAAAGTCTTCCGCTTCTGAAATTGAGTCTTCTCATTCTGCCCATGTACTCAATGTTGACTTTTAACCGGTTCCATCAACATGAATCCATCCGCCTGTTACCTTTCCGAACCGATAACAGGGAAATATCGGATGATATCCGGTATTACCTTGGACGGATTCATTTTCTGGATGGTACCGAACCGCCAGAAGAAGACCGTATCAATGCTCTTGTATCCAGAATTTCTTATTGGATTCAAAGCAGTGAATGGAACAACAATGCCCAACCGGTCGTTCAGGTTCAGAGCATACACAGTACCACCCCTTGTACACAACACAAATTTTGTTGGCCGGGCATCTGAACTTAACGAAATATACCGTTTACTTCATAGCGACAACAATAAATTATTTTTATGCGGAACCGGTGGCATTGGAAAAAGTGAACTTGCCAGACAATATGGACTGAAATTTCAGAACGAATACCGAACCATTCTCTGGTTCACTTACAACAGTACGCTGGAAGATATGATCATCACAGATCAGTTTCTTCTCATCCATGGTCTGGAAAATGAGAAACAAGACCTTACAACTCCTCAGGCACGGGAAACTTATTATTATAAAAAGCTGAATTATTTAAAAGAACACTGTGATAAACGTACACTTCTTATCATCGACAATTTTGATGCCGAAGATGAACGTACACAGGAACTTCTGGAGGGACCATATTCTGTAATTTTCACTACCCGCATCAGTCGTGAAAAAGATGGATATCAGGAACTTTCCATTCATCCAATGGACAATCCGGAAGATCTTATTGCTTTGTTTCAGAAATTTTATAAACGTCCTCTACAGTCTGGCGATGATATGATTCTCTTGCAGATTTTTTGATAAGATTGCCCGTCACACCTACGGCATCGAACTTCTGGCCAGACAAATGCAAGCCTCCAGAATGTCCCCTGCCAGTATGCTGGACTTTTTCAATGGAAAAGAAACTCCTGCCTCCAGACGTTCTCACATAGTAATGGAACATATCCTGAATATAATGACAGATTTGTTCCACCTGGGCAGCCTTACAGAAGAGAAACTCTCCATCTTGAAAAATATGGCACTTCTTCCGGTAGAAGGTATTGAAACAGAGACTTTTTTTGACTTGACAGAACTAGATGATTTTATGTTGATAGATGAACTGATTGATTCCAGTTTTATCCAGTATAATTACATTACCGATGTGATATCCCTGCATCCGCTCATTGTCAATACCATTCAGAAAAATGATCCTGATTTTGTAGATGACTGCCAGATTTATATCCAGAATCTGACCAGACAGCTCTCATCTTTTACACATTTGAAGTCAACGGAAAAGCGTACCCTGCTCTCACTTGCGGAAGCTTACTATCTGAAATGGTGCAGTCCATCCCGCTCTTTTGATATTCCATTCATGGAACATCTTGCGGAAGCTTATGCCGAATATTTTATACGAGACAAAAAGTATTGCCATCATGAAACGGCTTCTGACGCTGAATCCGAAGCCACTGAAAGCCAGCTGGTATCACTACTACATTTCAAATCAGCTGCGCTGCCTTGAACAATATGATGGACTTTCTTCTGAAGCTGCGTTGTCCCTTTCCCTACTGAAAGACCTTCCGGATTCTTTAGAAAAGAAGCAGCAGCTCTCCAGAAGTTATTCTATGATGGGATGGGCAAAATATCATACGGATGACTTTGAACAGGCTTTTTCTTATTTTGAACATTCTCTGCATCTCCGTAAAGAAACGCTTTCAGACGACAATGTGCTGATCGCCTGGGCATATTTCAACAGTGCCAGTGTGCTGACTAAGATGAAAGAGACAGAAAAGGCCATTCAATATTATGAAGAAGCCATCAGGCGTTTCCTGCGGATTAACGAGATTGGTATCTGTGTACCTGCCTATATCTGTATCGCAGAAGCCTATCTTGATTTGAATGACTGCACAAAAGCTACGAATGCGTTGGAGCAGGCTTTTACTTATGAATATGAATATTATGGTGAAGAAAATTGCCGGAAATACTGGCTTTATGATATCAAATCTAAGATTTTGGAAAAGCAGGGTAAAAACGACGAAGCTGCCGAATACCGGCGCTGGTCTGAAGAAGAATATAAGAAATATATTCAGAGTCGCGAAACATAACTTCCATGTTGCAATATAAAAACTATTCTCCCCAGCATAGCTGGGGGATTAAACTTTTCATTCACTCTATATTACTGTGCATTTTCCTTCGCAATCTTTCTCCAGTTCAGGAAGCCGTATGTAGAATTCATAAAGTTAATCGACTTCATAATAATAATCAGAAGTGCGGATGAATCACCCTGCATAAATACCATGATCCACATCACAATTGACAATGCATTTACGATTGCCCACATTGCCCACTGCTCAGAGAAACGAAGCAAATACAGGAAACTTGCAACGACAGATACTACCGTTGTCAGGGAATCCATGAATGGAAGATTTCCGCCCAACCACTTCAGGATCTGCATGTAACCTAATACACCGGCAATTGTTACAACTGCTGTTGTGATCATAATCTTTTGGTGTCATGGTACGGAATTTAACTTCTCCGCCCTTGGTCATATTCTTCTTCCATGTGACAATTGCAATCGCACTTACCGGAATCGAGTAGATCAGGTTGTACATAACCTCTCCGTAAAGCGGAATTCCCATACAATTGATCGCATACAATGCACTGTTGATGATTGCAAAGTACAGACCAGCCACTTTGCCCTTCGCTCCCAGTACCAGGTTCAGGCTGCTTGTCAGTGTCATGATCAGCATGAATGCGCTTTCCTTCTGGATGCCCCATGCAACTGTCTGTACGATCAGCACGAATGCCAGCCACGTTTTTTTTTTTCCAGCTCCAATCTGAAAAAAAAGTTCTTGATTTTATTCATTTTCCCATTCCTCCGAAATCTTTTGAAATTCCTCGTAATCCATAACCGGTCCGAATGTACCCACGACCGCTGATGCCACATGGTTGGCAAGTCTTACTGCAGCTTTTACTTCCATTCCCTTGGAAAGTCCTGCGATCACTGCGCCGATATGGCTATCACCTGCGCCCACTGTATCTACAACTTCCGTTTTGAACGGTGCCACTTTCTCCATCACATTTCCGTCATAGAACATTGTTCCGTCTCTTCCGAGTGTAACAAATACGGTATTCTGACTTTTTGCGAAAATATCTTTCACTGCATCTTCTACCTGTTCCCGACCGGCGTAGTTCTTGGCCTCCGCCTCATTAATATGAAGCACCGGACTTAATGCCATCAAGCTTTTCCATCGTCTCAGGTTCGATCTCTGTTATCATCGGTCCCGGCGCAAAAAAGATCTTCTTTTATCTACATCCGGTACATTCTGCAGCCAGTCGGCGATAATCCTGCCACTGTTTCCACACACCTGATAACCGGCAATGTAGATATTCTCATTATATCTGCTCATGTCAATCCGGTCAAACCATTCTTTTTGAAATGGCATTCCGCTCCTGAACAGTAATAAATGTCCGCTCGCCGTCCGTTTCTACCAGACTTAAGCAGTATCCATTGTCCTCACCCGGTTCTTCGATCACCGGTTCGTATCCTTTTTTCTTTCATTCCTCTGCGGATGATATCTGCAAATGATCCGGTTCCGACCGGTACACACAGATCATGTTCACATTGCAGGTTTCGCAAAGTATTTGCCACATTATAGGCACAGCCGCCAACTACAGTCTTTGTCTCCCTGCATGGAATATCTTCCCCCACTTTCGGAAGCCGGTCGATCTTCATCATAAGATCAACGATCGCCGCGCCGACTACTAACGTCCGCATCCCGACAACTCCCTTCCCTTTTCAAGAATATTAATATACTCCTCAAAATCTGTCTCCGGGTTTCTGAACTCTTAAAAAGTTCCGTGTATTCCGGATTGATCTTGAGTATCCGGTAAATGCCCCACAGATTGCAGTTGCCATAGCTCCGATGGTGTCTGTGTCTCCTCCAAGATTCGCACACATCAGGCAGCATTCATTCGATCCCGTGTATAATACGCAATGGAAATCGCTGCCGGAACAGATTCAATAATTCCAACTCCTGCTCCAATTACATCATAGATTTTCTTAGAAAATGCATCTTCATCGTCTGCATATTCTTTTGCAATCTGAACACCAATCTTCACACGTTCCGCAAGTCTTGGACTGAATGTCTCACATCCCTTTTCATATCCGGCTTCTTCTACCGAAAGGATATCGCTTAATACCTGCTCAAAATCATCATTTACGATTGCAGATGCCACGCCTTCTGCGATCATGGCTGCTCCGGCAATTGTTACATCACTGGTATGTGTTGCCTGCGACACACCGTATACATAATCGATCAGTTCGGTTCTCTGATCCGGTGTAAATAAGCATCCGATCGGTGCAATTCTCATAGAACTTCCGTTGGATAACGCTTTATTTGTAATCGCACTTGCATCCACGCCGTCACGGAAATTCGCTAATGCTACTTTTGATGTCGGTCCGAGAATGTTATTTTCAAATGCATTTTCCTTCTCTGCCCACTCTAACATACGTCTTGCGATGTCTGCCGCATCTGGTTTATAATCTGTCGCTTTTAATGAATCCAGAAGTACCAGGGCCTGGCCTGTATCATCTGTGAACTGCGCTTTGTTGTAATTGAATGCGACGTCATTTTCCTTCGGTCCGTCGATAAATCCTGTGATTTTTCCTCCGAAGAACTTTCTCGCTCTTTCACGTCCCCACAACTCTGCCGGCATGCCCATCGCATCACCTAATGCCATTCCATATAATGCTCCTGCGATCTTGTCTCTTAATTCCATTGTCTGCTTCCTCCAAGTACATCTTGATAGCACAACTTGTATTGTTTTTGTTAGTTCATTCTATCCTTATGTTTTTTTCAATAACGTTTTCTATTTTTACACTTTTTTTGGTGAAATCGTCAAGAATCTGAGCGAATTTATTCGTAAAAGGAATGATATTTTTGTTAAAATTGCCAACAACAGCTTTTTCAAACGCATAGCAAAAAACCCCTGAAATCACCGTCAT
>VOFC01000818.1_pt1 | contig 14000 bp, 14 predicted proteins | sample 5384161 | NCBI WGS metagenome assembly VOFC01 (sample SAMN12384722, study PRJNA508395) | human gut metagenome | isolation source: healthy gut B | host: Homo sapiens | reverse complement strand
CATTTTAATAGGAGGTAAAAAAATTGGCTACTACAAAATATTACGGAACTGGAAGAAGAAAAAATCATCTGTTGCTAGAGTATATTTAGTACCTGGAACAGGAAAGATTACAATCAATAAAAAGAGATATCGATGAGTACCTTGGTCTTGAGACATTAAAAGGTATTGTTCGTCAGCCATTAGTTGCAACTGAGACAGTTGACAAGTTCGACGTTCTGGTTAACGTTCGCGGTGGCGGATACACCGGCCAGGCTGGTGCAATCCGTCACGGTATCGCTCGTGCACTTCTTCAAGTAGATTCAGAGTACAGACCGGTTCTTAAAAGTCTGCTGGATTCTTAACACGTGATCCACGTATGATCGACTGCTCAGACTATATCAAAATGGTTCAAAAAGCCCGGAAAATCAAGGTTTTCCGGGCTTTTGCTTATACCTAAATGAGCTGATATGGTTTGACCAAATTTGGCAAAACGAGAGCCGTTTTCACCCAATTTTTAGTGGTTAAATATAGGACAACCGGCAAAAATGGGGTCAAAAAACGGCCTTAGTGGTTAAAAAATAGGACAACCAGAGAGCAATTTCGGGGGTATTTTTGAGGGTGATTTGGCACTCTCAGACACCGGATTTTTCGCTGGAGAGTTTGGCATAATCTGACCAAATCTGAACAATTAAATACGATTCTAATGCAGGCACTCAGTAACAAATAACTGGGTGCTTTTTTTGTTTCAGAGATTCCGGCATTAGAAAGGGCCGTCACTTTATGATTTTGAAGTGGCGGCTTTTTCTATTTCCAGAAGCAACAGCAACAATTAGAAATGAGGTGAAGTCAATGAACACGCAAATCATCGCCATCGCCAACCAGAAAGGCGGCGTTGGCAAAACAACAACCTGTGCCAACTTGGGAATCGGGCTGGCAAAGGCCGGAAAGAAAGTGCTTCTGATCGACGGGGATCCACAAGGAAGCCTGACAATCAGCTTGGGAAATCCGCAACCGGACAAGCTGCCATTTACACTGTCGGATGCAATGGGCAAAATTCTGATGGATCATCCTATACGCCCCGGAGAAGGTATTCTGCATCATGCAGAAGGCGTTGACCTGATGCCTGCGGATATTCAGCTTTCCGGTATGGAGGTTTCTCTGGTAAACGCCATGAGCCGTGAAACGGTTTTACGGCAATATCTGGACACACTGAAGGGACAATACTCCCATATCCTCATCGACTGCCAGCCCTCCCTTGGTATGCTCACAGTTAATGCGCTGGCGGCTGCGAACAGGATCATAATTCCCGTTCAGGCAGAGTATCTGCCCGCCAAAGGGCTGGAACAGCTTCTATCTACGGTCAGTAAGGTGAAACGGCAGATCAATCCAAAGCTCCAGATTGACGGTATCCTGCTGACGATGGTGGATAACCGCACCAACTTTGCCAAAGAGATTGCTGCTTTGCTGCGGGACACCTATGGAAGTAAAATCAAAGTCTTTGGAACGGAAATCCCCCATTCTGTCCGGGCAAAGGAAATTAGCGCAGAGGGAAAAAGTATTTTCGCCCATGACCCTGGCGGCAAGGTGGCAGAGGGGTATCGAAATCTGACGAAGGAGGTGTTGAAACTTGAAAAGCAGCGCGAAAAAAATAGAGCTGGCATCGGTAGATGATCTGTTCTCCACCGAAGAAGGCCGTCAGGATGCAAAGCTGGAAAAGATTCAGGAGATTCCGCTGTCTGAACTGCATCCCTTTAAGAACCACCCATTCAAAGTCAAGGATGACGAAGCCATGATGGAGACCGCAGACAGTATCAAGCAGTATGGCGTTCTGGTTCCGGCGATTGCCCGACCGGACCCGGAGGGCGGTTATGAGCTGGTAGCCGGACACAGGCGGCACAGAGCCAGTGAGCTGGCAGAGAAAGAGACCATGCCGGTCATTGTTCGGGATTTGGACGATGATGCCGCCACCATCATCATGGTGGACAGCAACTTGCAGCGAGAAAGCTTGCTCCCAAGTGAAAGAGCCTTTGCCTACAAGATGAAGCTGGATGCCATTAAGCACCAAGGAGCCAGGACGGATTTAACCTCGGCCCAAGTTGGGCCGAAGTTGACTGCGGCAGAAAAAATCGCGGAGAACAGTCCAGATAGCAAATCACAGATTAAAAGATTTATCCGTCTGACCGAGCTGATTCCCGAACTGCTGGATATGGTCGATGAAAAGAAAATTGCCTTAAATCCTGCTTATGAGCTGTCCTTCCTCAAAAAAGAACAGCGGGATTTGCTGGATGCGATGGACAGCGAACAGGCTACCCCTTCTCTTTCTCAAGCCCAGCGGCTCAAAAAATACAGTCAGGAGGGGCATCTGACCTTCGATATGATGCGTGTCATCATGGGTGAGGAAAAGAGAAGCGATCTGGACCGAGTGACATTTACCTCTGACACCTTGCGGAAGTATTTTCCTAAGAGCTATACGCCCCAGCGGATGCAGGAGACCATCATCAAGCTGCTGGAGGCATGGCAGAAAAAGCGTCAGAGAGACCAGGAACGATGAAAGGAGCCGCCTATGAAAGATATTTCAGCAAGGGAGCTGAAAGGACATAACATTCTTGCTGTGGAACGCTTTAAGGACAGCACCCGATGGATGATTGAGTTTGTTGTTCTACATCCGTGCAGTGCTTACGGGAGCAGAGGTGATGAAATGCGTCTGTTTCTTGCAGAGGACAGCTATCAGAACGCTCTCCAAGATCATCAGCGCCGGAAAATCAAAATCAAGCGGTATGCCCGTGTTGTTGAGGGACACATTCTCGACTTTAAGCCGGGAAAGAAATGCACAAGAAAATATAGAGAAAGTTGAACGCCACAATTCTTTGATTTAGGATTGTGGCTTTTTTTGTACCCAAAATTCGGAAGGAGTGAGGTCGATGGCCGTTTTTCGCATTGAACGGACCCGTGATTATACCGTGATGAGCAATCATCATTTACGAAATGCAAACCTGTCGTTAAAAGCCAAGGGGCTGCTTTCCATGATGCTGTCTTTGCCAGAGGACTGGAATTACACCACCCGTGGTCTTGCAAAGATCTGTAAGGAGGGCGTGGATGCCATAGGCGCTGCGTTGCGGGAATTGGAGGCCGCCGGTTATATTGTACGGCACAAGCTGCGTGACCGGCAGGGACGCATCAGCGATACAGAGTATGGGGAGCTGGAGCAGTACCGAGCTTCCAACAATGTAAATCGCCAATGCAAGGAGTCCATTGAAGCGGCGGTGCGGGAACATTTCGACGGAATGTATCTCAGCCACGATGCGGCAAAGGGTGTGATTGAGACCTATGGCATGGAGCGTGTATCTATGGTTCTGTCTAACACGATCCAGCTTCAGGACTGGGATGGGCGCTACTCCCGACGCAACAAAGAATGGGCCAAGACCATTCCTAATGATAATCCCGAAACCGTCCGTTGTGGTTATGCCTTAAACAGCCACCCTGCTGTGCTGGATGGTTTTATTGATCTGGTGCGTGAAGAACAGCAGCGCAGCCGTACCCAGAGAGAAAAACTGGAACCGTCCGTCCCTCAGTACGGGATAAGCTCAAACAGGAGCTGCCCGCCCATAAGTCTGCCGCCCCAAAAAACGGGAGCTGGAGCGATAACCATGGCAAAGCGCAAGCGGGATGTGCCGGTTTTGTTTTGGGTGTCCGCAGAAGAACTGGAACTGATCCATCAAAAGATGCAGCAATACGGGACAGAGAATTTGAGCGCTTATCTGCGGAAAATGGCGCTGGATGGTTATGTGGTCAAGCTGGAACTGCCAGAGCTGAAGGAGTTGGTCTCCCTGATGCGCCGAAGCAGCAACAACTTGAACCAGCTGACCCGCAAAGTGCATGAGACCGGGCGGGTTTATAATGCTGACTTGGAGGATATATCCCAGCGGCAGGAACAACTGTGGGAGGGTGTGAAGGAAATCCTTACCCAACTCTCCAAACTTTCATAACAGGGATAGATACTCCATTTGCGGAGGGAGGAACGGCGTTTCTTCGCCGCACCTTCCTCCGCTTTTTCTTTTTTGTCTGTATCCTTGTCTTGTGTCTGTCCGTACCGGATAATATGAGTAGAATAAGAAGCGTAGCAAAGGAGTGAAAACAGATGCTGACCTTTGAAAGGGTGCTGGAGATTTTTGCGGATTACCTGACCGCAGACGAGACCATAGAAGTTTATATCAGCCGCCATGGATGTGTAAGAGTTGAATTTGACCAAGATTTTCACTATTGCTCTGGCGAGGTGTGCCATACTCCCAAGGAACTGTTCAATCTCTTAGCTGATGATTACCGGACTTATCTGGAGATTGAACTGACCAAAGGAAAACGGGAAGTGACAGAAGATGATGAGAGAAGAAGCGGATGCCCTGTGCAAACGGCATCTGGAGCGTTGGAGGGAGGAACTGGAATGAAGATTTTGAAATGCTTGCTGATGATTGTAACTGCACCGGTCATTTTGGTGTTGACGCTTTTTGTCTGGCTCTGCATGGGGCTGATCTACATATCCGGTCTGGTGCTTGGTCTACTAAGCACGGTAATTGCTCTGCTTGGCGTGGCTGTGATTATTACCTATTCCCCGCAGAATGGTGTGATTTTGCTGGTTATAGCTTTTTTGATTAGCCCGATGGGATTGCCGCTTGCGGCGATCTGGCTGTTGGGTAAGGTGCAGGATTTGAAATTTGCGATCCAGGATTGGGTGTATGGGTAAATGATGCGAATAAATCTGGAATGAAAAGAAGCAGGACAATGGGAGATGAGACCCAATGCCCTGCTTCTTGGTTATTTGGAATGAACGGTAGTGTATTCTGGTTTTTGCTTTTGGGTTTGTCTGGAAACATCATTTCAAGTTTACCAGAAGATAATAAAGGCTTGAGGTAATATTTGCTGAAGTGAGAACGGCTGGAAACATCAATATATGCTTGCATTTCATCTCGACTTTTAGGGTCTGCACAAAATTCCAATAGCAAGTTTTGCTTGCTGATCACAGATGTATCATGTGCGGCATCATGTGCTGTATCATGTGCGGAAGCACCGCACATGATGTAGTTTACATTTTTCAAGATGACTCTGAAATCTGTCGCTGTTGAGGAAAATTCGGGCTTATATGCCTCTGTGTATCCAGGCAGCTTTTCGGTTTCACTGACGATTTTGCGTAGGCCACTTCCACGGCGTTCCATGTACTTCATGCGGTGGAACAGGTCAGCAATCACAGGGTTTCGCCGCATGGAACGGATACTGTAAATATCGTATTCCTGAATTGAGCCGCCGCCAAACATACCGCCCGGAGATGTGATTTCCACCCGATCATCAAACATATCAATGTGGACTTCGCTGCCAAGCACAATATAATCACGATGGATGAGAGCGTTGACAAGAGCCTCTGTTACAGCTCGTTCAGCATAATCCGGCTTGTCTACCCGATACTGAGCTTCTTTGACAAAACGGACTTTGGAATTATTGCGAATAAATTCACTGCCGCTTTTCAGTAAATAAATCAAATTCCCCTCGTATTCCTTATCATCCAGCGCATCATCAAAGATAGAGCCTTTTTCCAAGCCATTCCACCGGGTACAGAACATACGGGAGTTATAAACCGTGTGCTGATCGGTCATGAGCTTTCCGGCATTGGTCAGGAGTCCATTTTTATCAGTCAAACCAAAGGAAACATAATCGGATGGCTCAAAGCGGAGACCGGTCCGTTCCAGATAGGTTGCTTCCAGAAGTGTAAAGCTGTAATCCTTTTTTACCGCGTCTGTTGTTAGGGTATCAAAGGACTGATTGGTTCCCTTTAAGATCAGTTCATTCACAATGTAATCAGGGGCAATTACGCTTTCATTTCCAACACGGATATATGCTTCCATTACGCCGTCTGCCTTGTAATAATATGGGGTGCTACGGCCGGGAGAAACCTCCAGAGCTAACAGGTTTTTACCATCTTCCTGCAATGGCTTTAAGATAAACTGCGGTAATGGTGTGATACGTTCTTTGATTAAGCGGCTGATCGCTTCAGCATCCTTTTGAACATCGGACAAGCCGATAGGCTCCCGGTCATCAGAGACTCCGAAAAACAGAGTGCCGCCGATCCCATTGGAAAAGGCACTGACACTTTTTAACCAGCTTTTTGGCTTTTTTGTTTCGAGAGCAACTTTGAAATCACATTCCGTTGCTTCGGCAATGAGCTGTTCTATCATAAAATCCCTCCTTTGAGGTTGTAGAATGTTCTTTTTTATTATACCCAGCGGAGAAAGTTATTGCAACGATAGAAGCAAAGAGTTCAGCGAAAACAAAAATATTTTGAGAGGAGGGCCTTTTATGGCAACTACAAGAATCATGCCGCTTCATGTCGGCAAGGGCCGCACAGAAAGTCGGGCAATCAGTGATATCATCGACTATGTAGCAAATCCACAGAAAACAGATAACGGCAAGCTCATTACCGGCTATGCGTGTGACAGCCGGACTGCGGATGCAGAGTTCCTTCTGGCAAAGCGGCAGTACATTGCCGCTACCGGACGAGTGCGCGGCGCGGATGATGTGATTGCCTATCATGTGCGCCAGTCCTTCCGCCCCGGTGAGATTACCCAGGAAGAAGCAAACCGGCTGGGCGTAGAATTTGCAAAGCGTTTTACCAAAGGCAATCATGCCTTTGTGGTCTGCACTCACATAGACAAGTCGCACATTCATAATCACATTATCTGGTCATCGGTCAGCTTAGAATATGACCGGAAATTCCGAAACTTTTGGGGCAGCACCAAGGCGGTTCGCCGGCTAAGTGACACCATCTGTATTGAGAATGGACTGTCCATTGTAGAGAATCCGAAACCTCACGGAAAGAGCTATAACAAATGGCTGGGCGATCAGGCAAAGCCCTCTCACCGAGAGCTGCTTCGTGTGGCGATTGACAACGCATTATCACAAAGTCCTGCTGACTTTGAAGAACTGCTGAAGCTGTTGCGAGAATATGGTTGTGAAGTCTCAAAGCGCGGAAAATCGTATCGACTGAAACTCTCTGGTTGGGAGAAAGCCGCCCGCATGGACAGTCTGGGCGAAGGATATGGATTGGAAGATTTGCGGGCAGTTCTCTTAGGGAAGAAAGCACATATCCCGCGAAAGAAAACAGTCACACAGGCAGAGCCGCCGAAGGTCAATCTGCTGGTGGACATTCAGGCAAAATTGCAAGCTGGAAAAGGTGCTGGCTATACGCGATGGGCTAAGGTTTTTTCAATCTGAAGCAAATGGCGCAGACCATGAATTACCTGTCAGAGAATAACCTGCTGGAGTATGCGGTTTTGGAAGAAAAGGCTGCGGCTGCCACGGCACATCACAATGAGCTTTCGGCGCAGATCAAAGCGGCTGAAAAGCGCATGGCAGAGATCGCTGTTCTGCGTACTCACATCGTAAATTATGCCAAGACCCGTGAGGTTTATGTAGCATACCGCAAAGCGGGTTACTCTAAGAAATTCCGGGAGGAACATGAGGAAGAAATTCTGCTCCACCAGGCTGCTAAGAATGCCTTTGATGAGATGGGCGTCAAGAAGCTTCCCAAAGGTCAAAGAGTTACAGACGGAGTACGCGAAATTGCTGGAAGAAAAGAAAAAAGACTTATTATTTATCGCGGCCACGGGAAAATGGAATATCTATGCTATTCTAAAAAGAGCGATTTCCTTTTCAAAAATGTGAAAATACCTCTATCCTATTTCTACAAGATTTTGAATGACTACTTTGAGGCCGGTGAGATTGATGTCTATCAGAAAAAACTACTGGACGGCATATCAAAGGTGAATATTACTCCCTACATGGAACACATTTTTGCGGAGATTAAAGACTTTACGCAATATCGTGGCGGGTTGGGATACCTGTTTCTGGAAAGCAAGGTCTTTGAGTTGCTGTCGGTATATTTGAGCGAGGTCCTGGAGCTGAGTATTCTCGCATCAACCTATGTTGCAATTTCCAGAAGTGACCGGGATTCCATCATAGAGGCAAAGAGAATTATTGACAGTCAGCTCGCTCTGGCTCCGAGCTGTGGGGAATTGGCGCGGCAGGTCAATATAAGCACTTCAAAATTGACAAAGGGCTTTTCCTCCCTGTTCGGAACATCAGTTCATGCGTATATTATCGACCAACGGCTTGAAAAGCGGCAAGCCTACTGTTAGAAAGCAATTTGAATGTCAGCCAGGTGGCTATGCTGGTGGGATATTCAAAAGCGAGCAATTTTGCGGCAGCCTTCAAAAGGAAATACGGAGTGAATCCAAAAAACTATAAAGCAGAAGTTACGATTGGATAAACGAAAAAATACTGATTTTGGGTAGAATAAAATTGGTTTTGGGTTGGAATCGTGGGCGCAAATTGCTATTATAAGTGGTGTGGTTAGAAACAGCTAACTGCACCACATTTTCATTTTCTCAGAGATAAGGAGGATACTGGTATGAGTTCCCAGAAAAAAAGTTCCCGGCTTGAGGGAAAAGATTTAATTACTATCGGCATCTACACCGTCATCTATGTTGTCATCGTCATGCTGGTGGCGATGCTTGGCTTCATCCCCATTTTTATTCCATTGATGGCGGTGCTATGCCCTTTGATTGGTGGCATCCCCTATATGCTGTATGTTACAAAGGCTAAAAAATTCGGGATGACCGCAATCATGGGTTTCCTGATTGGCCTGGTCATGGTGTTCTTTGGCAACGGCTATCTTACTATGGTAACTGGTCTCGTTGGCGGCCTGTTGGCTGATGTGATCCTGAAAAAGGCGGACTACAAGAGTGCGAAAAGTACAGTCCTTTCCTGCGGTGTGTTCAGCATTTGGGTGTTTGGCAACTTTGCTCCCATTTTCCTGAACCGTGAAAGCTATATGGTAATGCTGACCGAAGGATACGGTGCTGAATATGCAGCTACCCTTAATACATATATGCCTATGTGGATTGCGCCTATTCTACTGGTTGCCTGCTTTGTGTTTGGTATTGTTGGCGGTCTGATTGGAAAGGCCATTTGTAAAAAGCACTTCCAGCGTGCTGGTATTGCATAATGGCGCGGGAAATTCTACTCAGCAAAAAAGCAGAAACGGGCCTGCGGCTTGATCCGCGTACAAAGCTGTTGCTCATCTTCATCATCAGTATTTTTGTCATGGGAGGGACAGGCGGAGAAGCTATGGGGCTGATCCGCCTTGTTCTTTGTGCGGTTCCGGCTATATTGCTGCTTACCTCAAAACAATGTGCAAAAGCGGTGGGCTATATTGCTGTGTTTTCTGTTTTTTATGCTGTTCAAATTTATGTTTTGCCGCACCTTACGGGAATATTAAATTTCCTCGTTCTGTTTACAACAGGATTCTTCTGCCGAATCCTTCCCAGTGTTGCGATTGCTGCCTATGCAGTGAAAACAACAACTGTCAGTGAATTGATTTCCGGCATGGAAAGAATCCATATGCCCAAAGAGGTGACGATTCCCCTTAACGGTTATGTTCCGCTTCTTTCCAACTGTCTTTCAGGAGTCAGAAGCAATTAGTGACGCTATGAAAATGCGAGGGATTAAACTTGGAGGGAAAAAATCTTCAAAAATATTGGAGTATAAGCTGATCCCGATGATTACCTGCTCCGTGAAAATCGGTGAGGAACTTTCCGCTGCGGCAATTACCCGTGGTCTCGGCGCTCCTGTCAAACGCACAAACATTTGTCAGCTTAAATTCAATTTTGCCGATGTGGTGCTGATCTTGTTTTGTTGCTTTGTAGTGTTTTGGGCGATTGCTTCCCCGATAATTTCCGCAGGAGGGATTTTGCCATGATAGAGTTTCAAAATGTTTCTTTTTCTTATGGTGAAGAATCCAGCGGCGGAGGGATCAGAAATGTCAATCTCACCATAAAAACAGGGGAATTTGTTTTGCTCACGGGAGAATCTGGCTGTGGGAAAACAACGATTACCCGGTTGGTAAACGGGCTGGTGCCTCATTATTACGAGGGCAATTTAGAGGGCGATGTCTTTCTGGACGGAAAAAGCGTATCAGATACGCCGCTTTATGACTTAGCAGCTATGGTGGGATCTGTGTTTCAAAATCCCAAAAGCCAGTTTTTCAATGTGGATACGGATAGTGAATTAGCCTTTGCCTGTGAAAATTTAGGCTATCCCCAGGAGGACATCCTGAAAAGGATTGGCCGGACAGTTTCCGATTATCATATTGAAAATCTGATGGGGCGAAGCGTGTTTGCTCTGTCCGGTGGGGAAAAGCAAAAAATAGCCTGTGCTTCATCAAGTGTATTGCTGCCGGGAATTATGGTTCTTGACGAACCATCTTCTAATTTGGATATGGCTGCCATTGATGACTTGCGGCAGGTCCTGAGTCTCTGGAAAAAGCAGGGCAAAACAATTCTGATTGCAGAACACCGCCTTTACTACCTTCACGATCTTGTGGACCGTGTACTATATGTAAAAGATGGGGAGATTGAACGGGAATACACGCCTGCTGAATTTGACAGTTTATCGGATAGCACTCGAAAAGAAATGGGGCTGCGGCCGTTTTCTCTCTCGAAGCTGAAGCCCGCTAATCAGTATCAGGCGCATACAACTAAACAGATGGAATTTCAAAATTTCTGCTTTGCGTATAAAAAGCAGGAACCGGAAAGCCTCCATATTCCGAGTGCAGAACTGCCCATTGGAGAAACGATTGCCATTATCGGTCTAAATGGCGCTGGAAAATCTACTCTGGCCCGCTGTGTTTGCGGGTTGGAAAAGAAATGTGGCGTCTTGCAAGTTGACGGGAAAGCCCTTGATTGGAAAGCCCGGCTTAAACATTGCTATATGGTAATGCAGGATACCAGCCATCAGTTATTTACCGAAAGCGTGACAGATGAAATCCTTCTGAGCATGGACGATGAAGATGAGACTGTTGTGGAGCAAATCCTTGAACAGTTTGATCTGCTGGAATATAAAGACAGGCACCCGCTTTCTCTTTCCGGCGGGCAGAAGCAGCGAGTAGCGATTGCGTCTGCCATTGTGAGTAACCGGGAGATCATTGTGTTTGACGAACCAACCAGCGGGCTTGATCTCAAACATATGCGGGAGGTTGCGCGGAGTTTGAAGTCACTCGCGGATCAGGGCAAAACGCTTCTTGTTATTACGCACGATCCGGAGTTGGTGATGGCGGGATGCTCTTATGTAGTCCATATGGAAAAAGGGCAAATCAAAGAAAGCTATCCATTGGACGAATCCGGCAGTAAAAAGGTTTTGGATTTTTTCCGAATCCGCCAGTGAACTTTAGAAATTATGAATGTCAGGGCCGCCTTGACTGAATAGAAAGATAATGACAGGAGGCCGCTTCACTTTGGCGGCCTCCTGTTTTTGAAGCACAGACAGTACGGCTCAATATAAGGAGGACTTATATGTTCAAAAAAATCTTTGAGTACGCAGGGCCATATAAGAAAAATATGTATGCGGCCACGGTGGTCGTACTGGTTAGCGTTCTTATGGGCGTCCTGCCCTTTGTGCTGGCCTATCAGGTCATTTCGCCATTGGTTATGGGCGATTCTGTTGAGACAGGATTTGTTTTATTGCGTGTTATAGGGGTTTTGTCCTGTCTTATTTTGCAGGCGATTTTGTATGGATGGGGATTATCAATTTCTCATAAAGCCGCATATAACACATTGCTTCGGCTGCGGGTATCTCTGCAAGAGAAATTTGAGAAACTTCCTCCTTGGCATTGTGGAGGAAAAAGGAACAGGAACAATCAAAAAGCTGTTTGTTGATGATGTGGACAGTCTGGAATTGCTCCTTGCCCATTCTGTCCCGGAGGGTATCGCAAATTTATTGATCCCGCTGGTAATTTACATTGCCATGTTTTGCGCGGACTGGAAACTGGCTCTTATGTCTTTGGCCTCTATCCCTATCAGCCTGCTCTCTATGGTTATTATGTACTCTGTTGGAATGAAGCGTATGGGACCGTACTATCAGTCTGCACAGAAAATGAACAATACAATCATTGAGTACATCAATGGCATGGAGGTTGTCAAGGTTTTCAACCGGGAGAGTGAATCTTACGAGAACTTCCGCAAGGATGTAACGGACTATCGTGATTATACCCTGGCATGGTATAAGGCCGCCTGGCCCTGGATGGCGATATACGGAAGTTTGCTGCCCTGCACTGTTATTTTGACTTTGCCTCTTGGGGCGTGGTTTGTTCTCAGTGGCATAAGCACTTTGCCTGATTTGGTTTTAGTCCTCTGCCTTTCACTCAGCATTGGGATTCCTCTCCTGAAAGCACTGAGCTTTATGGAGACGATTCCGAATCTGAATTATAAGATTACAGCACTTGAACAGATGTTAAATGCGGCACCGTTAAAAGCTGCTGAAGATGATTTTCACGGACAGGATTTTAACATTTCTTACGATCATGTTTCCTTTGCATATCAGACGGCCCAGCCTGGCCCGGATGGAAACCCGATAATAGCGGAAAACGAAGTCCTCCACGATATTACCTTTGTGGCAAAGGCAGGACAAAAAACTGCCCTGGTTGGTGAATCCGGCTCTGGAAAGAGTACCCTTGCAAAACTGTTGATTCACTACTACGATCCGCAGAAAGGGAGCATTTCCATTGGAGGGCAGAAACTATGTGATATGAGCCTTGAGGCACTGAACAGCCGTATTTCCTATGTGGCTCAGGATCAATACCTGTTTAACACCTCTCTTCTGGAAAATATCCGTCTTGGACGGCTGGATGCAACAGACGAGGAAGTAATGCAAGCAGCAAAGAAAGCTCAGTGTATGGAGTTTCTGGAAAAGCTGCCGCAAGGTATTCACTCCATGGCGGGCGATGCGGGGAAAATGCTTTCCGGGGGGCAGCGCCAGCGAATTTCCCTGGCGCGGGCAATATTGAAGGATGCCCCGTATTGTAGTGCTTGACGAGGCCACGGCCTACGCTGATCCAGAGAATGAGGGAAAAATGGAGGCTGCTATTGCAGAACTGGTGAAGGGTAAGACCTTGGTTGTCATCGCTCACAAGCTGCCCGCAATAATGAACGCAGATCAAATATGCGTTATGGATCACGGAAAGATGGTGGCAACCGGAAAACATCAGGAGCTGATTCAAGCTTGCCCAGAATACCAAAAGTTGTGGAAAGCTGCACAGGACAGCGCCGAGTGGAAAGTATCTACTGCAAAGGAGGGAAGATAAATGTTTGCATTGATTTCAAGAATCCTGAACCTCTCCGGGAGGTATAAAAGCCGTATTCAAGCTGCGTTTCTATGTGCATTTGTCGAGTCCATTCTCTCCAAAATGCCAATCTTTATGGCGTTTATTGTCTTGGCCGGGTTTGCTGATAATACGCTGGCTGGAAAGACCTGTCTGTTTGTCGGACTTGGATTGTTAGCCGTTGTAGTGGTTCAGACAGTGGTTCACTATTTGAGCGACCGTCTGCAAAGTGCCGCTGGATTTATGATCTTTGCTGATAAAAGGATGGAGTTGGGAAATCATTTAAGAAAAATGCCGATGGGTTATTTTACATCGGGGAATATTGGTAAAATCAGCTCTGTTCTCAGTACGGATATAGTATTCATTGAGGAAGTTTCTATGAGTACCATTGGAAACATGATGAGCTATATGCTGTCTACTTTGGTTTTAGCTGTTTTTATGTTTGTACTGGACTGGCGACTTGGACTGATTGCAGTAATCATTACCTTGCTGGCATCGCTGATTGCAAAATATATGAATAAGGTTTCCTTAAGGAGGCTGTCGGGCGTCAAAATCAGAGCGAGAATTTGACGGATGCGGTCTTGTCGTTTGCTGAAGGAATTGGCGTTATCAAAAGTTACAATCTGCTTGGAGAAAAATCTGATGAATTAACAGAAAACTTCAAAAAATCAAGGGATGTCAATACGAAGTTTGAGCAGAAAATGACACCGTGGACTACTGGCCTAAACATTCTCTATGGCGTGGGCATTGCTGTTATCTTCGGTTTGTCCGTTTTTTTACATCAGGAAGGCGTGCTCTCCCTGGCTTATCTTTTGGGCGTGCT